>ORMF011598673.1_pt1 | contig 36338 bp, 34 predicted proteins | sample 1779871 | NCBI WGS metagenome assembly ORMF01 (sample SAMEA104232316, study PRJEB22302) | groundwater metagenome | biome: forest; feature: aquifer; material: groundwater | place: USA | collected 2011-08-07 | depth 5.4 m
CGGCTGGTGGGGCAGGTTGCGAAGCGGCAGGCCATTACCAACCCGGAGAACACGGTGTATTCGATCAAGCGCTTTATGGGGCGGCGCTTCGACGAAGTGAACGAAGAAATGAAGATGGTGCCCTACAAGGTCGAGCGGGATGGCGATCACGTCGCCATCGTGGCTCAGGGCAAGCGTTACACTCCGCCCGAGATTTCGGCCATGATCCTGCAAAAACTGAAGAAGGCGGCGGAAGACTATCTCGGCGAGAAAGTGACTGAGGCGGTCATCACGGTGCCGGCTTACTTCAACGACGCGCAGCGGCAGGCTACGAAAGATGCCGGCAAGATTGCCGGGCTCGAAGTGAAACGCATCATCAACGAGCCGACGGCGGCCGCGCTCGCTTACGGGCTCGACAGGGGCAAGGACGAGACGATCGCGGTGTACGACTTTGGCGGCGGGACGTTCGATATTTCGATCCTGGAAGTGGGCGAAGGCGTGATCGAAGTGAAGGCCACCAACGGCGACACCCATCTGGGCGGCGACAACATTGACCAGCGGCTGGTGGAGTGGCTGATTGATGAGTTCAAGAAAGATGAAGGTCTCGACCTGCGCGGCAAGGGTAACGAGATGGCGCTGCAACGTCTGCGGGACGCGGCCGAGCGCGCCAAGATTGAGCTCTCGACCACCATGGAGCACGAGATCAACCTGCCCTTCATCACCGCCGATGCCAGCGGTCCGAAGCACCTGGTGAAGAAGCTGACGCGGGCGAAGCTCGAGTCCATGATCGAGGACATCATTCAGAAGTCGGTGGGGCCGTGCAAGCAGTGCATGAAAGATGCGGGCGTCGACACGAGCAAGATCAATGAAGTGGTGCTGGTGGGCGGACAGACGCGCATGCCGCGGATTCAGGCGCTGGTAAAAGAGCTGTTCGGTCGCGAAGGCCACAAGGGCGTGAATCCGGATGAAGTGGTGGCGGTGGGTGCGGGGATCCAGGGCGGCGTGCTCGGAGGAGAAGTAAAAGATCTGCTGCTGCTGGATGTGACTCCGCTGACGCTGGCGATTGAGACGCTGGGCGGGGTGGCGACGCCGATGATCCCGCGCAACACGACCATTCCGACCAAAAAGACGGAGACGTTTTCGACCGCGGCCGACAGTCAGACGTCGGTTGAGGTGCATGTGCTCCAGGGCGAGCGTCCGATGGCGGCGCACAACCGGACTTTGGGCAAGTTCCATCTGACCGGGCTGCCGCCGGCACCGCGGGGCGTGCCGCAGATCGAGGTGACGTTCGACATTGACGCGAACGGCATCCTGAACGTGACCGCGAAGGACATGGCGACGAGCAAGGACCAGAAGATCACGATTACGTCGTCTTCGGGACTGAGCAAAGAAGAAGTCGAGCGCATGGCGAAGGAAGCCGATGCGCACTCGGCCGAAGACAAGGCCAAGCGCGAAGAGATCGAAGCCAAGAATCAACTCGACACGCTCGTTTACAACATCGAGAAGATGTTGAAGGAGCATGGCGACAAGATCGAGGGTTCGGAACGTGGCGATGTCGAGAACGCCCTGGCGGACGCCAAGAAGGCCATCGAAAGCGGCGACAAGTCGCAGATGGATTCGGCGCGCGAAAAGCTGACTGCGGCTTCGCACAAACTGGCCGAGCAGATGTACAAGGCCACGCAAGCCTCGGCTGCTCCGGACGCGGGCCCGGCGGCGGGGGCAGGGCCGGCTCCGGGTGGAGACGGTCAGGCGCAGAAGAAGGACGAAGGCGTGATTGACGCGGAGTATGTGGATGTCGAGGACAAGAAATGAGCAGTTAGCCTTCGGCAGTAGCACTTCGGTGGGGGCGCGTGATGCGCCCCCAAAGTGCATCTGACTCTGTAAGACGAGTGGTGCGGGCGAGGCGCCGGCGCTACAAAGAAAGAGGAAACGAATTGAGATTTGAAGTCAATGGGCAGATGTTTTTTGTGAACTTTGTCCCGGAAGAGGGGCGGTGGTATTGCTATGCGCCGACGGCGACTGGGATGCAGAAGATCCCGGTGTCGATGGACGCGGCGCCCTTTGACGCGTTCGCCATTCCGATGGACGAGCAGGCAAAGGAAGTGGTGAACTGAAAAAGCAGTTCTCGGTTCCCGGTTCTCAGTTCTCAGACCAATTACTCTAGAGAGAGTCGATCGCTAGAAAATGGTCAGCAGGGAAGATGAAAGGCTGAATGCTGATGGCTGAGTGCTGACAGCTACACAATGGCCACTCAAACCAAAGACTACTACGCTGCTCTGGGAGTGAAGAAGTCGGCCTCGGCGGAGGACATCCGCAAGGCGTTTCGCAAGCTGGCGCGGAAGTACCATCCGGACGTCAATCCCGGCGACAAGAGCGCTGAAGAAAAATTCAAGGTCCTCTCCGAGGCCAACGACGTCCTGAGCGAACCCAAGAAGCGCAAGATCTACGACCAGCTCGGGTTTTATTCCGACAATATCAATCCGGCGACGGCCGAGGCTTATGCCCGCGGGGGTGGACAGCCGGGCGCGGGCGGCTTCGAGGGATTTCCGGGCGCGCAGGGGACAGGCGCGGGCGGCGTCCACTTTGATTTTGGCGGATTCGATTTCTCGGACATGTTCGAAGGCGCGCGGGGTGGCGGACGCAAGACATCGGGCAGCGGTGGCGGCTTCCGCGATATTTTCTCCAACATCTTCACTGGCGGCGGGCGCGGTGCGGCGGCGGACGAGGGGCCCGGGCCGGGAAACGATCTCGAGTATCAGGTCAACGTTCCCTTCTGGACGGCGATCCGCGGCGGTGTGATGCGCCTCAACATTACCCGGCGCGATGTTTGCGGCAATTGCCACGGAAATGGCTACCTCGAGTCGCCGGGGATGTGTCCGCAATGCAAAGGCAAAGGAACAATTGAGCAGACCGGCGGGCGGATGAAGTTCAACGTAACTTGTCCGCGCTGCCATGGGACGGGGAAGAACATTTCGACGTGTGCGGTGTGCCACGGTGAGGGCAGCGTGGAGCGGACTGAACCGCTCGAAATCCGCGTCAAGGCGGGCACGCGCGATGGGCAACGGATTCGCATTGCGGGCAAGGGAAATGCCGGACTGCGCGGCGGGCCGCCGGGCGACCTCTACGTGATCATCCGCACTGGCGAGCATCCGATCTTCCGGCGCGAAGGTGACGACATTTATGTCACGGTACCGGTGACGGCGGTGGAGGCGGCGCTGGGGGCGAAAATCGAAGTTCCCACCATCGACGGCCGGAGCACGCTGAAGATTCCTCCCGGGACGCAGTCGGGGCAAAAGCTGCGGCTGCGCGAGAAGGGCGTGCCGTCGGCGACAAAAGATGGCGTGCGGGGAGACGAGATCGTCGAAGTGAAGGTCACCGTGCCGATGCCGCGCGACGAGAAGACGAAAGAACTGCTGCGGGAACTGGCCAAGCTGAACCCGGAGGATCCGCGGGAAGAACTGTGGAAGCAGGTGTGATTTTCACCGCCGAGACGCCGAGCGCGCCGAGAAAACCGCCTTTTTGATTTGCTCGTCTCGGCGTCTCGGCGGTTAAAGACGTCATTACCTCCGTACCGGCCCTGCTTGACAAAAATTTTCAAGAAAATTCTTGCATCTGCGGAAATTTCCCGTAATCTCAAAACTGCGAACTAACTTCTCCGAAATGCCCGGGAATCGCAGTCCACCCTGGGAGCCGCGAGACGAAAGTCAAGGGAGACGCGGTGGTGAGAGTGAGTCGCCTGAGGAGGAAGCCATAGAAATTGGCAACCGCTACCGCTACCTCTAACATCGCCCAGCCTGTGTTCGCTGTCGCTCCCCGGAAAAAGTCTATCCGCCTCACGCTATGGCCCCTTGTTGCCGCCACGTTCTTCATGGTTTCGGGCGGCACCTACGGAACCGAAGACATCGTGCATGGCGCCGGGTATGGCAAAGGGATTCTCATCCTGCTTCTGACCCCGCTTCTCTGGAGCCTGCCGACGGCGTTCATGATCGGCGAGCTGTCGAGCGCGCTGCCCTTCGAAGGCGGCTACTACGCCTGGGTGCGCCGCGCCATGGGGAACTTCTGGGGATTCCAGGAAGCCTGGCTGTCGCTGGTAGCGTCCATTTTCGACATGGCGATCTATCCCACGCTGTTTGTTGCGTACCTGACCAGCATGTTTCCTTGGTTCCAGCAGAACCATCGCGGCGTGATAGTGGCGTTGGGGGTGGTGATCGTCTGCGCGCTTATGAATATTGCGGGCGTGAAGGTCGTCTCGACCACGTCGCTCTGGCTGTTCTTTGCACTGTCGGCGCCGTTCGCGATCATCTTTGTGCTGGCGCCGTTCAAGGTCGGCGCACTGGCGAACGCGGTCACGAAGCCGACATCTTCCAACGTGGATATTCTGGGCGGGCTGCTCATCTGCATGTGGAATTACATGGGATGGGACAACGCCTCGACCATCGCCACCGAAGTGGAGCGTCCGCAGCGAACCTATCCGCGGGCGATGCTGGCGGCGGTCGTCATCGTTTGCCTGACATATGTCGCGCCCTTCGCGGCGATGTGGATGACCGGACTCCCGGCGAACGCCTGGGAGACGGGCGCCTGGGCCGATATCGCCGGACTCATGGGCGGGCCGCTGCTGCGGATTGCCTTGGTTGCCGGCGGCATGATCAGCGGCTTCGGGATGTTCAATGCGCTGGTGATGAGCTACTCGCGCTTGCCGCTGGCCATGGCACAAGACGGCATGCTGCCGAAGGTATTCGGCAAGCTGCACCCGAAGAGCCGGGCACCGTGGGTTGCGATCTCCGTTCTAGCGGTTTGCTGGGCGCCGTGCCTGTTGCTCGACTTCCAGCGGTTGGTGACGCTGGACATCATGCTCTACGGGGCGAGCTTGACGCTGGAGTTTCTGGCGCTGATCTGGCTGAGAGTCCGCGAACCGAACCTGCCGCGGCCGTTCCGCGTGCCGGGCGGGATGTTGGGAGCGATCGCCGTGGGGATCGCGCCGACGCTGCTGCTGGGATTCGCAATCGTGCGGAGCCAGAGCGAGACCGTGCTCGGCATGAGTTCGTTCGCGTTCGGGCTGATCCTGATCGGGGCGGGCGTGGTGGCTTATTTTGTCAACCACGCGCTGAAGCCCGCGGGATGGGCTCCTGCGGAACAGAAGCCGGAGATGGCTGGCTAACCTGCTTTTCGCGGATTCACGTGAGCCAAGTAGAGACGCAGCTGGCTGCGTCTCTTTTCTTTTGCGGCTACTATTGCTCTCAGAGGCGACGGCGTTTCCATGCCCGCGAGGAAGAAGCGACCGCTGTGGACGTGTCCGAAGTGCCGACACAAGTTCGTCACCCGCAATATGTGGCACTCCTGCGGGCGCTACCGGATTACCGACCACTTCAAGGGGAAAGACCCCATCACGCGCAAGCTGTTTCAGGCGTTTAGGACGCTGGTGCGAAGCTTTGGCCCGGCGACGGTCTACGCGCAGAAAACGCGGATCGTTTTCCAGACACGGGCTCGCTTTGCCGGTGTGCTGGTGCGGAAGAACCGGTTGGAAATTGGGCTGTGGTTGAAGCGGCGGCGGGAGCACCCACGGCTCTACCGGATTGAGTTCTATCCGCCCAACGATTACGTGCATCGCATCCGGCTGGCGCATCTTTCGGAGATTGACCGCGAACTGGCGCGGTTCGTGAAGGAAGCCTACCAGGTGGGACGGCAAGAGGGACCGGCGAACGAGCGCAGGGTGTGAGGAGGCAGCATTTGGCGCTTAGCACTTGGCACTTAGCTACCCCAAAACCGTGGTGCGGCTGATGTACATTAATGGCAATGACCAAGCGCAAATCCAAAGGCGCGTACATGATCTCGGCGGTGGCGGAGATGTACGACATCCATCCCCAGACGCTGCGGCTCTACGAACGCGAAGGGCTACTCAAGCCCAGCCGCACCGAGGGCAACACCCGCCTTTACACCGACGAGGATCTGCAACGGCTGGAGTTCATCCTGTCGCTGGCGCGCGACCTGGGCGTGAACATCAGCGGGATCGCGATCATATTGCAGATGCGGGAGCGGATGGAGGAGACGCAGCGCCAGATCCAGGATTTCGTGCAGTACATTCAGCAGGAAGTGCTGACGCGGGCCAACGCGGCAGCCGATCCTTCCAAAGGCGCGATTGTGCCGCTGCGGCGGCCGGTCGTCAGCCCGGCAGAGTCTCCAGCAAAGAGAAGATGACCTGGGCCGTCCCTCCGGGCCTTGAGTCGCTTTCTACCTTACCCCGCGCTGAAGCGCGGAGCTAGTTCGTCACTTCCGGGGTGGGGTCCGAAGCTCCGCTTCACGTCGAGCCGTCGAACTGCACCGTCAGATCGGCGTTGACCCAGATGGGGCTCTTGGCATCGGTTGTCCGGCGGAATACCACGTAGTAGCGCTCTGCGGTGGCCTGGGTCGTGGGGAGGGCGATGCTCACACCGTGGTCGTGGGAAGGCTCGATCGCATAGAGAGATTCGGCGCTGCGCTGGCGGACAAATGCGTCGTATTGCTCTTCGCTCATCACCATGAGCTCGACGTCGGCGGACTCGTCGCTGATCCGAGCGCCGTCCGGGCCCTGCATAAACGAAGAAAAGTCACCTCGCAGTCGCGGCGTAAGCGCGTGCGGCGGCACTTCGAAGGGAAACTTCTGGTATTTGTCCAGCTTGGAGAGGCCGTGCGCCACCCGCTGCGGCGGGAGACGGGGAGTCTGGGACACGTGATCGAGACTCGACCCTTCATCGTTCAGGCCCGGCTTCTGTCCCCGGTTGCAGCCGAGCAACGTTACAAATGCAATCGTCGTCATGGCGAAAACCGGCCGACACATCATTCCCAAACTCTTCTTTCCGCGGCCCGCCCCGGCGAAGCCGCCATGCGAACTCACTAGAATTTCATTTTCCCGCAACCACGGATTACTTTCCTCAGCCTAAGTTAGAACCATGGAACCGGAAAATCTAGCTGGCGTCCAGGGTTCACGGAGGGCGCCTGTAGCAGGGTGGGGGAAGGTGAGCCATAGCCTCTACTTGTGGCAGGAAGTGTTTTGCTCAAATCCCGCGCCGCGCAAGGGACACTTCCTTGCCCGCCTGGCCCTGGGGGCGGCCTGCCTCTCGTATTACTGGTCGAACAGCCAATGTTGCGCCTGCGGAGAAGCTTGCTCGAGCGGCAGAGGCTAACGCTACTCCCGTGGGGGAGGCGGCTTCACTGGCGGCGTTCCATCTGACAACTGAGAGCCGGGAACTGAGAGCCGGCTGAGTGTCACTGGCTAACTTCCCCATACCGGAAGCACTCCACCGCGTGATCATTCACCATCCCCGTCGCCTGCATGAACGCGTAGCAGATGGTCGAGCCGACGAAGGTGAAACCGCGCTTCTTGAGATCCTTGCTCATCGCGTCGGATTCGGCGGTGCTGGCTGGAACTTGCTGTCGAGCCTTCCACGCATTTACGCGCGGCTTGCCTCCGGCGAACTGCCAGATGTAGCGGTCGAACGAACCGAATTCCTTCTGCGCCGTCAGAAACGCCTTGGCATTCCGTACGGCGGCTGCGATTTTCAGGCGGTTGCGGACGATGCCGGCGTCGCGTATCAGGGCCTGTAGCTTTCGCCGGTCGTAGCGGGAAATTTTCTTCGCGTCGAACCCGTCGAAGGCGGCGCGATAGTTCTCGCGCTTCTTCAGAATCGTGTCCCAGCTGAGTCCGGCTTGCGCGCCTTCCAGGATCAGGAATTCGAACAGCACGCGGTCTTCGTGCTGCGGAACGCCCCATTCGCGGTCGTGATAAAGAATGGCAAGATCGTTTCTTGCCCATCCGCATCGCACAATCGCTGCGTCTTTAGTTTTCATCGGAAATGCGGGTGCAACATCCCCCAGCCTTTCTGCGCGTCCTTCGCGAACCTCAGTCATACTTCTCATACAATATCTGCTTCCGATCCCACCCTAACGACTTCAACAATTCACGATTCACGCTGACCATCTTGTCGAGTCCGCAGATGTAAGCGTGCAGATCGTTGCGGCTGCCGACAATTCCAGGCAGGTGCTGCTGCACATACCCGCTCAGCCCCTTCCACTCCGGGCCTCCCCGGCTGAGCGTCGGCAGAAAATGAAAATTGGAGTGCTCCTCTGCCAGCCGCTCGAACTCTTCGCGATAGTAGATGTCCTGCTCGTAGCGCACGCCAAACAGCAGCCAGAATTGACGCCCTTCATGCCGCGACGGATCGGCGAGCAGCCAGTGCAGCATCGAGCGAAACGGCGCGATCCCAGTTCCGGTCGCGATGAACACCGTATCCCGCAAGGGCGGACGCAAAATGAAGCCGCCGAATGGGCCTTGGAACGTTATCTCAGCGCCCTCGGCAAGATCGCAGAGGTAGTTCGACATGAACCCGTCCTGTACGCGATTCAGGCAGAAGGCAAAGCGGGCATCTTCCGAAGGCGGGGACGCGATCGAATACGCCCGCGTGATTTCTTCGCCGTCGGGCGTTGAGGCTTTTAGCGAAAGCCATTGACCGGGAACAAAGCCGAAGCGGGCAGCACCCTTCACCTCAAACTCAAGGTGCTTGGTGAACTCGGAAAGGTGGCTGGACCGAGCCAAAGATGCCTGCAGCGTTTGAAATTGTGCCATCACTCATATGGATGACGCGGAGCGGCAGCGGGAACCAGCCAGCTCTACAGTCGCCCCTGAGGAGCTGCCGCCGAGTTCACGCCGCCGACTGCTTGCCAGCGAGAATGCCGTCGATCCTCAGCAACTCCTCGGCCGAGAATGCAAGGTTCTTCAGTGCGGCCACGTTGTCATCCACTTGCTCAACTTTGCTGGTTCCGACCAGCGCGCTGGTGACGCGCGGATCGCGCAGCACCCACGCAACGGCCATCTGGGCCAGCGACTGTCCGCGCTGTTTCGCCACCGCGTTTAACTCCCGAAGCATCGCTACCTTGCGCTCATCAATATCTTTCCTTTTCAGGAAAAAGTCGCGCGCCGCCCGCGAGTCGGCAGGAATCCCCTGCAGATAGCGATCCGACAAGAGCCCTTGCGCGAGCGGACTGAACACGATGCACCCTACGCCTTCTTTTCCGAGCACATCCAGCAAGCCCTGTTCGGGATCGCGGACCAGCATCGAGTACTTGGGCTGGTGAATCAGGCACGGCGTTCCCAGATCGCGCAAGATCGGGATTGCTTCGGCGGTTTGCTTCGCATTGTAGGCAGAAATGCCGGCGTAGAGCGCCTTGCCCGAACGGACCGCGGTGTCGAGCGCTCCCAGGCTTTCTTCCATCGGCGTCTGAGGATCGGGGCGGTGATGATAGAAGATGTCCACGTATGCAAGCCCCATGCGCTTCAGGCTTTGATCGAGGCTGGCTAGCAGATTCTTTCGGGACCCGAGGTTTCCGTAGGGACCGGGCCACATGTCCCAGCCCGCCTTGGTCGAGATGATCAGTTCGTCGCGGTAGGGAAGGAAATCTTTCTTCAGGATGTGCCCGAAATTTTCTTCCGCCGATCCGTAGGGCGGCCCGTAGTTGTTGGCCAGATCGAAGTGCGTGATGCCGAGATCGAAGGCCCGGCGCAGCATAGCGCGGGCATTTTCGAAATTGTCAACGCCGCCGAAGTTATGCCACAACCCAAGCGAGATGGCAGGAAGCAAAAGGCCGCTGCGTCCCGAGCGGCGGTACTGCATGGTGTCGTAGCGTTGGGTATCGGGTACGTACAAGATCCAGTCTCCTCAGCGATTGGGCTCCAAGAGACAGGATTATAGCGCGTGGCCGATCGGCGACTTTTCCGCGGTCTTATTTGCGTCCGTGCAGCTTGATCGACGCCAGGGCTTCAGCGGCTTGCTGGACGAGGTCATCAGGATGTTTCAATGAAGACACCGAGACAGTCGAGCCGCAGCAGGAGGCTTTCTTGTCGAAGCCCTCGGGCGCGAGCAGTTTCACCAGGTCGCGTCCCAGGGCGATTCGCGGAACATTCAGATCCCGCAGGCCGGCGGTGGCGGCGATGCTGAGATACTCCGTGAGCAGGCTGGCGCCGGCGATGCATCCCACGAAGGCGCTGATGTCACTGGCCAGTTCTTCGGGAAGCGGCTTGAGCAGGACGATGTCGCTGACCGCGAAGTGGCCGCCCGGCTTGAGCACGCGCGCGATCTCGCGGAAGACGGCGGGCTTGTCGGAAGAAAGATTGATGACGCAGTTGCTGATGACGTAATCCACCGTGCCGCTTTCGATGGGCAACTGCTCGATCCTTCCTTTGCGGAATTCGACATTGGTGGCGCCGCGTTTTTCGGCGTTGGCGCGGGCAAGCGCCAGCATGTCGTCGGTCATGTCCACGCCAATGACGCGGCCAGCCGCTCCCACCCGGTTCCAGGCAAGAAAGGCGTCGAAGCCGGCGCCCGAGCCCAGATCCAGCACCGTCATGCCGGGTTTGATTTCGGTGAGCGCCAGCGGATTGCCGCAGCCAAGGCCGAGGTTGGCGTCGCCGGCGAGAGCGAGTTCTTCGTCACTGTAGCCGATGGCGCGGGCTACGTCTTGGGTAGGCGCGCCGCAGCACGACGCTTCTCCGCGGGCAACCGCCGCATAGTGCTCTTCGACCGCAGTCGTGATGGTTTCCGGTTTCATGATTTCTCCTTTTCCGCTGAGCGGGATCTGATGTTGCGAGATTCGGTGATGGTCACCAATAGCCCTACCGGTTCGTTGAGTCCACAGCATCCCGAGGACGCAATGACGTCATTCAGTAGTTGCAAGGCAGAGAGGACTTCCTGTCTTCGGGCTGCGGGAATGGTCTCGATGATGGTGCGAGTGCGTTCGCGCATCAGTTCGTCCAATTGCTGGCGGACCTTACGGCCAGCAGCGGTGATCTTCACGCTGGCAGCGCGACCGTCAGCCTGCGTGCCACGGACGCGCTCCACGAGTTTTCGAGCTTCGAGCTTTTCCAGCACGCGGGTCATCGCGCTAGGAGTGATACCGGAACTGACGGCCAGGTCGGAAATGCGCGCGCCCTCGCGGGCAACCAGCGTCCGGAGAATGGCGCACTGGCGCTGGGTTAGACCTCCGCAGCAGACTTCATCGGGACCGACCTGACCCAGGATGCGGGCCAGGCGCTCCAGTTCGTCCCACCACTGCTGGACTTGGGTCTTGGCTGGAGTAGCGCGTGCCATGCAAGAAGGATAAACGTATATAGTTGCATGTGTCAAGCAAATAGTTGGTTAGGCAGGCGCGGCCAGCCCGCGTCCCTGCCCCCGAGCCGCACGCCTCAACGCTCTCCCGGAAATACCCGCGTCGCACGTTCGCACCACACACTCCTCCGTCCCTGCAAGGTGCAGCCCGAAAACTGATACTGACGGGCGGTCCTGATGCTGAGAATTGCGTGCTGAGACTACAGCGGTTAGGAGGTCGCTTTCCGGGATACTTTCGGGCGGTGTATTCTGAGCCTGGCCGGAGGTAATGCTATGGGCGCGAACGAGGAGATTAAGGACATTGATGCGTCTACCTTCCAGAAGCCTCTTAAACAGCTTGCCGAGGTCTTGGCCCAAAAGGTTAAGCGGGAGGCTCCATCGCTCCTCTCAGCGCCCAAGTTTGTCGCTCTCGATTTGCACGTGCTGATGAGACAGGCTATGTACACATATGACTTGCTGTTCTATCTCAACGCCGACGAACGCCGCGAGACCGATCCCTACTGGAGGAACGCTTATACGATAGTTACGCTCCCGCTCGTTCGCAACATGATTGACTGTCTTTATAACGTCACGGCGATTTTGCAGGACCCGGCTGGAAGAGGGTCATTGTGGCGGGAAAGTGGCTACCGTAAGGCTATCGCAGTGATTGATGACACGGAAAAACGCTATGGAGGACAGCCAGAGTGGGATGAGTGGATTAGGAAGAATCGCGAAGCGCTCGACCTTGGGATCCGCGCTGTCGGTTGGACGGTGGCGGGCGTGCAGGCTCAAAAAGCGAAGTGGCCGACGCTCGGAAAATACATTGCTGACAAGCAAAAAGGAGGGACCCTCACACCCCATCAGGAATTCTTGAAGACGTTTATGTACGGAGATTGGAGTAAGTATTCTGCCATGGCTCACGGAGCGTTCGAGGGCTTGCTTGAAATAGCCATGTACTACACTGAAGATTCTCTAGACCACGATCTTAGGGAACAGCTCGACCAGAAACATCCGGACTTCATGACCATGTGTCTGTCGCGGGCGGCGGCTGTCCTGCTATGTACGATTACCGAGCTGCAGGCGCACTTCCATTTTGACGACGACGGAGCGCGGATCAATGAACGTATCCACAAGATGTGGAACGTTTTGATGCCGCTCTTCGACATAAAAGAATTGTACAAAGAGCGATACGAGAAGCTCATGAAGGATAGAGGGATATTCGCTGTCTAGAGCGCCCTCTGAAACACCGAGCGCGGCACTCTGAGCGCCGCCGATAGTGGCCATTACTCCACCGTCACCGACTTCGCCAGGTTCCGTGGCTGGTCCACGTCGCAGCCGCGGCGGACGGCGATGTGATAGGCCAGCAGTTGCAGCGGGACGATTTCCATGATCGCCGACAGCTCCTCCGGAGCGGGCGGAATATAAAGCACGTGATCGGCGTCCTCTGCGATCTGGTCGTCGCCCTCGGTGGCGAGCGCAATCACCTGGCCGGAGCGCGCTTTCACTTCTTGCAGGTTGGACATCGTCTTCTCGTAGCGGATCATCGACCGCGGGCTATTCACATCCCGCGTCGCGATGATCACCACCGGCAGGTTCTCGTCAATCAGCGCGTTGGGGCCGTGCTTCATCTCTCCCGCGGGATAACCTTCGGCGTGGATGTAGGAGATTTCCTTCAGCTTGAGCGCGCCTTCGAGGGCGATGGGGTAGTGAATGCCGCGTCCGAGAAAAAGAAAATCCTGCGCGCGGACATAGGTCTTGGCGAGATCGTTGCAGGCTTCGTCGTGGGTGAGGATCTGTTCCAGCTTGCCGGGGATAAGGGTGAGTTGCTGCACCAGCGCCTTGGCCTGATCGGGCGTCATCACGCCGCGCACCTGCGCTAGGTAAAGCGCGAACAGATAGAGCGCAGTGAGTTGTCCGCTGAAGGCCTTGGTGGAGGCGACTCCAATTTCCGGGCCGGCGTGGGTGTAGATGGTTCCGGCGGCCTCGCGCGTAATCATCGAGCCGACGACATTGCAGATGGCGAGCGTCTTCGAGCCTTTGGCTTTGGCCTCGCGCTGGGCCGCGATGGTGTCGGCGGTTTCGCCGGACTGCGAGATCAGCAGCGTGATTGTGTCGGGCGCCATGATGGGATCGCGGTAGCGCCACTCGCTGGCGTAATCCACTTCGACTGGGACGCGGGCCAGCGTTTCAATCATGAATTTGCCGGCGAGTCCGGCATGCCAACTGGTGCCGCAGGCGGCGATATTGATCTTCTTCAGCGCCTTGAACTCGGCTTCGGTTACCTGCATCTCGTCGAGAAAGACCTGGCCGCTGTCCTGCGAGACCCGGCCGAGCGTGGTGTCGCGGATGGTACGCGGCTGCTCATAGATTTCCTTGAGCATGAAGTGCTTGAAGCCGCCCTTTTCGGCCATGATGGGATCCCAGGTAACGTGCTGTACCGGGCGCTCCACCGGCTTGCCGTCGAAATCGGAAAGCTTTACTCCTTGCTGCGTGATGACGGCAAGGTCGCCGTCAGCGAGGAAAAACAGGTCACGTGTGTGATAGAGGATCGCAGGCACGTCGGAAGCGACGAAGTATTCGTCCTTCCCGAGTCCAATGACGGCGGGCGGGCCATTACGAGCGGCCACAATCTTGTTGGGGTCGTCAACTGCAATCACGACCAGCGCGAACACGCCCGTCAGTTCCTTCACCGCCTTGCGCACCGCCTCTTCGATGGCGGGCCGGTGACCGTTGCCGGTTTTCAGGTAATACTTTTCGATCAGGTGGGCGATGACCTCAGTATCGGTTTCGGTGGTGAACTTGTGGCCCTCTTCCCTGAGTTTCCTTTTGAGCGAAAGATAATTTTCGACGATGCCGTTATGCACGACCACGATCCGGCCGCTACAGTCGCGATGGGGATGGGCGTTCTCTTCGGTGGGACGGCCATGGGTGGCCCAACGGGTGTGTCCGATGCCGTAGGTGCCATCCAGTGGTTTATTGCGGATGACCTCTTCCAGATTGCGCAGCTTGCCCTCGGCGCGCCGGATCTGTAAACCTTCGCCATTCCCGGCGACTGCGATCCCGGCCGAGTCGTAGCCGCGATACTCGAGCCGCCTCAGGCCCTCGATGATGACAGGGACGACTTGCTTCTTCCCCACGTATCCGACAATGCCACACATGTCTTATGAACTCCTTCGCTTGATCGGTGGGGGAACCGGTGAGGCCCGAGGAGACGCGGCAAGCCGCGTCTCTACAGCCGGAGTAACTACTCTTCGAGGGAGAAACGAAACTCTTCAATCACGGGGTTGGTCAGGACTTCGCGCGCGATCCGCTCTACCTCGGCCTGTGCCTGGTCTTTCGAAAGACCGCCGTTCAGCGAAATTTCGAAGTACTTGCCCTGGCGCACGTCCTGCAAACCCTGGTATCCCATCTTATTGAGAGCGCCCTGGATGGTCTTGCCCTGCGGGTCGAGCACGCTCTTCTTTAACGACACATATACGTAGGCCTTCATGAACAAGCTCATTATACGTCAGGCGAACCGAACCTCGTCCCTGGTTTTCGTTATAGCGGGTATCGGGCGCGGGGCGGGTTCGAAAGGGGATGAAACGCCGTAACCTATTCAAGAGATGTGAGTTGATGGTCCAGTTCGGCCACGGCCTACGCCAGCTTCTTTGGCTCGCGTTGGCTGCTGCAACCTGTAATTTGCTGGGCAAGCCGCTCGTGGGAAACCGCTGGGAAGGAACTCGCCAGCCACGGCTCACTGCGCGTCCTATGTTCGATCTTCACCCTGGTCTGAACTTCGCCATCGCGCGTGGTCAAGTTGTTCCGCGGTCAGAACACATCCCACAACGACTTTCTGAGCTGAATCCCTTCACCATCACAAGAAATTAATCTTCTTGACAGGTCAGAATAGGACACATACGCTGAGGCTCCTCTATTCGGGCCCCGGTTGCTAATCGTACAACTTGGCCAGCTATAGGAGGCTCCATGAAACACTCACTCCTTCCGCTCCTGTCATCCTGCACTTTGGGGCATTTACATCCTGTGCCGCCCAAGCCACCATTTCGCAAAGAAGACTTCCCCAAACAACGTGTTTCTCGCCAAAGGAGAATTGCATGAAGCCCAAGAACATTATCGCGTGTGTACTAGGCGTTTTCCTCTGTTTCCCTGTCGGGTTTGCGGCAACAATGTCACATGAAGAAACCGTCGTCAGGCGGGCATATAGCAAGCTGGCCTATGCCGTGCAGTTAAAGACGCTGCTTGATACTGCACGCACAACCACCAACCCAGCCGAAGTCGCGGAGGCGGTACGGAAGAATGAACTCCATTTCACTCTTACCGACTTCAAGGCTGGCCCTCTGTCTGAGATCGCACAGGTCAACTATGACGATCTTGTTACAAAACCTAATGGCGATTCTTCGCTCGCTGTTTCCGTACACACCGAGCAGGTAAACGAAGGCGGGCAAATCGTTAGTTCCAATCTGGCCAATACTCCTAAGTGGACCAAGGAGCAAATCGTTCACGAGGACTGGAAGGTGCCGATCGGTAAGGCCCTGCCCATCATTGAACAGCAAAATGATGGTATTCGCCTTCTACGCTACGCGACCTATACCGTGACGGTGGAATTTGATGGTCGCTATCGGACCTACAAAGCCATGTTCCTTTTCGGTAAGGACAAGAATGGCGATGAGGCAATGGTCCCGCTAGACGTTGTCAACATCAACGGAAGTTCGCTGGACTTCTTCGCGCAACACCCAGTCGGCGAAGACGTGCTTCTACGCACGAAAATGCGGACTCTACCGGCTGTCCAGACCTGGATGTCGGGACATGCGATCAAGGGCTGCTCCCTAAAGAGTAAGGATACCTGCTGCGATGCCGCTAGCCTAATGTGCGGCCCAGGAGGTGCGCAGTGAGGAAAACAATTTGCCTTGCTATCCTGATCTGCGCAACGCGCCTAAGCGCCCAAGTGGACTGCTCAAGCTACAACTATAGACCTGCCCCATTTGTTGAGCGCGTGACCGGGGCCGAAGAACATATCTGGGGTGTCCACCAATTTGATGGCTCGATCAGTGCCTCGTGTACGTACAACGGTGGAACCGGCCCGTGCAACGTCGATGCCACCGTTTCACCGACCGCTACCATGCAGGAAACCGGGGATGTTTTCGGATTTTGTCATAAGGACGGGACCAATACGGCGAGCCAGCAAGCCAGTGCAACCAACGGGCTACCTGCCACGGCTCAAGGCGCGGTTGCCGGGGAGGTTCGAACATGCCTTTTCTGTGGTTGCACCGCTCACGTTGGCATCACCTTCCCCATCAACTTTACTTTTGACCCAGATAATATCTGGAGACATGGCCAATCAAAGTTAATGACCTGCGCTGGTAGGACAGGCGTACCTGCCCCACCTCCCCCCTACCCCCGCCCCCCTGTACCGGCTGCGGCAGTTGCAACGGTTGTTCACCTGCTAACTGCCAGAGTCCAATTGTGATTGACCTGTTGAACGAGGGAATGCGCTTTACGAGTACCGGCAAGGGTGTGACGTTCGACTTAAATGGCGATGGCAAGCCGCTATTCATGTCATGGACAGACCCTGCCTACCACAATGCGTGGCTTGCGTTGGACCGCAACGGAAACGGGAAGATCGACAGCGCACAAGAGCTGTTTGGCTATCCCACAGAACCACAGTTACCAAGTCGCGACGGCAAACGAAACGGCTGGCTTGCCCTAGCTGTTTACGATGACCCAGCGAATGGCGGCAACGGCGATGGAGTGATCGACGCCAATGATGCTTACTATTGGACTCTGTTGCTTTGGACTGACAGCAACCACGACGGCATCTCGCAACCAGACGAGCTGCATCATCTGGCCGAAATGGGCGTGAAGAAAATCCCGTTAAAGTATGGTCAGGATTCGTTTACCGATGAGTATGGCAACACGTTTTCGTTTGAGGTTTTCGTGGCTTTACAAAAAGAACGTCGTCAGGCGTGGGACGTAGTCTTGGATGCGAGTGAGACTCCTCCCGGTATGGATGTGCTGTGCGGGCCTACGAAGAAGCCCCCGAGTACACAGAAGTAGAAAGGTACATGTTGTACATTTCGAGGGGGCAAGCGGGGCATTCTGGGTTTCCTGGTGCCCCACTTTTTTGCCAAGGTCTTCGATGACACAAGAACAGATTCGCGAGCGAGCCGAGTTCTACCTGGAGAAAGCGAAGGCTAGAGTGGAGGCCGTTGGGCCTGAGACTGCCGGCGACAAGAGCTACTTCAGGCCATTTGCGCACAGCCCTTGCAGTTTCCCTGTCAGCGAATTCCAAGCGTCGGGGGGGCGCCATTCGAGCGAGAACAGCTAGGATGTCTGACTCTGCGCGCGCCTCAGAATGTTGTGTTTGAGCAGGAGGCAGGTGGCACGATCGTACTGTTCAAGCAGCGAGCGCAAAGGGCGCGGATGCAAGCCAGGGAAAGTCGCCGCCAGGATCAGTTGTCCACTCGCATCCAGCGCGCGCAAACGCAGGTAAATCGCGCTATTTGCGATCTGTTTTCCCCAGGCTGCGACCGCCGGGTCCGGACTCCGCTGGGCCGCGCCGCCGAAGCGTGCGAATTGCAGAGAGGCCTGGGATAATTCTTTCACGTAGGCAAGAGCTGTCCGGGCCCGTTCACGCTTTATTCTTCTAAATTCCTGGGCGGGCAGGCGGGCCCGCAGAAACTCCTCTTCCTCGGGATCCACCAGATTTCGGAACGCCTCTATGTCGAGCGACCGAATCGCGGTAACGGTCCCATCGAGGTCAGGCAAGTGCCGGGTGCGCCGGGCCGCCAGGTAGGCAAACACCACCAGTAGCGTGAGTGAGATCAGAACAAACACCAGCGTTGCACTCATTGCGGGGTGCGCTCCAGTTCTCCGCTCCATTGATCCATTTCGGGTACCGTGTAGGTAGCGGCGCCCACCGGTTTTTCCGCTGCCAGCAAATAGCCAATCCAGACCAAAACCGAAACATGGTAGCTTCCCGTCGGCAGAAGATCCAGCAAGTCTTTGGAATGTTCCGTGAGATCGGTCAGACGCACTGCCCACACTGCAAGCTCCGTGCTGGCGAAGATTGCAAATCCAAAGGCGATTCCAAACGTATAGCTGCGCCACGACAGGCCGAACAAACGGGAAAAGAAGAAAAGAAAAAGGAGTAACCCGGCCTGAATGATTGCTACGCTCCGGTCGAGCAACACGACTCCCGCCTTCAAAGCGTCAGGAGCGGTCCCGGGGGAATAGACCGCCGATAAGATGGCGGCGAGGACCAAAAGGCCAGTAAGCCAACGCATCGAAGCAGTGGCAAGTGCCTCCAGGCGCGGATAGTCGTGAAACACATTGTTGAATATCTCCTGGATGATGCCAAACCTCAGCGCCGTGCTCCCCGCCAGAGTTGCCACGTAGACATATAGATACAAGGTTCCATGAGCGGGGGCGATAATGTAAATGCCAAAGAGCAGGAGAAACTCAAGAGTTTCATACAACGTGTACAGGAAAAATAGGGGAAAGTTCTTGTGCAAGCGGCGGGTGTACATAAGCACCGACACAACCGCAAGCAGAGCGTGGGGCGCGATCCACAGGTAAAGCAGGGCGAGCTTGTACCCAGACACCATGCCGATACACGGCACTATAGTGCGCCTGCCGCAAAATTACAATCTTCTGGGCTGCGCCCCCTTGTGTTTCCTTAGGCCGGGCAAGTCTTTGTGTTCCGTCTCATGGGACTGGACAAGTCTTTGTAAAACAGTGGGGCAAGGGATTCCCGTCGGCGAAGCTGGGCACGGTGGCGGTGGTGAGCAACAAAACGGCTGCGAGCACGAGGAAGAATTTCTTCACGATGTTTCTCCTTTTGAAAGAAAAGTTTCCGGGGTACTTTGCGCTTGGCAGCGTGCGGTTGGACGGGAATGCTGCGCTTAACAGGTTTTCGGAAACAGTAAATTTTTGGAACTAAGATCCGCTCGCGAGGACTTTTCGGAGAAGGTAAATTCGTGGCGCTGCAATCCGCTCTCGAAGACTTCGAAGGCACTACTATGGGTGCGATCCCCGAAATCCTAGGAAAGTTGCATTACCTTGCTGAGCTTCACGACGGCGGCGGGAGCTATTCGCACTGGGGAATGGGAAGGGTCTATGGCGAGGAAGCGGCCCGGCGCGCGATGCGCGCATCGCATGCCGCAGTACTTGCGCGGGTATTACGAACCCCGTTACGCGTGTTGGCTGAGGATCTGAGCCGCTCCGCGTCCAGCGCGCAGATCACAGCCCTTGAGTTCCTCTCGTCTCTGGAAAAGCTGACGCCGCAAGTCCTGCCTTTCCGGCCGGTCGCCGCTTCGCAGAAGCACCTTACGGCAGTTCTGCACGCACTGTCGGCTCTGGTGGAGAGCCCAGCACGTGCCAGTCACCAAGACGCATCGCCACCCCTACCACCTGTCCGATAATTTCAGCCTCCTGGGGATGGCGCAGAATGCGGACGGGTACCGGCGACAAGGGATGCGGTTGCAGCACGATGCTCCCCGGCCGCACCTGGCACCAGGAACAGACAAAGCCCTCTCGGGTCTCGATGAAATAGATGGGGCGCTCGAACTCCGTGCGCCATGCGCCTTCTCTCGCCTTGTTCTTGCGCTCGTCCACTTGCACAAAACTGCCCGGAGGCAAGATCGGGTACATGGTGAAATCCTCTGCCCCGATGTAGCCGTACGAGTAACGATCATCCGCGGCCAACGCGGACAGATAGGAGAGCGGCACAACCCCCCATTTTTCGATCATTCGTCCAAAGTTTGTGGTCGTCTTGAGGTCGAATCCAGGGTCCAGCCGAACCGGAATGGAAATTTGGGCGATGCTTTCGGAAGCCTTCGAAACATGCGAACTGGGAGGATGCGCAGCGCCGATATCGAGATGGATGTCGTTCAGGTCCACGCCATACCACGCCAGCAATTCCCGATAGTCGCGACGGTAAATCGCGGCCAAGGAGTAGCAACGGAAAATGCTGGGAACAACTCCCTTGGTTTCGATGTCCGACAGCCGGCTGGGAGGAATACCAAATTCCTCGCTTCCCAGCCTTCGGGCAATCTGAAGACTGGCGTTTTCAACGTCACGCATCGTGCAGCCGAGCGCTTCCCTCAAAACACGAAGTTTGGATCCTCCCTTGAGTTCCACAGGGCCACCCCCTCTGCACTTTTTCCAAAAACGTAACAAAGCGAGCCGCTTCTTCCTATTCTTCAAAGGGAAGGTCGGAAGCCTTCTTGTTCGTATTGCGGAACACGCGCGGCAGTATTCCGGGCGGTATTCTAGCACCGAACTTGTGGTCTCGGGGCTCTCCCGGCGTCGGGGTCAGATGTGCCGTTCAGGACCGCTTCCGCCGCGTGTGTGCTCCAGGCGGAAAGGTTGTTTGGGTTTTGTAAATAAGTTCTCAGTTCCAAAGTTCTTAGTACTCAGTTTTAGGGCTACAGGGTACTGAGGTCTGAGAACTGGTACGGAGAAACTGATACTGGAACTGAGAGCCAGTGAAACGGCGCGCAGAATGAAGCTGTCCAGACTACCCGTTTTGGTTCGCTGCACTCTCTGGGAAAGCCGCTCGGAACATAGGGTCCCGGGCATTCTTGTCCGCCTGCCGCGCTCACGCCTCACGTTCAGCTTGGTTGGTATCGAACATCGTTATCGGGGATTTCCTCCTACTCCAAAGAACCCATAGCGCGGTTAGCGGTCATTGAGAAGCTTAGCGGGAGCATCTGCCCTGTTCCAAAAAGCGAACAGGATGGGGCGAAAGAAAACGGCGGTATCAATAAACCTTGACTACTAACTTGGGTCAAGTCACGATGTGCTCTCCCAGATGGGCACTTTCTGGAGAATTAGTGTCGCAGAACCTGAGGGGGCTCCCGTCCGGGAGAAAGTGACTGGTTCCGATGGAACGGAACCGGCAACTGCGATGCGTATCACTTGCTAGGCGAAGTCGGGTCCCACAGTGTACGAAGTGGCGGTGGCGACGACCCCCAGCTTTCGGCGCTCAAAATGTCAAAATGTACCGCCCGACGTAAACGCCCGCGGCAGAAGTCCACGAGGTGTCTGCATGTTGGAGAACTCACCTCGGCTTGAGGGAGAAGTTCCCCAGAACGAGAAACGGTACGACCATCGGTCCGATTCGCCCCGGCGCGACCGCGATCGACTGCTGCTCGAGACCACCGACCTGGTGGTTCGGGCCCGGAATCTGCCGGACCTGTTCAAAGAACTTGCTCCCCGCATCTTGGGCCTGACGGATTGCGAATTCCTGAAATTCTGTCTCCACGATCCGTGTCAGAACTGCATGACCACGCGCTACTGGAAGAGGAACCAGGAAAGCGGACAGTTCGACGCCTTCGCGATGGACGAGCGTGTGTGCGGATGGGTTTGGATGCAGCAAGAGGCGGCTACTATTCCCGATGTCGAGAAGGAGAAACGTTTCCCGGTATGCATGCAGGAGCTGCGCAAGCATGGCGTGAGATCGTACAGCGTGCTGCCCCTGAGTACGGCCGCCCACCGTTTCGGGGCAATCGGCCTGGGCAAAAGCGTACCCGAGTTGTTGACGATGCAGGACATGGAATTGCTCTCCCGCATCGCGCAGATGGTCGCGCTGGCTCTGGAGAACCGGGAGACTCACCGCGCCTGGCAGGAGCAGCAAGAACGATTGCAGGGCCTGGTCACGCTCAGCCAGGAGCTGAGTTCCAGCCTGGATCTGGAAAAGCTGGTGCCCATCATCCTCAACAACCTGCGGCTGATGGTGCACTACGATCACGCCGTGCTGGGGCTGCTGGAAGAAGATGGCAAGGCTTTGCGAAAGTATGCGATGGATTCGTCCCAACCTGATGAGCTTGCGGACACGAAGATCAATCACGTGCCGCTCGAGCACTCCTTGTCGGCGCGGGCGATTGAGACCCGCAGCGTTACATTTTGGACCGCAGACGACCTGAGCAACCTGGAGACTCCGGTGGCGAAAGCCCTGCGTGCCAAGGGGATTCAAGCCGTGTGCAACGTGCCCCTCATCACCGGAAGCCGCGCCTGGGGCTCGCTCAATTTCGGGAGCAAACAGCGGGATGCTTTCAGTCCGGCCGACACGCAGTACTTACAGCAGCTGGCCAACCAGATAGCCGCCGCGCTGCATAACGCCCGCGCCTTTCGCGAGATCGCGCAACTCAAGGACCGGTTGGCCGGCGAGAAACGCTACCTGGAGAGCGAAATCCACAGCGAGATGCGGTGGGACGAAATTGTCGGCAACAGTCCAACCTTGAAACGCGTGCTGGATTACGCCACGATTGTCGCCGCTACCGACTCCACGGTCCTGATCACCGGCGAAACCGGGACCGGGAAAGAACAGGTGGCCCGCGCCATCCACAGCATGAGCCGGCGCAAAGACCGCAGTTTCATCAAGCTGAACTGCGCCGCCATTCCCACCGGACTGCTGGAAAGCGAGTTATTCGGCCACGAGAAAGGGGCATTCACGGGAGCGGTGAGCCAGAAGATCGGACGGCTGGAGTTGGCCGACAAGGGCACGCTGTTTCTCGATGAGATCGGCGAAATTGCCCTGGAGTTGCAACCGAAGCTGTTGCGTGTGCTCCAGGATCAGGAGTTCGAGCGGCTGGGCGGGACTCGAACCATCCGGGTGGACGCGCGCCTGATCGCCGCCACCAACCGGGATCTGGCGCGTGCCGTAGAAGAAAAGCAGTTCCGCAGCGACCTGTTCTATCGTCTGCACGTTTTCCCGCTGCACCTGCCGGCGCTGCGCGACCGCCGCGAGGACATTCCCATGCTCGTCCACCATTTTGTGGAAAAATCCGGGTTGCGGTTGGGCCGGCGGATTGAATCGGTCCCCGAGGAGGCGCTGCAAGCCATGCTTCAGTGGAACTGGCCCGGCAACATCCGGGAACTGGAGAATTTCATCGAGCGTTCGGTGATCCTTTCGGACGGCCACGAGCTTCGTTCGCCGCTGGCGGAGTTACGGCACGAAATTGCCTGGCAGCGTGCCGGTTCGGAGGGCACTCTGCAGGATCGGGAACGAGAGCATATTATCGAAGTCCTGCGCCAGACCCGGGGTGTTCTGTCCGGTCCACGAGGAGCGGCATCGCGCTTGGGACTGAAGCGGACGACGCTCCAATACAAACTCCAGAAGCTGGGCATCTCGCGCATGGAATGTCTGGATTGAAGGTGTGCCCATCCTCCGTCAGTCTTGCCGATCCCCCGGCGACGGACCTCGCTCCACGATCCCTGGCGAGCTCCGTAAGAATCATGCTTTCCTTCACTTGAACGTGTTCACGGTGTGGCAGCCGGGGTGCACTGTTGTGCTTGCTCGGCACATTCAACTCTCCCGGAAAAACGACCTTACCAGCCAAGATCGTGGCGAGCAGGAGCCCTATGGGTGTGCCTCGCCGCTTCATGTTCTCCGATGGCTGTCTCAGTTGCACGCTGCGGCGCGGCGGCGACTTCTGCGACCTCCCCGATCCGTTGCTGGCCGAATTGCATGGGATGGGACATCTGACGTTGTACCCGCCCGATGCCGTGCTGATGATGGAAGGAAAAGCGCCGCGCGGCGTGTACATCGTCTGTTCCGGGCGCGTCAAGCTTTCGGTGGAAGCGAAGGATGGCAAGACGGTGATCCTCGAAGTAGCGGGCGAACGCCAGGTGCTGGGATTGAGCGCGGTCGTCTCCGGTCAGCCCTCCCCCATCGAGGCGACTACCATCGAGCTCTGCCAGATCAAGTTCGTGGACCGCGAGAGCTGTCTACATCTGCTCGACCAGAACAGTCACGCGGCCCTGGCCTGCGCCCGGCTCCTGAGCCAGGAGATCGGGACCTCGTTCCGGGATGTGCACGACTTGCTGCTGGCGCGCAGTTCGACCGAGAAGCTGGCGCGCCTGTTGCTCTCCTGGGCGGCCAAAGGGCCTCACAACCTGGAGATCCGCGTAGCCACGGACTTCACGCACGAAGAAATTGCACAAATGATTGGATCGTCGCGAGAAACGGTAACCCGCTTGCTTAGCGATATGAAACGAAGAGAGCTGATTCGACTGGAAGGCTCAACCCTGGTGATCGCGAACCGCATCGCTTTACAGGCAATTGCCTCGTAAAGTTTCCTCCCCTGGGGCGGACGCTCAGCACGCTCGAGCCCGCCCATTTTTCTTTCCCTACAGATTGAAGAGTTCCCGCAAACGGCGGGTCTGCGCGCGGCTGACGGGAATTTCCGTCTGTTTCTTGTCGTCCATGCGGAGCTGGTAAGAGCTCTTGAACCAGGGCACCACTTCGCGGATGTGGTGGATGTTCACCAGGAACGACCGGTGCGCCCGCCAAAACAGGCTGGGATTGAGGTTGTCGTTGAGTTCTTCCAGAGTGCGGCAGTTGGACTGGCCTTCCATGCCGGCGTGGCCGCTGGTGACCACGGTGATGACGCCATCTTCGATGGTGGCGTAGCAGATGTCCTTCGGGTCAGCCAGGAACAGCCTGCCCGCCGCCTTGATGAGGATTTTCGCGGTCTGCGACTTCTGCGACTCCAGCATGCGGACCAGCGCCTCAAACTTTTCGTCCGACCCGGCGCCGCCCTCGATCTTGGCGCGCGCTCTTTCAACCGACTGCGCCACGCGCTTTTTGTCGAAGGGCTTCAGGATGTAGTCGACGGCGTTCACCTCGAAGGCTTTGACCGCGTATTGATCGAAGGCCGTAGCGAACACAATCTTGGGAAGAGGGACCTTGCGGTCGAGCAGCTTCTTGATGACGCCGAAGCCGTCCAGGCCGGGCATCTGAACGTCCAGAAAGACGAGGTCGGGACTGTGCTCTTTGATCAGGCTGACGGCCTCCAGCCCGTTCTTGCCCTGGGCCACGACGTTGACGTCGGCGAGATTCTTGACCAGGTAGGCGAGTTCGTCGCGCGCCAGTTGTTCGTCGTCGACGATGACCGCGGAGAGAGGCATAGAGTTCAGCGCAGGAGCAGCCTGAGAACAGCGCCAGAAAGGCTCGCTCGCTGTGTTTCTCAATTGTGAGTATAGTCAGCGAGCGAAAGGAGGGCAACGGATCCAGGGGGTGAGAACAACACGGGAGGGAATATGCACCCCCCTCCCGAACCTTTTGGTTTAGATCGCACTTCGTTAAGGCTCTGAGCGCGACCTGGATCCTGATTCCTGCCTGTCCCAAAACATTTCTATGGGATGAAAGATAATGATTTTTTGCGGTCTCGACGTGTGCTCATGGCAAAAGTTGATCGCGAAACTTTCGACGAATTCTGAAAAACTAATGACTTCCGCCAACTCCGTTCGGCATTCGTAAACAGCCGCTAACATTTAGATTGACACGCAAGGGCAACAAGTGATAAATAAGGCGGCTTATCTTACATTTGTCACTTCCCAGGGCCCCGGTGCACAACGTTCCACAAAAAAGGAATCTATAGCAGATTAAGACATGGTTTGATAGCAGCTTCACTCTAGCGATAAGGACAGGAGTATTTCGCGCAGCGAGATGTAAGCACGTAACGAAGGTTGCATGATGCATATTCGGGACTCAGTTCGATGGAACGCTCGACATCTACTTATGAGAGTCCCGGTTATCCGCCAACGTGAGGTGCCGCGATGCATGGAGTTGACCAACTCCGTCGGCGAGCGAGTGAAGCGTATATGCATGCGTCCTCTAGTTCGGCGCGAGCTAATCTTGCTCATGTGCATTTGTTTGGGACTGACTCAGGCTTTCGCACAAAATTCGCTGCCAGCTCCTGAAATTGCGAGCCCGAAGGGCGCCGCGGAGCGGTTTCCACTGTACTCATGGAGTGCAGTCACGGGCGCAACTCAATACCTTGTGATTATCGATTCTGAACCAGAGATAGCTTGCGACGACGTGCATACGAGTCTTAGAAGCGTTGCTGCTGTGGCTCTTATCGATCCGGCCAAGCTCTGCACAGGTGGTAAATGCGGGTTCCAATTCAAAGAGGGCATCGGCTGGCCGCCGGGCATTACGATCATAGGGAGTCGAAATATCGGTTACATCCATCGCCGGACTAACTGCAAGGGGGCGTTACACACTTGGGTGTTTTCGGTACTGGCACTGCAAGGCGCTGCTTGGGGGAAAATGGCTGGATCTTCATTCTGGCTTAATCAGTGAATCGTTCTCCCTTTAATGTCCAAGTCACAAAGGGCGTGGGGTCCGGTAGGAAGCACACAATGTCGTCGTTCTCATGTGACGGAAGCAACTTCTCGCAGCACTCTCACTATGGCCGTTTGAGCCTTAGGTCCCGAGCACTCTGTTTTCCCAAGACAACACAGCCAAAACTATAAGGAGACATATGAGCAATGTTGATGAAGTACGCAAAGAAACCAAAAAGCACTTAGGGGACGACACAGACCTGGCTTACATCACGCCCGAACTAATTGAAGGACTTAAGAGTGCCAAAGACCCCAAAGACATTAAAGCGGCGGGATGGGTCGCGGAGGGCACACAAATTACCGTTAGCGGCGGCAAGTGGTATTTTAAAGGCCAATGTACCGAGACCTGGTACGTGTGGGGTTCTCAGCTGGATTTTACTGCCATTGGCAGGTGCCCGAATGGAAGGCAGCTGTTCAAGATTTGGCCTCGGTGACATCCGCCGGTTGTTGTCAATAGTCCCCTAGAAACAAAACACAAGAGGAACAGCGATTTGCGAAAGGAGATTAATCGTGATCAGAAATGTGGCTATCGGACTCTGGCTGGCTTTCTTTGCTTTTCTCGGTGGGCTTTATGCGCAAGCACCGACAAGTCCTTCAACTGAGAACCTTCAAAAGAAGGATGTGCAAGTCAAGAATGAGTTGAAGAAAGCCCCGCCGCCCGAGAAGATGGCGGCAGAACCGAAGAAGGACCACCTCATCGTTTTGATCAACATGTCTAATTACCAGGTTCGGAAAGCACGAATAAATAAGGGTGCATGGTTTCCGACTCCTGCCATCAGCAGAACGTGTCCCTACAATGACTACGATAAGTGCTTTGATGAGCACAAGTGGGCTAATTTGTTGATGGTCCAATGTGAGGAAACCATTCAGATCGATGTTGGCATGATTGATGCTGCCGGTGTATGGTGGCAAACCGGCTGGCCTTCATTTAAGCCGGACTGCGCGTACGCTGGAACAGCGATTGGACTGGGTCCCTACTAAATGCCGAGGGCCACTGTGGTGCGGTCTCGCGACTCCTCTGGAGAGGGTGTGAATAGAATTGTGTAAACGCACCGAGACGTTCATGCCACACAGGGAGTCGACGGTTCGGTTCCTGGGAGCACTGTGTCGGTGAGCGTCCCCACCCTTACAATTCGCGACTGTCGTGAGGTTCGGTGACCGATGGAAGTGCGTGGCTACAAGTGTTTAGCGTAGGGTGTCGCATTGACAAAGTCTGCTCGACGATGTTCAACTGACCGTAGTTGATTGAGCGGGTTCAAGCCCCGGCCAGTCTGCCGCAGGTGACGCCGACCAAGCTGGCAAGCTCCGGCCAAATCCCGGAACCTCTGCCGGAGAGGCAATGCACCTGCGGACATGTTAATTTTCAGCAGCATCTACAACCTGTCTGTACAGGCTTTCGTGCTTCTCGGCCATGTCGGCAGCATCGAAGCGATCGCGGACAAAACGTTTGCCGTTCTTCATAAATTTCCGCCGCTGTTCCGCGTCACGAAGCACTGCGATAGCCTTCAGGGCGAGGTGATTCGGATCTCCGTTCGGGTATAGGTAGCCATTCTCGTTGTTCGTAATGATCTCATCTATTCCCGGGGAGTCACTCGCAACTACAGGCGTCTGAAGCGCCAGTGCTTCCAGCGCACTGAGACCGAGCCCCTCCCTTCTAGTCGACACAACACATAGCGCCGCACGTCGAAATACCGCAGGGACGAGCTCGAACGGTATCTGTTTGCATACGAACTCATCTTGGATACCGCTTCGTGCAACAAGGCGCAAAAGGTGATTCCGTTGGCTGGCCTTCGGCGGTCGAGCTGTTAGCAAGAACTTGAACACTCTGTTCGGCAGCCCATCTTTTATGATTGCGGCAGCCTCGATAAACTCGCCTGGATCTTTACGAGGATCCCACCTCATCATGCACACGATCAGGTCAGTGCCTTTGCGTAGGTGCAACAGCTTTCCAACTCGTCGCATGTCGACGGAATCAGCTTTCGAGCGAAGCCAGGTAGCCGGGATTCCATGATAGATGAGGGATGTTTTACCACCCAACTCGCATTTCTCCAGCTCTCTCCGAAAAAAATTACTGCCCGCAATGAAATGATCGATTGGAAGTTCGCGAAGGAGGCGAAGGTGGCTATACGCCGCATCGCCACAACTAATGGAATCGTCGAGACTGTCCCCGATAGGTGTTTTGTGGAGCGTGGCGACCAGCGGGATGCCGAAGGAGGACTTGAGATGCATTCCTATGAACGCGCCCGCGAAGTGCTGTCCACTCACGACAGCACAGTTGTTGTCGCGGAAATTCTGCGTCGAAGACAGCTCCGAGTAAACCGAGAGGGACCTACTAATAGCAGCTGATAACGGAACCTTACCAGGTTCGTAGGCAAAATCTGTACGATGCACTTTAACTCGGGGTCCTCGAAGCCAATGAGAATCCCCCGAAGGCAGTTGCTCACCGGGAGCAATCACATGCACGCGAATACCACGTCGGTCCGCGAGCGCCTGAGCTAGGTAAAAGGCATGTGTGCCCGCTCCCCCGGCGTCCGGGGGGAAAAAGGGAGCTACGAGTATCACATGGAGGCGTTTCCGTTTTCCGGGTTCAAGCGGTGTGATCACAACTCACGCCTCTGCCTGATTAGATAACGTATCGGCTCCTAAGCCGCCGAGTCAACTCATTCGCGTTCTTTGAATGAGTGGGTTTCGTCACAATCGGAATGTTTCGAGATCACAGTCAAACCCGTTCCTGGTCCCTACCCTGACCGGTCACCAAGGCTCTATTATTGTTATTCTACCCCCGATCAATGACACGAGCGGTACGCAGCGCCCACCCGGCTTCACCGTCGGCGGGAGTGGCCAGGCGAAATTCAGGCGGGGCGCGGTCAGGCGGCATTTTCGAGGGCCAGGGCCATGCCCATGCCGCCGCTGACGCAGAGCGTGGCGAGGCCGCGTTTGGACTTGCGCTTCAGCATCTCGTGGAGCAGCGTGACGGTGATGCGCGTCCCCGTGCAGCCGATGGGATGGCCAAGGGCGATCGCGCCTCCGTTGACGTTGAGCTGGGCGCGATCGAAATGCAGTTCGCGATCGCAGGCCAGCACCTGGGCGGCGAAGGCTTCGTTGAGTTCGATGAGATCGAAGTCGGCGAGTTTGAGGCCGTGCTTCGTTTCCATTTTTCGGATGGCCGGAACCGGGCCGATGCCCATGCTGCGCGGATCGACTCCGGCGGAGGTCACGGCCATGATCCTGGCCAGCGGCTTGAGGTTGTTTTGCTTGACGAAATTCTCGCTCGCGAGGATGACTGCGGCAGCGCCGTCGGTGATGCCGGAGGAATTGCCGGCTGAGATGGTGCCGGTCTTCGAGAAAACTGGCGCGAGTTTTGCCAGCTTCTCGATCGTCGCGTCGAGGAACAGGTGCTCGTCGCGGGAGAAGACAGTGGCGCCTTTCTTGCTTTCGATGGTGACAGGCGCAATTTCGGCGTCGAAGCGTCCGCTGGATTGAGCGACGGCGGCATGCAGCTGTGAGCACAATGCGAACTGATCCTGCTCTTCACGGGAGATTTTGTATTGCTCGGCCAGTATCTCAACGGTTTCGCCCATGACCATTTTCGCAATTGGGCAGAAGAAGCCGTCGCGAAACATGCCGTCGACGAGTTCCTGATGGCCCAGGCGGTATCCCCAGCGCGCGCCGTCGAGATAGTAGGGGAGCCGCGACATGGACTCGGCGCCGCCCGCAAGAACGCAATCGAGATTGCCGGTGGCGATTTCCTGAAAGCCGAGCGCGATGCTCTTGATGCCCGAAGCGCAGGCCTTGTTCACGGTATACGCGGGCACTTCCTGCGGAATGCGGCTGCGGATAGAAATCTGGCGAGCCGGATTCGGTCCGCCACCGGCCTGGCGCGCGTTGCCGAAGATCGTTTCTTCCACCTGCTGCGGTTGAATTCCGGCGCGCTCCATTGCGGCCTTGGCTGCGACTACGCCCATGTCGACGGCCGTCTGCGACGCGAGCGAGCCGCCAAATTTTCCGATCGGCGTGCGGACGGCGGAGACGATATACACGCTGTTCAACGAGGGTCCTCCAAACATTTCAGTCTAGCACTCACATGTAGCGCCGGCGCCTCGCCGCCACAGGGTAAACTTAATGTGTCGCCAGACGCGGCAAGCCGCGTCTCTACTCATGAATGTTCTCTATGGAATTAACACCGTCGCCGAAGCGCTGAAAGCGCGCGGGCGCGATTTTCGGTGGGTGGGCGTGGCCAAGGAGCGGAACGACATCCGCCTGAAGCGCGTGATCGACGAATGCCGCAAGATCGGGGTGCAGGTGCGGGTTCTGTCGCGGGTGGAACTCGACCGGCTGGCAGGCAACGCCGCGCATCAGGGCCTGGTGGCCGTTACGTCGGCCAAGCAGTACAACGATCTGGATGACCTGTTGGCAGCGCGGCGCGCCGAACACTCGCTGATCGTTGTGCTGGACGGCATCGAAGATCCGCACAACTTGGGGGCGATCCTGCGCACAGCCGACGCGGCGGGCGCGGACGGCGTCGTGGTTCCGGACCGGCGCGCGGCGGGCGTGACCGGCACGGTCGCGAAAGTCTCGGCTGGAGCGAGCGAGCATCTTCCGATCGCCAAAGTTACGAACATATCGCGCTCGCTCGAAGAGTTGAAGTCGAAAGAGCTGTGGATCGTCGGCCTGGACGAACGCGGCCCACAAACCTACGACGCGGTTGATTACAAGATGCACTGCGCAGTGGTGCTGGGCGCCGAAGGCAAGGGACTGCACGACCTGGTGCGGAAACACTGCGATTTTCTGGTCTCGATCCCAATGCTGGGGAAAGTGCCGTCGCTGAATGTGTCGGTAGCGGCGGGGATCGTGCTGTTTGAGGTGGTGCGGCAAAGGCGGCTGGCTGCATCGAAATCCGCATCGAAGCAATCATGAAGTTCCTCTGTGTCCTCTGTGTGCTCTGTGGGGTAGGTTCTTCTGCCGTCGCGATTGATCGCGAGGCGTTCACTTTCACGAAATACGATCTCGAGATTCGCCTCGAACCGGAGCAGCAAAGACTCGGCGCGCGCGGAAAGATCAGGTTGCGCAACGACTCCGCCCAGCCGCAGAAGATCGCAGTTCTTCAGATCTCTTCTTCTCTCGCGTGGCGGTCGATCAAGGTAGATGGGAAAGCAGTGCAGTTCGTGTCGCAGCCTTACGTTTCCGATATAGACCACACCGGCGCGCTTTCCGAAGCCATCGTGCCTCTGCCCGCAGAGATCAAGCCGAAGGAGTCGGTGGAACTTGAAATCGGTTACGAAGGCACGATCACGCTGGATGCGACTCGGCTGACGCGGATTGGCGTTCCGGAAGAAATCGCGCGGCACACCAGTTGGGACCAGATCAGCCCGTCGTTTACGGCGGTGCGGGGCGCGGGATATGTCGCGTGGTATCCGATCGCCACGGAGTCCGCGGATTTTTCGGAAGGCAACAGCATGTTTCAGGTGGCGGACCGGTGGAGGGGGAGAGAGGCAGAGAGCGAGTTCAAAGCAAGAGTTGCAATGTCTCGTGAGAGCGGTGAGGCACCCCCTATTCTCATTTGTTCACCTAGTGGTGACGTGACCATCGAGGAGTTCAGCCGCGCACAGCATGTCTCGGCGGAATGCTCGTGGACGCCGCTTGGCACCATCACACCGACATTCGTGATGGCGAACTATATGGGCCAGTCAAAGCCTCCTTTCTATCTGTTCAGCTTGCGGGGACATGAGGTGGGCGCCACCACATACTCAAAGGCGCTCGATCCTGCGTCCAAGTTTGTGACCGGGTGGTTCGGTTCCCCGAGTGCAGCGATTGCAATCGCTGATCTGGCCGATCCTAACGCCGCGCCCTTTGAAAGCGGCACTTTGCTGCTGGCGTCCATGGCAGGAGAAGATGCGAAGCTAGCCGAGATCAACCTGGTGCACGAACTTGTGCACGCGGCGTTTTCGTCTCCTCGGCCGTGGATCCACGAGGGGCTAGCGCACTTCGCCGAGGCGATGTATCGCCAGCAAAAGCAAGATGGGCGCGAAGCGGCTCTCGATTTTCTGAACCTGCACCGGGCGACGTTTGTCGAAGCGGAGAAGGATGTCGCTGCTACTCAGCAGAAAAATCCTGGTCAGCCCCTGGCCACGACGTTCGACGAGAGCTACTACCGCAGCAAGGCCGCCTACGTCTGGTGGATGCTACGCGACATGATCGGCGACAACGCGCTGAAGCAGGCGATTCGCAACTATCGTCCCGCGGACGACAAAGATCCAAAATACGTGGAACAACTGGTCGCCGCCGCGAGCAAGCGCGACCTCGGCTGGTTCTTTGACGACTGGGTGTACCACGATCGTGGCTTGCCGGATTTTCGCGTGCTGGCAGCGCATCCGTGGAAGAGCGAAAAGGGAACTCAAATTGTGACCGTCACTATCGAAAACCTGGGCGGCGCCGGGGCGGAGGTTCCGTTCACAGTGCGTTTCGCGGGTGGCGAGATCACGCGCCGGATCGAAGTGCGCGGCAAGTCCACGGCTACAACGCGCGTGGAAGTGCCGGGCGTGGCCGCTGAGGTCGTAGTGAACGACGGGAGCGTTCCGGAGAGTGACTTGACGAACAACGTCTTCAAGGTCACGGCGCCGTAAGAGGATTGCAGAAGTCAGATTGCAGAAGTAAAACCGATTGCAGAGGGCAGAGGTCAGATTGCAGAGGTAGAATCAAAAGCGGGTTTTTTACTTCTGCAATCTGACTTCTGCATTCTGCAATCTTCGGAGGATCGTTTGCCCTACATCCAATTTCTCGGCGCTGCCGGAACCGTCACCGGCTCGAAACATCTCATCAACACCACTTACGACTCGAGCGGCAAGCAGGGGCTTCAGGTCCTGATTGACTGCGGCCTGTTTCAGGGGCCGAAGGAATGGCGCGAGCGCAACTGGCAAGACACGCCGGTTCCGGCGCGCGAAATTGATGCCGTCATTCTTACGCACGCGCACCTCGATCACTGCGGATGGATTCCGCGACTGGTGAAAGAAGGCTTTCGTGGTCCGATCTATGCCACCCCGGCCACGATTGATCTCTGTTCGGTGGTGCTGCCCGATTCCGGCCATCTACAGGAAGAAGACGCCGATTTCTACAACAAGAAAAAAACTTCCAAGCACGATCCGGCGATGCCGCTGTACACGTTCCAGGAAGCTCAGGACTGCATGCAGTACTTCAAGCCGGTGGCGATCGAGCAAACCACGCAGCTAAGCACCGAACTTTCTTTTCGATTTGTGCATGCCGCGCACATTCTCGGTTCGACCATGGCGGAGCTTACGCTCAAGACCAACGGTCAGACGCGGCGGTTGCTCTTCACCGGCGATATCGGCCGGGTGCGCAACAGCGAGATCGCGCCGGGGAAAGTTGTCCACTCCGGCCCGCAGGAGGGCGAAGCGGCCGATGTGCTGGTGATGGAGTCCACCTACGGCAACCGGAAGCATCCCGACACCGACCCGCGTCCGGAACTGGCTCGCCTCATCCGCGAAACAGTTCAGCGCGGCGGCAGCGTCGTGGTTCCGGCGTTTGCGGTCGAACGCACGCAGAAATTCATCTTCATGATGAAAGAGCTGATGGAGTCGGGGCAGATTCCGCGTGTACCCGTCTATTGCGACAGCCCGATGGCCATCAAGGCAGTCGACATTTTCCTGAAGCACGCCGAGGAGTACACTCCGCAGGCCGCGGAGCTGATCAAGAAATACGGTTCCCCGCTCGACTGGCCGGGACTCACCTTCGCGGAGACGGCCGAGCAGTCGAAGAAAATCAATGCGAGTCCGTACCCCTCGATCATTGTTTCTTCGAGCGGCATGGTCACGGGCGGACGCATTCTGCATCACCTGGCACAGCGGCTGCCTGACCCGAAGAATCTCGTACTCTTTATTGGTTTCCAGGCGCCCGGCACGCGCGGGTTCACCATCAAGAGCGGCGCGCCCGAGGTGAAGATCTTCGGGGACTTCGTGACGATCCGGGCGCAGGTGGCCGCGCTCGAGCAATTCAGCGATCACGCCGATCCCCCCGAGCTGCTGAAGTGGATGCGGACTTTCACCAACAAGCCGGGCGTGACCTATCTCGTCCACGGTGAGCCGGCGGCCTCGTCGCAGTTATGCGACCTGCTGAAGAAAGAATTGGGATGGAATGTGCAGGTGGCGGAATATATGGAGCGAGTGGAAGTGAAGTAGAATTTGCAATTTGGTAATCGGGTAATTTGGTAATTTGAAACCCTGCGGCTCAATCACAAATTACGCAATTACCCGATTACACAATTACCAATTCCCTATGACGGAAGCAGAGTTCAAGAAGCACCTGGATGCAGCGGAGACGAGTCCGAAGGAGATTGCGGCTGCCGTGTCCGGTTTACCGGAGAAAGTCTTGCGCTACAAGCCTTCACCGGACAAATGGTGCGTGCTGGAGATTCTCGGGCATCTCGCGGATATCGAAATCGTCTACGGATACCGGCTGCGGCAGATGCTGGCGGACACTAAGCCTGTGATTGCGCCGCTGGATCAGGACGCGTGGGCTCGCAATCTGGGATACATGGATTCACCGCCCGCCGAACTGGTCGCGTTCTATGGATTGGCTCGTCACCACAACCTGCGGATGTTGCGCCGCGCAAAAGCCGCTGATTTTTCAAAGTCGGCCTACCATCCAGAATTGCAGCGCGAGGTCACGGTTGCCGAGATCGTCGAGCGAATGGGCGGGCACGGGGCCAGCCACCTGCAACAGATTGAGAAACTGAAGCAGCAGGCGGCGGGGAAGTAGCTCGCGGCCGGAAGCAGGTCCTTCGCTCCGCTCAGGATGACAAGCTTCCTAGAGAGTCGAGAAGGCGATTAGCGCCTGCAACTTTTCGAGCGCGGCTCCCGAATCGATCGCCTTCGCGGCTAGCGGCACGGCATCTCGCAGATGATCGGCGCGGCCGGCGGCGACTAGCGCGGCGGCGGCGTTGAGAAGCACGACGTCGCGGCGGGCGGATTTCTTCCCGGCCAGCACATCGCGGATTAGCGAGGCGTTCAGCGCGGCATCTCCGCCCGCGATGTCGTCGAGTGCGGCCCGGCGCAGGCCGCATTCCTCCGGCGTGACTTCGTAGGTGTGGACGCGGCCCTCGCGCACTTCGCCCACCCGCGTTGGCCCCGTGATTGTGATTTCGTCCAGTCCATCGCTGCCGTGGACAACGAGTGCGCGGCGCAGTCCCAGCATGCTGAGAGCTTCTGCCAGTTTCTCCACGAGATCCGCCGAATACACTCCGACGACTTGGCAGGTGGCACGCGCGGGGTTGGTCAACGGGCCGAGCAGGTTGAACACTGTGCGCAGGCGCAGTTCTCGGCGTACGGGTTGCACGTACTTCATCGCCGAATGCATCGCGGGCGCGAAGAGGAAGGCGATTCCCACCTGTTCGAGGCATGCGGCGATCCGTGCGGGCGGCAGGTTGATGTTCACGCCCAGAGCTTCCATCACGTCGGCCGAGCCGCACTTCGAAGTCACGCTGCGGTTGCCATGCTTGGCCACGCGCACGCCGGCGCCGGCCGCGACAAACGCGGTCGCAGTCGAGATGTTGAAGGTGCCGCTGGCATCGCCGCCGGTGCCGCAGGTATCAACCAGCGCGTCGCGGCCGGTGCCGCTGGCGTCCAGGATGGAGTTGCCGTGAAGGTCCAGGGGAGTGGCGGCCGCGCGGATCGCTTCGGCAAAGCCCACGATCTCCTCGACCGTTTCGCCCTTCATGTGAAGCGCGACCAGCAACGCTGCGATCTGCGCGTCGGTACACTTTCCGGTTAGGACTTCGGTCATGACCGCCCGCGCCTCATCGCGCGCGAGCGACTGGCGGTGGTTGGCGAGGCGATGGAGGACGTCGGTGATCATTTACGGCTTCCAAGTTACCGCAGGCGGGACGTCCTTTCAAATCATGGGGTAACATTTTCACGTTGCTGTTATGGGGTGACATTATTTTGGAGCATCTACACTCCGTGCCTCATGCCTTTGCCGATTGCCGTTACGTCCTATAAAATCGAGAGTCTGCTGACTGCTCTTCGAAGCCGCAAGCGGGTTCCTCCCAGTTTGGAATCGAGTCAGTACGCGATCCAGGGACCAATATGAAGATTCATGAGTATC
>ORMF011605168.1_pt1 | contig 36260 bp, 42 predicted proteins | sample 1779871 | NCBI WGS metagenome assembly ORMF01 (sample SAMEA104232316, study PRJEB22302) | groundwater metagenome | biome: forest; feature: aquifer; material: groundwater | place: USA | collected 2011-08-07 | depth 5.4 m
CGAAGCTGGTGCGGCTCGACATTCTGCTGAACGGCCGGATCTGCGAGCCGCTCTCCTCAATCGTGGCGAAGGACCAGGCCTATGAGAAGGGCAAGGTGCTGGTGGAGCGGCTGAAGACGCTCATTCCGCGACAGCTATTCGAGGTGGCCATCCAGGCGGCGGTCGGCAGCCATGTCATCGCGCGGGAGAGCGTGCGGCCGCTGGCGAAGAACGTCACCGGCAAGTGCTATGGCGGCGACATCAGCCGCAAGCGTAAATTGTGGGAGAAGCAACGGGAGGGGAAGCGGCGCATGAAGCAGTTCGGGAACGTGGAGATTCCTCAGGAAGCGTTTCTCGCGGTGCTGAAAATCTGATGGCGAGGTCCGCATCCTGGCGCCTGCCGCGGATGAGCGCGGCCTGGCGGGAAAACCTCGAGTCGCTCATCTGGGCGATCGTGCTGGCGATGGCGATCCGGACCTTCATCGTGGCGCCGTTCAAGATCCCCTCCGGTTCCATGAACCCGACCCTGATCGAGGGGGACCGCATCCTGGTGAACAAATTCCTGTACCATTTCCGGCCGCCGCAACGCGGCGACATCGTGGTGTTCCGCTTTCCCGAAGATGTGAAGCGCCCCTTCATCAAGCGGCTGGCGGCGGTCGGGGGCGATACGGTGGAGATCCGCGATGGGCGCATCCTGGTCAACGGCCAGCCGCTGAACGCACCCCCCATCTACGAGGGCAACACCTACTACAACCAGGGGGCGTACGGCGCGGCCGGCCAGGCGGTCCAGGTGCCGGCAGGCGCCTACTATGTGCTTGGCGACAACTCGGCCTCGTCCCATGACAGCCGCTTCTGGGGGTTTGTGCCGAAGCGGCTGATGATCGGCAAGGCGATGTGCATTTTTTGGCCGGTCACTCGCTGGCGCATCTTGCGCTGAGGCGCGGCTCGTGCTACAGTATTCAGGTTGTGTCATCGAGAACAAGGAGGAGGATCCATGAAACAGACCGCTGTCCTTGGAACAACGCTGCTCGCCCTCGCCCTGTGCGGCTGCGAGAGCATGGGCACGGCCGCGCAAGATAAGCGGGTGCAGGGTTCGGTGCTCGGCGGCGCCTTGGGCGCTGCAACGGGGGCCATCGTTGGGAACCAAACCGGCCATGCTGGGGCCGGCACGGCGATCGGCGCCGGGCTGGGCGCGCTCGGCGGGGCCATGGTCGGGAATGCCATGCAGGATAACGCGGCCAAGACGACCACCGCGACGACTCCGGTGGCTACCGCGCGCACGAAGTTCTGCCCGGTGGGCGGCGAGCTCTACGGCGAAGACGTGAAGTATTGCCCGAACCACGGCGTGGAACTGCGCTACAAAGACCAGCCATAGGGCAGATGAATTTAGCCAATAAGATCACGATCCTTCGGATCTTATTGGTGCCGGGCATCGTCGCCTGCCTGGTCTATTACGCGCCGGACCGCGACTGGCTGCGGTTCTTCGCGCTGGGCCTCTTTATCCTGGGCGTGATCTCGGATGCGCTGGACGGCGCGATCGCCCGCCTGCAGAACCAGCGCACCGAGTTGGGCGCGCTGCTCGACCCCATCGCCGACAAGGCGCTGATCCTCACGACGCTCATCAGCTGTTCCGTGATCGACGGCCTGCCTGAATGGCTCAGCCTGCCCCCGTGGTTTAACGTCGTGGTCATCAGCCGGGATGTCCTCCTGGTCTGCGGGGCGCTCGTCGTGTTCGTCAATACGGGCCAGTGGCACGTCAGGCCGAGCCGGCTGGGCAAGTGCACGACGGTCGCGCAGATGCTCGTCGTGGTCGTGCTGCTGCTCCACCTGCCCTTCAAGGAACCCCTCTTGCTCATGGCGGCGGTGCTCACGGTCCTCTCCGGGATCCATTACATCCGGACGGGCGTGCGTGTGCTCGGCTAGCCGGATTGCCTCCGGGCCGCCTCTCCCATGTCCGCGTCCTTGTCCGCTCCGTCTGCTCCCCTGATCGCCATTGTCGGGCGTCCCAACGTCGGCAAGTCGACGCTGTTCAACCGGCTGCTCGGTGCCCGCAAAGCGGTGGTCTCGGTCGTGCGCGGCACCACGCGCGATCGCTTGGACGGCCAGCTGATCTGGCGCAATACCCGCCTCCGACTGGCGGATACCGGAGGGATGGAGTTGCAGCGTCTTAATTCCGCCCCGCGGGAGCATCCCCCAGGGCTCCAAGGGCTGGCCCAGCGGGTTCAGCAGCGGTTGCGCAAGACGATCGACGAAGCCGACGGCGTGCTGTTGGTGTGCGACGGGCAGCAGGGGCTGGTGCCGGCGGATGAACTGATTCTGGAGATGCTGCGCAAGACCGGCAAGCCGGTCGTGCTGGCCGCCAACAAACTAGACCACCAGCCCGTCGTGCCGCCGGAGTTCCTGGCGCTGGGGGTGGACGGCCCGGTGGCGGTGTCAGCACTCCATGGCAAAGGCATCGGCGAGCTGTTGGATCGCCTGGTGGCCCGCTGCGTGCCTGCGGGCTCGGGGCCGGCGGCCAACAGCGGCTCCGCCGGGCGGGCCTCGGCTGCGCCGGCTTTTGCCGTCGCCATCGTCGGCCGACAGAACGTCGGCAAATCGTCGCTGGTGAACGCGCTCGTGCGCGAGGAGCGCGTCCTGGTCAGCGAGGTGCCGGGCACGACGCGGGACGCCATCGATACGACGATGCTGCTCAACGGTGCGCCGGTGACCCTCATCGATACGGCCGGTCTGCGCCATAAACGGAAAGTGAAGAGCCCGCTGGATCTGTTTTCCATGGCGCGCACGGGAGAGATGATCGCGCGCTGCCACGTCGCGCTGGTCGTATTGGATGCCACGCAGGGGGTGACCCGCGACGATCAGCGGATCATCACCCAGGTGGCCGAGGCCGGCTGCGGGGTGGTGATCCTGGTGAACAAGTGGGATCTGGCGAAGAGGGGGCGCGTCGAAGAGGTGGCCCGGACCATCCACCGGCTGCTGCCGGCGGTGGCGCATGCGCCGGTCGTAGCCGTCTCCGCCAAGACCGGTTTTCAAGTGAAACGCAGCCTCACCGTCGCGAGCCGGGTGCATCTTGCGATGCAGCGGGGCGGGCTGTCGGATGATGAGTGTCTGGCGCTGCTGAAGCGGGCATGGGCCGCGCATCCGCCCACCCGATTTCAGGGGCGTGCGATTCAGCTCAAGGGGGCGCGCGTCTGGCGCGGACGGCCGATGACCATCGACGTCCTGACCGCGCCGGTCGGCTGGCTCTCGCCGTCCTACCAGCACTATCTGCTCAAGCAGCTCCATACGCAGCCGCGGCTGTCCGGCGTGCCGCTGCGGCTGGTCGTGAAGGGTCCGGTGGCCAGGCGATGACCCGGGTGCTGCTCGCGTGGCTGGGTTCGTATCTGATCGGATCGATTCCCACCGGCTACTGGCTGGTGAAATGGATCAAGCGGGTGGATGTGCGCACGCTGGGCAGCGGCAATGTCGGCGCGACCAACGTCACGCGCGTGGCGGGCGGCGGGCTGGGCAAGGTGGTCTTTGTGTTGGATGCGGCTAAGGGGATGATCGCCGCGCTGCTGATTGCGCCGATGGCGGGTCCGACGACGGAGCCGACGCTCGCGCTGGGGTGCGGGCTGCTGGCGGTAGTGGGGCACATGTTTCCCGTCTTTCTGCACTTTCAGGGGGGGAAGGGCGTGGCCACGACCATCGGCGTGTTGCTGGCGACGCTGCCGGGGATGGCCGCCGTCTGCGGCGCGGTGTGGCTGGTCTGTTTTCTGCTGGGGCGGTATGTGTCGGCGGCCTCGGTGGCGGCGGCGGCCGCGCTCCCGGTCGCCCAGCTCGCGGCGCGCCAGAGGCCTATCGATATTTTGCTCGGCGGCGCGTTGGCGGCGCTCATCATCATGCGGCATCGCGCGAACATCCAACGACTGCTGGCTGGCACCGAGCATCGGGCCGGGCGCGCGCACCATTCCGATTGACGAGCGCGCGCCGGCTGCCTATAATGGGTTCCTCGATGGTCCCTGAGAATCGCGAGAAACAGCTCGAGCTGTTTCAGGTGGGTTCACAATCCGTTCGGCGGCCTGCTCGAGAGGCCTGGGGGCACGTCTGGTTGCCCCTCCGCTACGATCAGGTAGTCTTGATCAGCATCGGCGGATTGCTCGGGCTGACGGTGATCTTCGCCGTTGGCGTTGAGCGCGGCAAGGAGCTGGTGCGCGGGGAGCAACCGATGCTGACGCGCCGACCACCAACGCCGCCGGCCGAGCTTCCTGTTGCCGCCACGCCGCGTGCGGCGGCCGCCGTAGCCGCTCCGGAGAAGACGCCGGCCGCTTCAGCGAAAGCGGACGCGAAGGTCAAAGCTTCGACGACGGCGCCGATCGCGGCCCCGAAGCCCAAGACGCGCGTGAAGCTGGCGAGCGGCAAGTCGCGGTACGCGGTGCAGGTGGTGACCTACACGCAGGCGAGTTTGGCGAAAAAAGAGTTGGATCGGCTGCACGCGCGCGGAGAACATGCGTTCCTGGTCATGCGCGACGGACGGACCATCGTGTACGTCGGACCGTTCCCATCCAAGGATCATGCCAGTGAGAAGGTCACGTCATTGAAGCCGCGCTACGGCGACTGTTTTGTGAGGACCCTGTAACCGATGTCCATCCATTCTTCTCTACGCGCTTCAAAGAGCGCCTCCGGGACGCTGCGCAACGTCATGAAGCGGCACGAGCGCGTGCGGCACCTGATGACCAACGGGCAGTGGCCCGATGGGCGCTCGGTGCTGGGCTTGCCGAAGATCAAGCAGCTCAAGCTGAAGTCCCGCAAGGCGGCGCCGAAGGAAAAAGAAGCAGCCACCGCTGAGAAGGCGGCGGCGACTCCCACGGCCGCCGCGGCCTAGCCGCCGTGCCAGGCGCGGTTCCTCCTCCTCGCGTTCTCCCCGAACAGTCCACCGGCTCCTCGCGTTCCGTTTCCGTCGATCAGATGCAGGCGATCGACCAGGCGGCAATCGCCGCGTATCACATTCCCCGCCTCCTGTTGATGGAGCATGCCGGCTTGGCGGTGGCGGACGCCGCACGCCGGCTCGCGCCGGATCGCTCGGTCCCCATCCTGATCTGCTGCGGCTCGGGGTTCAACGGCGGTGACGGGCTGGCGGCCGCGCGGCATCTGCAGGCGTCCGGCTATCTCCTGCGCCTCATGCTGATCGGGCGGGTGGGGGAGCTGCGCCAGGAGCCTGCCGCCTATGCCGCCATGCTGACCGCGCTGCACTGTTCCATCACGGAAGTGACTTCCCCTGCAGCCCTTGAGGGATTCGACGAGCCGCTGCGCGCCTGCGGCCTGGTCATTGACGCGCTGTTGGGCATCGGCGCGCGGGGACCGGTCCGGGAGCCGACCGCCACGCTCATCGCGCGCATCAATGGCGCGGGCAAACCGGTGCTGTCGGTCGACCTTCCCTCAGGGCTTGACGGAGACACCGGCGCGGTGCAGGGGGTGGCGATCCGAGCGACGGCGACGGTGACCTTCGGCGCCGTGAAGCGCGGGTGCCTGATCGGCGAGGGGCCGGCGCATACCGGCGCGCTCTCGGTGGATCCCATCACGTTTCCCCGAAGTGTGCTGGAGACGGGCCGCTGATGCGTATTCCCGTGCGGTTGGGCGCGCGTTCCTACCCGATTGTGCTGGCGGACTCCTTTGCGGGGCTGCCGCGCCAGCTCAAGGCGTTAGGCCTGCCGTCTCACGGGTGGGTCATCTCGCATCGCCGCCTCCTGGCGCGCCATGGCGCCGCACTCCTGGGCCCGCTGCGCCAGGCCGGCTGGACCATCGGGTCGATCGCGGTGCCGGAGTCCGAGCGTTCGAAGTCGCTGGCGGTCGCACAGCGCGTGCTCGGGCAGCTCGCCCGCACCGCTGCGATGCGCGTGCCCGTGCTGGTGGCCTTCGGCGGCGGGGTGGTGGGGGATCTTACCGGTTTTGTAGCGTCGATCTACCGGCGCGGGGTGCCGTACGTGCAGGTGCCGACGACGCTCTTAGCGCAGGTTGACTCCGCGATCGGGGGCAAGACCGGCGTGGACCTGCCGCAAGGGAAGAATCTCGCCGGTGCTTTTTATCAGCCCAGGCTGGTCTGGAGCCATCTCGGACTGCTGGCCACGTTGCCGGCGCGCCAGCGACGGTCGGGGCTGGCGGAAGTGATCAAGTATGGCGTGATCGCGGACCCAGCCCTCTTTCGCCATCTGGAAACGCATCTGGCCAGCTGTGTGGCGCTGCGACCGCTTTCGCTGCGCGTGATGGTGGAACGGTCCTGCCGGATCAAGGCGCGCGTGGTCTCAGCGGATGAGCGGGAGACAAGCGGGGTGCGGGCGCAGTTAAACTTCGGCCATACGATCGGCCATGCGTTGGAGGCGGCGACCTCCTACCGCCGGTGGACGCACGGGGAAGCGATTGCGATCGGCATGTGCGCGGCCGCAGCACTCAGCGTGCGGGAAGGACTCTGCACTTCGGAGGAAGCCGAGCGGGTGATTGCGCTGATCCGGAAGGCCGGCCTTCCCACGCGCGCCATCGGCGTCTCGCGCCATGCGGTGCAGCGCGCGCTGCGGTATGACAAGAAGTTCACCCGCGGCCGCCCCCGGTGGGTCTTGATGCGCCGGATCGGCCGGGTGGTCGTCAGTGATGCAGTCAACCCCTCACGCATGGCCGACGTCTTGCGGGAGTACGTGCGCTAGCGCGCGACCTGCAGAGCGATCTCTTTGCCGCGCCGGTCGCGCAGCGTCACCGTCCCCTCGCCGACTGCGGTGACCGTCCACTCCCCGATCGATTCGTCGATTCTCACGATCTGCTCGTTGATCATCGCATACGGCTGCCCCAGCCCTTCCACGGTGCCGGTGAGCATCAAGCCGTCCGGCGCGTCAGCTGGGGAGCGCGACGCCTTGGCCGCAGGTGCGATGGCGCCGGATGGACGCGAAGCGGCGTTCCTCGTTGGCGCGGAGGCAGCCGGCCCACCGAACCGGCCGGCAATCCAGCGGACGCCTCCCACCAGGAACAAGACGGTGCATAGCAGGACAGCCCCGACGGCGACGGAAAACGTCGGGCTTGCCGTGGAAGACGAGGGAATGGAGGGGAGGGGTTGGGACGCAGTGCGCGGGGACGCCGAAGCGGTGGACCACGAATGGGCCGACGGCTCTGAGGGTACGGAGGCGGCCTGCGGCTGGGAGGCGTCCGCCGGAGCGGGCGACGCCTTCTTGGCGGTTCCACGTTCCGTATTGGCGATCAACGGGTCTTTCACGCGACGCAACGCTTCTTCGATGAGGCTCATGACCCGACCTCCTTTGCTGGTTAGCTCGCGAGTACCTGTCCGGTCAGTTCTTGATAGCTGCGCCTGACGATCGTCTCATCCACCCGCGTGACCCGGAAGACGTAGCACGCGAGGAGGCTCCGGTCGCAAATCTGGTTGATGAGGCGGGGCACGCCTTTTGAGCAGCGGTAGACCTCCTCGGTGCCGTCCGGCGTCCATTCCAGCGTGCCGTTGGATCCGGCGACGCGCAGCCGGTGGTCGAGGTAAGTGTGCACCTCCTCCCGGTCGAGGGCGGTGATGTGGTACCGCACGCCGATGCGCTGCCGCAGCTGCTCCAGCTCCGGAGAGGCCAGCTTCTCGCGCAGCTGGGGCTGGCCGACCAGAATGATCTGGATGAGCTTATTTTTATCCGTTTCCAGATTCGACAGCATGCGGACCTGCTCGAGCACGCGCAAGCTCAGATTTTGCGCTTCGTCGATGACGAGCACGATGTTGTTTCCCAGGTCGGCCTGCTCGAGCAGAAACCGGTTGAGCTGATTGAACAGCCCAAGCCGGTTGTGGTCTTGCATGGGATTGAGGCCGAAATCCTGCACGACCGCTTGCAGGAGCTGGAGTTCCGACAGGCTCGGTTGGAGGATGAGCGCGGTTTTCGTCGACTCGTCGAGATGGCGCAGGAGCGCCTTGCAGAGCGTGGTCTTGCCGGTGCCCACCTCGCCGGTGATTTCCACGAACCCTTTGCGTTCGCGGATCCCATAGACCATGTGGGAGAGCGCTTCACGGTGCTTCTTGGAGAGGTAGAGGAACGACGGATCGGCCGTGATGGAAAACGGATTTTCTCGCAGGCCTAAAAAGTCGAGATACATAGCGTGACGCCATTCTAGCGTAGGGCGGGGAAGCGGCGCAAGCAAATCCTCCATCAGGCTTGACAGCGCTCTTTTCGGGGGGTAGCCTGGTAGTACGATGCTACAGGAGCGCCGCCAGACGCCGCGGGTTCGTGCCTACCAGCCGGTGCGGCTGCACCGCGTGGGGGGGGATCCTCATGTAATGGAAACGCTCACCAAGGATCTCTCGGTGGACGGATTTCGGTGCCTCACGCAACAGGTCCTGCCGGTGGCCAGCGAAGTGCTCATTGAGCTGGTGGTGGCTGCAGGGCAGGAGCCGGTGCTCGCCAAGGGGCGCAGCACGTGGTTCAGGAGCCTTCCGCAGAGCGAGCAGTTCGAAACCGGCTTCCAATTTGTCGAGATGGATCAGAAAAATAAACGACATTTGTCTGCCTATCTCGACCGAATCTCCACATCCTCCCTTGCCATTTCAGATTAAACCTTCCTTGTAACTCATTCATAATAAATGAGTTATGTCTGACACTTGTTTACTAGACAAATATGTGGTATAGTTTCCATTGAAGCGATGGGTTGTTAAGGAGAACGACAAACCGCTTCATCTAGACGGATGTCTAGAAGAGGGAGGTGATACCGAGAATGAAACTTGACAAACTGTTCGACACGCACGTCCTCGCGGGGATCGCAGTCGGGGCGCTCATCGGCCTCTACTTCCCGCTTGGGGACTACAAGTTAATTCTCACCATTGTTGCGGTGGTGATGGTATCCAAGGTGGTGGGGGTATTGAAGTAATCCCCGCTACGCCGCAACACGGTGAGTCGGTTGAGCAGGCCTCCCCCGTCGGGGGAGGCCTGCTTTTTTGCTTGCCATCCATGCGGTCAGCGTCTAGAATGCTCGCATGGACTTCATCGATCCGCGAGCGCTCAATCTGCTGCTTGGCATGACCATCGGCTTGACCCTCGCCCTGGTCTATCACGGTCTGCACGCGTTCCTCCGATAACACCTTGAGGTGTCGATGAGCATCAGCACCAAGGCGGCTGCCTGCACGTCTTGCGGAAAGCGCCTGAACCGAAAATCCTGGTTCTATCGCAACGGGAAGTACTTCTGCAAGCGGCGCTGTTGGGTCACCGAGCAGGCAAAAGCGGCCAAAGCAGTGGCGGTCAAGCCTGAAGCAGGCACCGCAAAGGAAGCCCCGGCCGCTTCCTGAGCCATGAGGGACGCGGAGTGCCTCTTTTGCCGCATCGCCGAGCGGCGCGTGCCGGCGGAGATCGTCGCGGAGGGAGAAGGGCTCCTCGCGTTCAAGGATAGCAACCCGCAAGCGCCGGTCCATCTGTTGGTCATCCCCACCGAGCACATCCCCACGCTGGCTGACGTCACCGACTCGCACACCGCGTTGATCGGCCAAACGGTGCACTTCGCCAATCGCCTGGCGCGGCAGTACCAGTTGCCCCAGGCCGGCTACCGGCTGGTGGTGAATTGCGGTGCGCAGGCCGGGCAGTCGGTGTGGCATCTCCACTGGCATCTGCTCGGAGGCCGCGCCCTCCGCTGGCCGCCGGGATGAGCACCCCAGAGCGGCGGCGCGCGCCCCGCGTGGCCGAGCGGCTCTCGCTGACAATCGGCGAGGGCAAGAGCGCGTATGTTGCGGAGACCAAAAACCTCAGCGCCTCGGGCGCGTACTGCATGCTGGACCAGTTTCTCCCTCCGATGACCAAGCTCGCCCTCCAGTTTGATCTGCCCAATGGCGCGCGTCACGTGCGCGTGGCCTGCTCCGGCGTGGTGGTGCGGGTGGAGCCCCTGGTCGCGCATGCCGACCGGGGTCGGTACCAGATCGCCGTCTTCTTCACCGATCTGACGGAGCGCGATCGCGCCGCGATCATGCGGTTCGTTCGGCAGCGCCTCGCCGCTGCCTCCTCGGCGACCGCTCAGGAGTGAACTCCTTCCTCGTGTCCCGTTCCCACATCCTCCTCGTGATTGCGCACCGGGGTGCCTCGGCGGTCGCACCGGAAAGCACGCGCGCGGCGATTCGGGCGGCGGTTCGTGCGCGGGCGAATGGCATTGAGCTGGATGTCCAGATGACACGCGATGGACGCTTAGTCGTCTTCCATGACGACCGCCTCGAGCGCACGACCAATGGCCGGGGCCGGCTGACCGCGATGCCGTATCACCGGCTGCAGCGGCTGGACGCCGGAGCATGGTTTGGTTCGGGGTTTGCCGGCGAGCGGATCCTGCTGCTCTCTCAGGCGCTTCGCCTGATCCCGCGGCCGGTGCTGGTCAACCTGGAGCTCAAACGCACCCGGACGCCGCAGGCGCTGATTCCGCGCCTGCTCAGGGTGATCCGTCAGGCCAGGGCAGAGGCTCGTCTACTCATTTCCTCCTTCGATGCGCGATTGCTCCGCCTCCTGCGGGGTGCGCGCCTGGCCCGGGCGCTCATCACGCGGCGCGATGCGGACCGCTCGCTGGACCGCGCCATCCGCCTGGGCTGCGTCTCATGGCATCCCCACCACACGCTCGTGACCGCCGCGCGCGTCGCCAGGGCGCACGAGGCCGGCTTGCGGGTGCATGCCTGGACGGTGGACCAAGCAGCTGGGGCGCGCCGCCTGATCCGCCTCGGGGTGGACGGGCTGTTCGCCAATGACCCGGCGCGCCTGCGGCAGGAGCTGCGATGACCGCCTTCGAGCCGAATCGGCCGCAGGATAAAGTCGTCATCCTCAAGCGCGTGCCGGTGTTTACGGCATGCAACGAGCAGCAGCTCCACCTGATCGCCGATCGCACCCGCCTGGTCGAATACAAGAAGGGGGAGTATATCTACCGCGAGGGCGATGCGGCCGATGCATTCTATATCGTGAGCACCGGCCGGCTGCGCGTCTTTTCCGGCGCCCAGGGACAGGAGAAACCCCTGACGGTGCTGCATAACGGCGACTCCTTCGGCGAGATCTCCCTCCTGACAGGCGAGACGCACTCCGCCACGGTCGAGGCGCTCAACGACACGCTTGTCCTGCAGCTGGAAAAGAAGGATTTCGACGAGGTCATCAACCGGATCCCCTCGCTGGTGCTCTATCTGAGCCGGCTGCTCTCGAAGCGGCTGCGCGCCCGCGAGCATGGGGCGGAGTTCTCCGAAGCGACCATCGTGGCGGTGTACGGCGCGGCCAAAGGGGTGGGGCGAACCTGCTTTGCCGTGGCGCTGGCCGCGTCGCTCAAGCGGGAGACCGGACGCGAAGTCGTCGTTGTGGGATTCAGCGGCCGGCAGGGCAGCCCGGAGTGGCTGTACGGTCCGGAGGGCAGCGGCCGCGATACTCCCTCGCTGCCACCCGGCGCGGACTCCGAAGAAACGTTCGAAGCGGCGATCACGCACCATCCGATGGGATTCAGCCTGCTCTCCGCGGGCGAGCTGCTGTCGGAGACGAGCGGCGAGCGCACCATCGCTCCGCTGCTGAGTTTTCTCACCAACCGATTTTCCTACATCGTGCTCGAGCTGCCGGTGGCGGTGGAGCCGGGGGTCATCAAGGCGCTCGTGCAGTCCGATCTGATCTATCTGGTCACCGACGCCGACAAGGCGCGCGTCGTGCGCGTCAAAGCCCTCCTGCATCAGCTCGAGAGCGCCATGGGCGGCCTGGAGCAGCGCGTGAAGATCATCCTGAACATGATGGAGGGGACAGGCGAGCGGTTGACCGCGGCCGAGATCACACAGGTGCTTGAGCGGCCGACGGCGTTCACCCTGCCGCATGTTTCCTCGCCGTCCGGCCGTTTGACGAGCGAGGAGCTCGCGCATCTGCTGGAGAGCCGCGGGTCGCCGTACGCCGTCACCGTCAGGCACATCGCCCGAGAGCTGGGGGGATTGCTGGTGGGCTTAGCACTGGGATCCGGCGCAGCACTGGGCCTGGCCCATATCGGCGTCCTCAAGGTGATCGAGCGCGAAAAAATCCCGATCGATATCATCGCCGGATCCAGCATCGGCGCGCTGGTCGGTGGGCTCTGGGCGTCGGGGCGCTCCGCCGAGGAATTGGAGCAGATGGCGCTGCGGTTCAAGGATCCCTGGGACATCCGCCGCCTCTTCATCCTGGATCTGGGCATCCCGATTTTCGCCGTCGTCATGGGTGCGGTCTCCGCCGTGGCGATCGGGTTCCTGGGCGGGGTCTGGACCGGCATCCTCTTCGGGATCATCGTCTCGGTGGCCTTCGGGCTGGTGCTGGGGCCGCTGTCGGGCGGACCGATTCAGGGGGCGCGTCTAACGGCGCGGCTTGAGCAGGATTTTGCGGGGAAAACCTTCGAGGACACCTGGCTGCCGCTCAAGGTTGTCGCCGCGAATCCCATGGCGCGTGAAGAAGTGGTCTTCGAATCAGGCTCGCTTGCGGAGGCCGTCCGCGCCTCGGTGTCGATCCCCGGCATCTTCAAGCCGGTGACCCGCATGGGGAAGATCTGCCTCGACGGCGGCGTGGTCAACCCGGTTCCCGTGAGCGTCCTGAAGCGCGCCGGCGCGCACCGCGTGATCGCCGTCAACGTGTTTCCCACGACGGCCGAGTTGGCGGCGCACCGGCAGGCGCAACAGCGGCACCGCGCCGAGCGGGACGCGCAGCTGGCTTCGCGCAGCCTGCCGTTCCGCCTCTGGTTCCGCATTCGCCAGGAGCTGATCCGCTCCATGTCGCCCCTGGTCTTCGACGTCATCATGCGCTCCATGCAGGCCATGGAACACCAGATCGCGGAGGTGTCCTCCCGCGAGGCCGACCTGACCCTGCGCCCAACCGTGCCGGGAGCGCACTGGCTTGAGTTCTTCAACCCCGAGCCGTTCATCCGGCGCGGCGAAGAGGTGGCGTTGCAGTATCTCCCTGAGCTGAAGCGTATTACGCATACCCGCGGCGTTGACAACCCCTGACGCGGCCAGTAGGATGGGGGGACACCTTTCTTCGTTTTTTTCATAGGAGAGCGATGTGATGGCGCGTGATGTGGTCATTGTCGACGGGGTCCGGACCCCGCAGGGCGTCTTCGGAGGCGCGTTGAAGCAGCTGACCGCCCAGCACCTGGGCGAGGTGGCGATGCGCGGCCTGCTGGGGCGCGTGAATCTGAAGCCGGCCGATGTCGAGGAGGTGGTGGTCGGCTGCGTGGCGCAGGGCTCGGATGCGCCCAACATCGCGCGCGTCATCGCGCTGCGCGCGGGCGTGCCGAAGCAGGTGCCGGCGTTTACGGTGCAGCGCAACTGCGCCTCCGGGCTGCAGGCGATCGTTAGCGCCTACCAGAACATCCTGTGCGGCGATGCCGACGTGCATCTCGCCGGAGGAACCGAATGCATGAGCGCGGCTCCTTATGTCAGCCGCGATCTGCGCTGGGGCAAACGGCTGCGCCATTCCGAAATGATCGATACGGTCTGGGAAGGGCTCACCGACCCGGTCTGCGGCCAAATCATGGGGCAGACCGCCGAGAACTTGGTGGCCGAATTTTCCATCAGTCGGCAGGATCAGGACCGGTTCACGTTGCTCTCCCATCAGCGCGCGTTCCGCGCCACGCGGGAGAACCGGTTCAAGGACGAGCTGGTGCCGGTCTTGGTGCCGAAGCGCGCCATGGGCCGCGATCTGCCGCCTGAGCCCTTCACGCAGGACGAGGGAATCAATCCGGGGTTGAACGAACAGGTGCTCAGCCAGTATCCGGCGATTTTCAAGGAGGGCGGCTCAGTGACCTCGGGAAACAGCTGCTTCAATGCCGATGGCGCGGCAATGGTGCTGATGATGTCGGCGGACAAAGCGAAGGCGCTGGGCTACACGCCGCTGGCGAAGATCCGGGCGTACGCGTTCGCGGGCCTGGAGCCCGAGCGCATGGGGTTAGGGCCGGCGCTGGCGGTGCCGTTGGCGCTGACCAAAGCCAAGCTTGCCCTGAAGGACATCCAGTTGATCGAGCTCAATGAGGCATTTGCGGCGACGTACCTGGCGTGCGAAAAGGTCATGGGGCTGAACCGGGAGCTCACCAACGTCAACGGGGGCGCGATCGCACTGGGCCATCCGGTCGGGGCCACCGGCACCCGGCTGGTGGTCACGCTGCTCCATGAGATGAAGCGGCGCGGCCTTTCGCTGGGGCTGGCCACCGCCTGCATCGGCGGCGGGCAGGGCGCGGTCATCATCTTCGAGCGCGTGTGATGTATATCTACAAGACGGCGGTGGTCGGGGCCGGCGCGATGGGGGCGGAGATCGCCCAGGTGATCAGCTTCAGCGGCGTGCCGGTGCTCCTGAAAGACGTCGATCAGGCGCGCGTGGACCAGGGGCTGCAGACCGTCCGCAAGGTCTATCAGCGCCGGGTCGACCGGGGCAAGATGACGCAGGACGAGTGTGAGAAGAAGATGACGCTGGTCACCGGTGTGACCACCTTCGACAGCTTCACGGACATCGACCTGGTCATCGAAGCGGTGCCCGAAAAGCTGGCGCTGAAACAGCAGATCTTCACCGAACTGGACCGGCGGCTGCCCGAGTCGTCGATCATCGCTTCCAACACCTCCTCGCTGTCGATTTCCGCGCTGGGCGGGGCGACCAAACGCCCGCACAAGGTGATCGGCATGCATTTTTTCTACCCGGCGCACATCATGAAGCTCGTCGAGGTCATTCCCGGCCTGGACACCTCGGAGGAGACGTTCGCCGACGTCTTCGCGTTTGCCGAGACGCTGCGCAAGCTGCCGGTGCGCGTCAACGAGTGCCCCGGCTTCCTGGTCAACCGCATCCTGATGCCGTATCTCAACGAGGCGGCATTTTGCGTGGAGCAGGGCGCGTCGACGGCGCGGGCGATCGATGAGGCGATGGCTGCCTTCGGATTCCCGATGGGGCCCTTCACGCTCGTCGACAACCTGGGCTTTGACGTCTGCCGCGAGGTCGTCAACATTCTCGTTGACGCCTACGGCTCGCGCATGCAGCCGGCGAAGGTGTGGGAGCAGCTCTACAGCCTGAAGCGGTACGGAGCGAAATCCGGGGCGGGGTTCTACCTGTACGGCGACCGGGCCGGCCAGCCCGATCCGGAGCTGGACAAGGCGCTGGCCGCCTTGAAGGCGCAATACAAGGGCCCGTCGGAGTTTTCCGTCAACCGCCTGATCCTGCCGATGATCAATGAGGCGATCCGCTGCCTGGAAGAGCACGTCTGCACCGCCGCCGACGTCGATCTGGCCGTGATTGCGGGGCTGGGCTTTCCCCAGTCCAAGGGCGGCATTCTGCACTATGCGGACGAGATCGGGTTGGGCACGGTGCTCTCGGAGCTGGAGCGGCTGACGAAGACCTTCGGCGAGCGGTTCTGGCCCTCGCCGCTCCTGAAGCGCTACGTGGCCGCCGGCCACCTGGGCAAACAGACGAAGAAGGGCTTTTTCGAGTACGCCGACTAACGAGGAGCTCCCCGATGGCGCTGGCGTCAGGAGAGAACGTGAAAGTGGCGGTGGAGGAGCGCGTGGCGGTGGTGACGATCGACCACCGCCCCGTGAACGCGTTGAACCGCGCCACGCTTCAGGAGCTGGGGCAGGTGATGGATGGCATCGCCGCTGATCCCGCCGTCAAGGCGGTGATTGTCACCGGCGGCGGATCGTTGGCCTTCGTCGCCGGAGCTGACATCAAGGAGGTCAGCCAGCTGCAGTCGCCCAAGGAAGCGCAGGAGATGGCCGCGCTGGGGCAGGCGGTGTTCCTGAAGATCCAGCGGCTCCAGAAACCGGTCATCGCCGCCATCAACGGCGTCTGCCTGGGAGGCGGGCTGGAGCTGGCGATGTCGTGCCATCTGCGCATCAGCGGCGACCGGGCGCGGTTCGGCCAGCCCGAGGTAAATCTCGGCATCATGCCCGGCTGGGGCGGGACGCAGCGGCTGCCGCGCCTGATCGGGAAGGCCAAGGCGACGGAGTGGATCCTGACCGGCGACATCTATGCCGCGCAGGAGGCCCATCGGTTGGGGCTGGTGAATCAGGTCGTGCCGCAGGATCAGGTGCTGAAGGTCGCGAAGGATTTAGCTCGCAAGATCGCCGCCAAGGGGGCGGTGGCGATCACCCAGTCACTGACGGCGATCGAGGAAGGGCTCCACCATCCTCTGGCGGAAGGGTTGGCGATCGAGGCCCAGGCCTTCGGCAAGGTCGCCGTGAGCGCAGACAGCAAAGAAGGCGTCCGCGCGTTTCTGGAGAAACGGCAACCGAAATTTACCGACCAGTAAGCCGCATGACCTCATCCTCCACCTCTGACGCGCTGCTCGGCAAGGGCTCGCCCGAAGCGCTGGAGGTCACCGAGGCGGCGCGTCAGGCGGAGTGGCACTACCCCAGCGTCGTCGCCGACCTGTTCATGGGCCGGGTCCGCACGGATCTGGTGATGCCCTATCCGGAACAGGACGAGGCGGACCGCCGGGAAGGGGACGCGTTTCTCGCCAAGCTCTCGGCCTTCCTCAAGGCCCACGTCGATCCTGACGAGATCGACCGCACGGGCGAACTTCCTCCGCAGGTCATTCAGGGGTTGGCCCAGCTGGGCTGCTTCGGCATGAAGATCCACACGGAATACGGCGGGCTCGGCCTCTCGCAGACGAACTACAACCGCGTGATTCAGCTCCTCGGCAGTTACTGCGGATCGACCACGGTGTGGCTGAGCGCCCACCAGAGCATTGGCGCGCCGCAGCCGCTCATGCTCTTCGGCACGCCGGAGCAGAAACAGCAGTACCTGCCGCGATTGGCGAAGGGCACGGTCTCCGCGTTTGCGCTCACCGAACCCGATGTGGGCTCCGACCCGGCGAACATGAGCACGACCGCCACGCCCATCGACGGCGGGCAAGTCTATCTCCTCAACGGCCAGAAGCTGTGGTGCACCAACGGGCCGGTGGCGGAGGTGGTCGTGGTCATGGCCCGGACGCCTTCCGTGACCGTCGGCGGGCGGGAGCGCAAGCAGATCACCGCCTTCATCGTCGAGAAGTCGATGCCGGGATTTGAGGTCGTGCACCGGTGCGACTTCATGGGGCTGAAGGGGATTCAGAACGGCGTGCTGCGGTTTACGAATGTGCGGGTGCCGAAGGCGAACATCCTCTGGGGAACCGGGCTGGGGTTGAAGCTCGCACTGGTGACGCTCAACGCTGGACGGATCGCGATTCCGGCGGCGTGTGTGGGCACGGCCAAGCGATGCCTCACCATCGTGAGGCCGTGGGCGAAAGAGCGCAAGCAGTGGGGCAGCTCCATCGGCAAGCATGAGGCGGTCGCGGTCAAGATCGGGGAGATGGCCGCCACCACATTCGCGATGGACGCCATGGTCGGCCTGACCTCCGCGCTCGTCGACCGGAAGACGATCGACATCCGGCTGGAAGCGGCGATCGCCAAACTGTTCTGCTCGGAAGCCTCCTGGCGGCTGGTGGACGATACGGTGCAGATCCGGGGCGGCCGGGGTTATGAGACCGCGCTCTCGCTGCGCGCCAGGGGTGAGGCGCCCATTCCGGTGGAGCGCATGATGCGCGATACCCGCATCAACCTGATCATCGAAGGCACGAGCGAGATCATGCGGCTGTTCATCGCACGCGAGGCGCTCGATGCGCATATGCGCATCGTCGGCGAGCTGCTCAATCCGCACCAACCGGTTCCCGCCAAGCTCGGGGCGGCGCTGCGGACGTTCCTTCGGTACGCGTGCTGGTACCCACGCCAATGGCTCTATTGGAGTTGGTGGCCGCGCCACGCCGGGGTGGGCGAGCCGCTCGCCGGCCATCTGCGGTTCGTGGAGCGGGCCAGCCACCGGTTGGCGCGCGCGCTCTTTCATGGCGCGATGCGCCATCAGACCCGACTGGCCTACCGGCAACAACTGCTGGGCCGGCTGGTGAACGTGGGTGCTGAGTTGTTCGCGATGCTGGCGGCGTGCGCCAAGGCGCAGGCCATGGTGCGGCTGCAACCCTCGGAGACGAGCCCGGTGGAGTTGGCCGACCTGTTCTGCCGCCTGGCGCGGCATCGAATCACCCAATCGTTCAGCGCGCTCGGCCGGAATGAGGACCGCCGGATGGTTCGCGCCGCCCAGGACGTGCTGGACGGACGGTTGACCTGGCTCGAGGAAGGGATCCTCTAGGTCGGGATCCGCTGGCGCAGGTCATGCCTGAGACCATTCCCGCGTTGTTTGCCCGCCAAGCGGCCGCGTTCGGCTCAAAGACGCTCTTTCTTGCCACGCCGGATGGCGCATCTCGTTCCATGACCTGGCAGGAGGTTGCGCAAGACGTGCTGGCGCTGGCCGGATTTCTCCTCAGCCAGCGCGTGGAGACGGGCGATCGCGTCCTCATCCTCTCCGAGAACCGGCCCGAATGGGGGCTCGCCGACCTGGCCATTCAGTCGGTCGGCGCCTGGACCGTACCGCTCTATCCCACCTTGCCCGCCGGCGAGGTCAGCCTGATTGCTCGCGACTGCCAGCCGGTCGTGGCCATCGTTTCAACCGATGAGCAGGCGCAGAAGCTCCTTGAGACCCGCGCCCAGGCGCCGTCGCTTCGAACTATCATCATCGTCGAAGGAACGCCGCAGCAGGGGGCGGGCGTCTTCCGGTGGGCCGAGGCGCTGGCGCAAGGCCGAGAGGGCGGGCCAGCCGCGCAGCAGGCGATCGAGGCGCGGCGTTGCCGCATGCAGCCGGAGGACACCGCCACCGTCATTTATACCTCAGGGACGACGGGAGAGCCGAAAGGGGTGATGCTCTCCCACCGGAACTTTCTCTCCAATGTGCAGGCCTGCCTCCAGGTGGTGTCGATTACCGGCGACGACCTCCACCTCTCCTTTTTGCCGTTGTGCCATGTCTTCGAGCGAATGGCCGGCTGGTACCTGATGCTGTCGGTCGGCGCCACGATCTCCTATGCCAGGAACATGGACACGATTCCGGAGGACATGCGGCGGGGGCGGCCGACCATCATGCTCGGCGTCCCCCGGTTCTTCGAAAAGCTGCACGCCAAGATTCAGGAAGGGGTGCGGCAAGCCGCTCCCTGGAAGCGCCGGATGGCGCAGTGGGCGTTTGGGGTGGGGAAGCGCGTCGTCGCGCACCGTCAGCGGGGCCGCCGGATTCCTCCGGGGCTCTGGCTTCAGCGCTCGCTGGCCGACCGCTTGGTGTATTCGAAAGTCAAAGCCGGGTTGGGAGGGCGCCTGCGATTCTTCGTCTCCGGGAGCGCGCCGCTCTCAAAAGAGATCGGCGAGTTTTTCTACGGCCTGGGCGTGGTCATCCTGGAAGGCTACGGGCTCACCGAAACCTCGCCGGTCATTGCGGTGAACCGGCCCGAAACACCGCGCTTCGGCAGCGTGGGCCCGCTCGTGCCGGGCGTGGAGGTCCGCATCGCCGAGGACGGCGAGATCCTCACCCGCGGCCCCCACGTCATGCAGGGTTATTACCGCAAGCCGGAAGCGACCGCGGCCGCGCTGGTGGACGGCTGGTTTCATACAGGCGACATCGGCCGGCTGGATGAGCAGGGCTGCCTGATGGTGACCGACCGCAAGAAGGACTTGATCAAGACCGCGGGAGGCAAGTTCATCGCCCCGCAAAAGCTGGAGCGTCTCTTTGCGGCCGATCCCTACATCAGCCAGGTGCTCGTCTACGGCGATCGCCGCCCGTACTGCGTCGCGCTCATCGTCCCCAATCTGGAACAGTTGAGGCGATACGCGCAGGAGCAGGAGATTGCGGCGCGCTCGCTGCAGGAGCTGGTCCGCGACCGTCGGGTCGTCGACTTCTACTGGGCGCGCGTGGAGGCGGCCCAGCGCGATCTGGCCGGGTTTGAGCGGGTCAAGAAGATCGCGCTGCTCGACCAGGAGTTTTCGCAGGCCGGCGGGGAGCTCACCCCGACGCTCAAGGCCAAGCGGGGGGTGATCGCGGCCCGCTACGAACCGCTCCTAAACAGCCTGTATGAGGCGGCGGCATGAGACGAACATTAGTCGGGTGCGTGCTGGGCCTGGCGGCGCTGCTGCTGTGCCATGCGCCAGCCGCCGCGCAGCCGATCGAGCAGCCGCAGGATTCCACGAATTGGCCCGAGATGATCGGCAAGCTGCAGCAGCAAGTCCATCAGCGTCCCGGGTTAGCGTCGCTGCGCCAGCAGCTGGCGGTAGCCTATAACAATTACGGCGTGCAGTTGAGCCAGGACGGCCAGTGGGACCTAGCGGCGAAGCAGCTTCAGGAAGCGATCCGGATTGACAGCGCCAACGGCCAATTCCGGACCAATCTGAGCAATGTCTATTTGAACCAGGCCTACCAGGCGCATCAGCGCTACCAGACCAATGAGGCGCTCGCCGTACTTGATCAAGCCGTCGCTCTCATGCCGGACCTGGCCCAGGCCTACGCCCTCCGAGGGGAGATCGAATATGGCCGGCAGCGGCTCAAAGAGGCCAAGGCGGCCTGGCAGCGGTCGCTCGAGCTCGATCCTGAGCAGCCCGACCTGGAGAAACGGCTCACGCAGGTCACGGAGGAGCTGCCGGTGGAGTCCAAGTTCGAACGGCTCTCGCAGGCCTATTTCGACCTGCGCTACGAGGAGGGGCTGGACCAGCCCGCGGGGTTTGACGTGCGCGATGCGCTGCTTGAAGCCAGGCGGGAAGTGGGCAGTGATTTCGCCTACTGGCCGAAGCACAAGATCGTGGTGCTGATCTACAGCGCCGAGAGCTTTCGGAAGCTGCGCCAGGAGACGCCCGATTGGGTCGCGGGGCAGTTCGACGGCAAAATTCGCGTGCCGCTGCCCGGCACGCAGCTGGATTCCGCCACCGTCAAGCAGATCATCTTCCACGAATATACCCATGCGCTGGTCTACGATCTGGCCGGGGTCTCCTGTCCCATTTGGCTGAACGAAGGGTTGGCGGAATACCAGGGGGCCAAGGAAAAGCCGGCGTCCTTTTCGCGGCTGGCATCTGCTGCGGCGGCCAAGCGGCTCCTGCCGTGGGAGCGGCTCTCGGAGCAGTTCTCAATGACCCTGCCCTCGGACGCGGTGCTCTTGGGCTACCAACAGGCGCACAGCGTCGTCCGGTACCTGGTGACGCGATACGGGTTTTGGCGCATGCGGCGGGTGCTCAAGGCGTTGGCGGGCGGCGGCCAACCGCTTCCTGAGGTGCTGGAGACGGAGTTCCGCGTGAAAACGGCCAGGCTGGAAGCGCAATGGCTGGAGTGGCTGCCGGAGCTGCTGAAAACGCCATGAAGCAGCATGAGATCGCCGCGCTGTTCGCCCAGATGGCCGATCTGTTGGAGTATCAGGGTGAAAATGTGTTTCGCGTCCGCGCGTACCGCCGCGCATCGCAGAACCTCGAGAGCTTCAGCGGAGACCTGGATCGCTTAGCCCGCGAGGAACGGCTGCAGGAGCTCTCCGGCATCGGCGTGGATCTGGCCAACAAGGTCCGGGAATATCTGGCGAGCGGGCGCATCAAGGCGTTCGATGAGCTGCAGCGGACGATTCCTCCGGGCGTGCTCAAGCTGTTGGAGGTGCCCGGGCTCGGCCCCAAGAGCGCCAAGGTGCTCACCGAGCGGTTGAAAATTACGACGTTGCAGCAGCTGGCAGAGGCGGCGAAGGCCCACCGCATCAGCGGCCTGCCGGGGTTCGGGGAGAAGAAGGAGCAGAACATCCTCAAGGGGATCGCCATCGTGACCAAAGGAGCCGAGCGGATGCACCTCGGGATCGCCCTGCCGCTGGCCCAAGAGCTGTTGGCGTTCCTGAAGGATCTTCCCGGTGTGACACGCGTCTCCACCGCCGGCAGCCTTCGCAGGATGCGCGAGACGATCGGCGACCTGGACCTGCTGGCCGCTTCGACGAAGCCCGCCGCGGTGATGGAAGCGCTGCGCAGCTCCGCCTACTGCGCCCGGGTGTTGGCCTCCGGCCAGACCAAGTCCTCCATCCTGACGCCGCAGGGGCTGCAGATTGACGTGCGCGTGGTGGCTCCTGCGAGCTTCGGCGCGGCACTCCAGTACTTTACCGGCTCAAAAGAGCATAACGTCAAGCTGAGGGAGCTGGCGATCCGCCAGGGGCTGAAGATCAATGAATATGGCGTCTTTCGCCTCAAGACCAACAAGCGGATCGCCGGCAGGGAAGAGGAGGAGGTGTACCGGGCGGTGGGGCTGCCCTGGATCCCTCCCGAGCTGCGGGAGGATCAGGGCGAGATCGATGCGGCGGCTGACGGCCGGTTGCCCGCCCTGGTGGAGCTGAAGGATGTCCGGGGTGATTTTCATCTCCACACGAACTGGTCGGATGGCAGCGATCCGCTGGAGATGGTGGCGGCTGCGGCTGCCGACCGCGGCTATGAGTACGCCGCCATTTGCGACCACTCACGCTCGCTCAAAGTCGCGCATGGCATGTCCATTCCGCGGTTGCGCGAGCAGATGGCCCGGATCCGCGCCCTGAATGCCAGCACGCGCCGTTTTCGCCTGCTCATGGGCGCCGAAGTGGACATTCTCGCGGAGGGCGCCATGGACTATCCCGATGACGTCTTGGCCGAGCTCGACTTCGTCGTGGGTTCGATCCATACCGGCTTTACGCAAAGCGAAGCGATGCTGACCCGCCGAATGGTGACGGCGATGCGCAACCCCTATGTCACGCTCATCGCGCATCCGACCGGGCGCCTGATGGGGCAACGGGAGCCGTATCCGCTGGACCTGGAGGCGGTCGCGAAGGCCGCCGCCGAGACCGGCACCGCCCTTGAGATCAATGCCTATCCCAGGCGGCTGGATTTATGCGATACCGCGGCCCGGCGGGCCAGGGAGCTCGGCGCGATGCTGGCGGTGTCCACCGATACGCACAGCGTCGACCAGCTCGACCATCTCCGGATCGGCCTGGGGGTCGCGCGCCGCGCCTGGACGGAGCCGAGCCATCTGTTGAACTGCAAATCGCTCGCTGAGTTGCAAACCTGGATTAGCCGCAAACGGACGCGGACCGCCGCCAAGGGGGCGCGGTGACCGAAAGCCACCACTCCGGCTTCGTGGGGATCGTCGGCAAACCGAATGTGGGAAAGTCGACGATCCTGAACTTTTACCTGGGGGAAAAGATCGCCATCGTCTCCCCCCGTCCGCAAACCACCCGCCACCGGATCCTGGGTGTGCTCACCCGCGAGGACGCGCAGGTGGCGTTCCTCGACACGCCGGGGCTGCATGAGCCCGAGCATGCCCTGGGACGGCACATGGTGGAGACGGCCAAAGCGGTGCTCGATGAGGCGGACGTGCTGGTGGCGGTGATCGACGCCTGCTCCGGCATCCGGACGGAGGATGAACGGGTGTTTGCCCGCGTGAAGGATGCGCTGAAGCGCTCCGGTCCGGGGCAGGGCACGCGCTCCGCCCTGCTGGCGATCAACAAGGCGGATGCGGTCAAGAAGCCGCGGCTGCTGCCGCTGCTCCAGGCCGGGGCCGAGGCCAAGATCTTCACGGAGTGCATTCCGGTCTCCGCGTTGCAGGGGGAGCAGATGGATGTGCTGCTCGGGCGCATCATCGCGTCGCTGCCGGAAGGGCCGCGGTGGTATCCGGAGGAGCAGCGCACGGATCAAAGCCTCACCCAGCGGGTCGGCGAGCTGATCCGGGAGCAGGTCCTCGTGCATACGCGCCAGGAAGTGCCCCATGCGGTCGCGGTGCTGGTCGAGCAGATGGTGGACGGCGAGCGCGTCACCTCGATCGAGGCGACGATCCTTGTGGAGCGGACGGGGCAAAAAGCGATCATCATCGGGCGCGGCGGGTCCATGCTCAAGCAGATCGGCCAGGTCGCCCGGGGAGAGGTGGAACGGCTGCTGGGCCGCAAAGTCTATCTCGGGCTGTGGGTCAAGGTCGCGGAGAGCTGGCGGCGCGATGAGGCGATGCTGCGCCGGCTCGGGTCCCTCGGGTCGTCGTCCTGATGAAGGGGCTGCGGGTGGTGGAGCGCAAGACGATCTATCAGGGCCGCATCATCCGCCTCATTCGGGAAGTCTTGGAGGTGGGCCATCGCCGGATGGTGCGCGAAACCGTCCAGCACCCCGGGGCGGTGGTCGTCGTGCCGCTGCTGCCGCGTCGCCGCCTCGTCTTTGTCCGGCAGTACCGTCGGTCGGTTGACCGGCGGTTGCTTGAGCTGCCGGCCGGCACGCTGGAACCCGGGGAGCCCAGGGTGATGTGCGCACGGCGGGAGCTGGAGGAAGAAACCGGCTGGCGCGCCCGTCGGATGAAACGGATCGGGCAGTTTTACGCGGCCCCCGGATTTATCTCGGAGCAAATGACCATCTTCTTGGCGAGTGAGCTGACGCAGGTGGGAGCTAAGCCCGAGTCCGATGAGGATCTCACGCCGGTCGTTCTCTCGCTGGCCGAGGCGATAGCCAGAATCCGCTCCGGCGCGATCTGCGACTCAAAAACCATCATCGGCGTCCTGTTCGCGCGCCGCTTCCTGCCTTGAAGCCGGCGACAAACTTGTGTACACTAAGCCTCTGACCATGGCCACGCTCTCCGAACGGCTCGAATCCGATTATAAGACGGCGCTCAAGGCCGGCGACCGGCTGCGGGTCGACACCCTCCGGCTGGTCAAGGCCGGGCTGCAGCGGGCGGCGATCGACAAGCGCAAGGATGCCCTGGACGAGCCGGAGATTATCCAGGTGCTGGCGCAGCAGGCCAAGCAGCGACGGGAAACGATCGACTCGGCCAAGCAAACCAGCCGGCAGGATGTCCTCACGCAAGCCACGCAGGAGCTGGCGATCCTCAACGCCTATTTGCCGCAACAGCTTTCTCCCGAGGCGCTCAAGCAGCTCGTCGACGAGGCGGTGGCGGCGGTCGGCCCCCAACAGGGGGCGATCATGAAGTACGTGATGGGCAAAGCCGCCGGCGCCGCGGACGGGAAGATGGTAAGCCAGCTTGTGGGCGAACGGCTCAAACGGGGTTGAACCATGGCCGCCCCCCAGCCGCGAAAAGGCCGTCCGAAGGCGCTCATCAATCCCGACAGCTGCACCGGCTGCGAGGTGTGCGTGGCCGTGTGTCCCGTCGACTGTATCGACAAGCTGCCGGGTCCTGAGCATCCCGGCCTGAACGCGACCTGTATCATTGATCAGCCGAAGTGCATCGGCTGCTTTCTCTGCGAGAAGATCTGCCCATGGGACGCGATCACGATGGTGCCTCCGCAAGAAGCGCCTCTGGTGGCGGCATGAGCGAAGAAGGGAAGCTGGTTCAGCCACCGACCCAGATCGGCATTGAAGACTTCGGCCGTTTGGCGTTGCGGGTGGGCGTGATCACCGCCGCGCAAGACCATCCCAACGCCGACCGGCTGCTCGTGCTGACCGTGGACATCGGCGAGCCCTCGCCGCGGCAGCTGGTGGCCGGCATCCGCGGCTCGTACCAGGCCGCCGACGTGGTGGGCAAGCGGGTGGTGGTCGTCGCGAATATGAAGCCGGCCATGCTGCGCGGGGTGGAAAGCCAAGGAATGGTCTTGGCGGCGACAGATGCCAGCGGCATCGTCCTCGTGACTCCTGAACGACCCAGCACCCCTGGCAGCACGGTCAAGTAAGGCGGTGGCCCTGACAGTCCTCGAAGTCGCCTTTCTCGTCCTCTTCTGGACCTGGGCGCTCTGCGCCGGCCTGTTTCTCTGGAATACCGTCCTTCCGCTCAGTCCCATCCTTCGGACCCCTGATGCCGTCGGCCTGCCATCCGAGACGATCCAGTTCAAGGCGACGGACGGCATGCGCCTGGAAGGCTGGAAAATCGTTGCGGATTCCTCAAAGCCTTGGATCATCCTGTGCCATGGGCTTGGCGCCAACCGTTCGGACCTTCTCGACGTCGCCGCCGGGCTGCATCGGGCCGGGTTCAACCTCTTCCTGTTTGATTTTCGCGGGCACGGCGGCAGCCAGGGCCGCATGACCTCATTCGGCTGGACCGAGCAGCGCGACCTGGAGGGGGCGCTGGCGTTTCTCGGCCAACAGGCCGACGTGCCGGCCCGGCCATACGGCACCTATGCCATTTCCATGGGGGGTGCGGTGGCACTCATGGTGGCAGCCAGAGACGAGCGACTGGGCGCGATCGCGGTCGAAAGCCCCTATACGGATCTTGGGTCCTCACTGAAGCGGCATGCCAGGCTGTTGTACTCCTGGCTGCCTCCGGTGCCGTTTCATGGCTTCCTGGTGTCCGCCTACCGGGTACGGTTCGGCATCTGGCCCTCGCGGATCTCGCCGGCGGCCGGTGCTGCGCGTCTGGGCCGCAGGCCGCTCCTGGTCATTACCGGGGGCGCGGATATCCGCATGCCGCCTGAGGAGGCGGCCCAGCTGGCCCAGCAGGCCAGCGGACCGCATGAGCTCTTGGTGATTCAGGGGGCCGGGCACCTGGAAGGGTTTTCGATCGATCCGGACGGTTATACGTCTCGGCTGGTGCGGTTTTTTGAGGAGAAGTTGCCATGATACGGGCGATTCGGGCGCGCTTTCCTGACCCTCTTTCCCGGCATATTCTATTTAACAGAATAGATCTTATCAGACGTTATTATAGGCAGGAAACAAGCCTGGCCAGGCTCGACGGTTAGCGGTTACGGAGTGCTCTGGAGGGCTGTTCGGAGAGAGTCTTCGTCGATCACCGCACTCATCGGTCCCCATGGCGTGGTCACCTTCACCAGCAACGGCAGCCGGCGCTCATCCGCCGTCAAATAGGCCCAGATGCGCCCCCGTTTGACCATCAGGCCCTTGAAGGAGGCTTTGGGTTCCACCACCAGGCATGGAAAGCTGCCGCGCTTGAGCAGTTCCAGCAGCTTGGGCTGTTTGACCTGGATCTCGGTCTGGTAGATGCGCTCATCCGTGTAGAGATCCAGGTGAAAGGTGGTGTTGGGCTGCATCGGCTGGCTGCGGAACCAGTAGAGCGCGCTCACCAGATCCTGCACATGGGGCGGCAGCGGGATCTCCTTGGTGGAGCCGTTCAGGAGCGAGCGGTAGCTCGCCATGCCCTTCACGGGATCGAAGGTGACGATTTCATCCGCCCGGTACCGCCCTTCCCGCTGATGTTTCTCGAACCGGAGCGGCTGGAGCGTTTCAACGTCCAGGTAGGAGCTGACACGGTCCTGGATCGGATAGAACGTGGAGAGGACGTCGTTCGAGCGGCCCTCGGCCTGGATGTGGTAGGCGCGCCGGCCCTCGTACTCGACGATCTCGGTGACCTCGATCCAGCCGCGGCCGACCGGGATCCCCATCCAGTAGCCGCGAAAACTCAGTCGTTCTCCCACGACGGGTGCCGGACGCGGCGGGGCGACCGTGATGGCGGCCAGGCGGCGTTCGGCGGTCTCCGGGGCGGCGTCAGCAAGGGGCGCGTGCCCTGCGAGCAGGCACGCGAGCGCAACGAGGAGCTTATTCCCAGGCGTAGTCGGGAAGCTCCATCTCTTCGTACGGGGAGGCAAACTCTCTCGGATACGGAACCGGGAACGTGACCGCTTCATAGATGCCCACGCCGGTGCGGATGACGGTGAGGCTGACGCCCTTGAACAGCCCCCGGCCGATGCCCAGCACCGGGTTCTCCTCCTGGCCTCCGAGGCTGATCTGTTTGGGCAGCTCGACCCATCCCGTGAGCACATTGACGACGCCGCGGCCCATCTTGTGGATCGGATCCTGGGCGCACGCCTTCCCTGCCGGCCATCCCCACACGAGCACCGCCGCGACGGCGATCATCCTGCTCACGCGTGTCATTGGTGCTCGGGCCTCCTTGATCATTGTGGAGTGCATTCTATCGGGAAGCTCTACGCCTTGTCAATGCGGTAAGGGGATAGTATACTAGCGCGTAACGGGGAGAAGAGATGCCGCTGACGAATCGAGATCGCCGGTTTTTGAGCGTGGTGAATCGGTTAAAAGTTTACCTCGTGATGATGGCGCTGGCGGTGTTCGTGTACCTGTTTCTGACGCCGTCCAGCGAGATTCAGATGGCCACGTCGGTCATCGGGATGGCGCTCTGCGGCGTGTTTTGGCTGACGCAGCGGCTGCTCTCGTGCATCACGCTCCTCGATCTTGAGCTGACCCGTATCGTCAACGTCCTCAAGCGCACCTTGCCTGAGGAGCAGCGCAAAGAGCTGTTCGGGTCGCCCTGAGGCGCTACTCCGCCCAGTTCCCGTCTTTCCAGACGTACTCCGGTTTCACCAGCGGCCGGAATCCCTTCGGTACTTCTGCGTAGAACGTGAGAACTTCGTAGATCCCCGCGACCTCCCGGACAATCGTCTGCCAGACTCCCTGCACGATGCCGGTCGTCAACTGGGCGGCCAGGCTGCCGGTTTCCCGTCCGACCAGCTCTGGCGTGCGGATAAGCTCAAGCGGCGCGGTGAACACGTTGGCAATTCCGCGGCCCAGCTTAGTCCGTACCCCATCTCCGTAAGACATCGCTTCGGGGGCAGCGGTCTCTTCGGCCCGCACGGATGGGTGGTGTGCACCGGCTGTGACCAGCAGCAGCCCGAGGCTGACCAGCCCCATCCTGAGAAGCGTTCTCCCGCTAGACAACCTGTTCATGACCCACCCCTCCTTGTGGTTGCGACCGCCGTGCCCACCACACGATCATTCCGCCGATTCCCGCTATGGCAATCCAGCTGGCGATGCCGTTGACCAGGCGGCTGGTGCCCACCAGCCACGAGAGGTCCTGGTTGGTGAATTCCAGGAGCAGCTTGTTGACGCGCGCCCCGTAGGCCAGAACCGCATGGAGCCCGATCGAGAGGGCGAGTTGGCGCGTCAGCAGATAGCTGATCGCCAGCACCGCGCCGAGCAAAAACAGCCCGCCGAGCTCCAGCCAGGTGTGCATCGTGATTTCGGTGATCTTAAGGTGGACAATCGCGTAGAGCGCGCTGCTGCCGATGACGGCAACCGGCTGCGAGAGCGCGAGCAGGTGCTGCAGGATGAAGCCGCGAAACACCAGCTCTTCCAGGATGCCGACCATGACCGCAGCCGGAATAAATCCCAGAATGGTGCTCCAGAGCCTGGCCGTATCCGGCGTCAGGTCCAGGCGACAGGCGCCGGTCAGCAGCCCCAGCCCCAGCATAAAGGCCAGGCCCAGGAGACCCAGTGCCAGGCCGAACAGGAAGTGGCGCTTCCCCGCCCCATGAGGCAGGAGCCCATAGGAGCTGAACGAACGTCGCTCGATGCGCTTAATGAAGACGACCAAGCTGATGACGGCGCCGATCGAGGCGCAGCGACGGAACACCTTCCACCAGGACAGGTCCGTCCAAGGGAGGGCGAGGAGGCTGATGATCAGGCTGATGAGGAAGACGGAGAGGCCGAAGCGACACAGCGTCCAGAGCGCTGACGACCGGGTGCGGGATTTACTGGCTGCTGGTGCCACGAATGAACGCCTCAACAAGCTCGCGCGCCCGCTCGTCCACCATCGGCTTCGGCGGGTGCTTCATGGTCCAGGCGGAGATGGAGAGCAGCGGCCCGCGCAAGTGCCGGTCGCGCGCCAGGCGCAGGCAACGGATCGCGTCGATCGTCATGGCCGCGCTGTTCGGCGAATCCTCGACGGAGAGCCGGGCCTCGATCTCGATCGGGCAGTCGCCGAAGCCCCGTCCCTCGATGCGCAGGAAGCAGACCTTGCGGTCGCGCTGCCAGGGCACGTAGTCGCTGGGCCCGATATGGATGTCGGTGCTCGTCAACGGCGTTGAGAGGACCGATTGCACCGCTTCGGTTTTTGAGATTTTCTTCATCTTCAGACGGTCTTGGTTCAACATGTTGAGGAAATCGGTGTTGCCGCCGACGTTGAGCTGGTAGGTGCGGTCGATCTGCGCGCCCCGGTCCATGAAGAGCTGCGCGAGGGTGCGGTGCAGAATCGTCGCGCCGACCTGCCCTTTGACGTCATCCCCGATGAGCGGGATCCCGCGCTTGGCGAACCGGGCCGCCCACGCCGGGTCCGAGGCGATGAAGACGGGGATGCAGTTGATGAGGCTCACGCCGGCCTCCAGGCAGGCGGAGGCATAGGCTTCGGTCGCGCGCTGCGACCCGACCGGCAGGTAGCTCAGGAGGATTTCCGCTCCGCTGCGCTTAAGCGTCTTGGCCAGATCGACCGGCTTGGTCTTGGCCACGATGAAGGTTTGCGACGGGGGGTACTGGTCCATGTGGGGGGCCACGCCATCGAGCACCGGCCCCATCTGGACCGTGACGCCATAATGGGGAAACCGCTTCAGGAATTGGGTGGTACAGTTGGGCTCAGCGGCTGCCGCCACCTCGAGCGGCTTGCCCACCTTGCGGGCGTCGATATCGAAGGCCGCCACGACCTTAATGTCGGCCGGTGCATAGGGGCCAACACGCGGGTGCAGAAGGCCGGGGACGCTCTGATGACCGTTGGTCAGGCCCGACTTGGCATAATAGTGCAGTCCCTGCAACAAGGCGCTGGCGCAGTTGCCCACACCAGCAATGGCGATCCGAATCGGGGTGGTCATGTTGAGCCTTTCATTATAGGCATTCCCCGTCGGTAAATCAATGGCGGTCTATGGCTAGAGCGGCCAGGCGTGCGCTTCCAACTCGGCGGGTGAGGTCGCCAGCTCGAACATCCCCTGCGGCGGGTATTGCTCCAGCACCTCTTCCCCACCCCTGAGCATCAGCGCCATCTGCAGCGGTTCGTTGGCTTGCAGCGGCACCAGATGGCGGGGGATCGCCAGCTCAATGAGGCGGTCCATCGCGCATGGCAGGGTCACCGATTCGGGCAAGAGGGTGCGGGCGGTGATCCCCTCCGGGGCGGGTCCGACCTGGATCTGCAGGGCGGACGACCACGTCACCTGGATGGCCCAGGCGGGGATTCGCAGCAGGGCGGTCCGGTCCAGATCGATGCGCAGGTAGTAGTGCGTGTGGTTGAAGCCGTAGGACACCTGCCGGAGGCACTGCTCCCCGCGGTGGATCGCCGCGTACTGCTGCCGCAGGTCCAGGCGGCCCGCGTACAGCCATTCATAGTAGGAGCTTTCCCGCCCGTCGATGGTCGGCTGAAGCAAGCCGGTGGGCGCATGGATGGACGGCTGAACCGTCCGGCGGCGGATCGGGCTGGCAAGCGCCTGAGGAGGTTCCAGGCGGGCGGCGCGGTACGCGTTCGCCAGATGGGTGCGGAAGAGCTGGTCGAACTCCTCCGCCTGCGCGCTGAAGTGCGTATCGCCGAACCACCACATCCAATCGCTGCCCTCGGCCGCCCCAAGATTCTGCCAGGCCTGCAATCCCTCCGGGGTCTCGCGATTCTGCGAGGCAAGCGCTTCCCTGGCCCGCGCCAGGTGCTCCCATGCCGCGTTTTTTTCCGGGTGGCCGATCCAGGTGGCGAAGTTCCCGTCGATCCATGAGCCGCTGAACAGCTCGGGCAGCGACTCCGCATGGTCGAGCGGATACTGCTGGAGAAATTCGCTGACGGTTACGCAGCGGAACCGGTCATCCGAGGCCAGCGCGCCATAGAGGCTCATCAGGAAATCGTGGCCGTCGTTGGGGTAGAACTCCCAGGCGTTCTCGCCGTCCAGAATGATGCTGACCAGCGCGGGCCGCTCGGCGTTGCGGAACTGCTCATAGACGGCGCTGAGCCGCTTCATGAAGTCCTCGACGGCGGGCCGGGCGTCCCACTGGCTGTAGACGAAGCCGACCAGATCTGAGAGCTCGCGGTCCCGGAAAACGATGGCCACCTCTCCTGCCTTGCGGCGGAGCAGGTGCGGACGATACAGCGCCGATGGCGACCGGGGCGCCTTCAGCGTGCGCCAGAGGATCTCCTCATCGGTGGCGATCCATCGGATCCCTGCCTCGGCGGCCAGCCGGACCGCCTCCTCGCTGACACTGCCCTCTGGCGGCCACAGGCCGCGCGCCGGCGCACCAAACGCCGCCTGGTGCCTCGCCAGGGCGGTCTGCAAATGCCACCGGGCATCCTCAGGATGCCGGAAGGGCGCCTTCGGTAGCGCCACGTGCGGCAGTGCGGTCTGGGCGGCCCGCAGATCGCACAGTAGCGGCATGATCGGGTGGTAATAGGGCGAAGTGGTCAGCTCGATCTGGCCCCGCTCGGCGGCGGCACGATGCAACGGGATCACCTGGGCGATCAGCGCCCGATGGGCTTCCAGGACGCGCCGCTTCTCTTCCTCGGTAAAGTGACTTCCCTTTCGTTCTAGTTGCGCCAGCTCCGGGTCCTGGCTGCGCAGCCAGGGGTCGATCCAGGCCAGGTTGAACCATACCTGCAGGTCCAGGTACTCCTGCGTCCTGAACCGTTTCTGGATCGCCGGCCACTCCGCTTCGCTGACATGCATCCCACGCTTGGCCAGCAAATCATGGTAGCGCGGGTGGGGTTTGATCATCCGGTCCGGATGCGCGAGGAAGAACCACTGCAGCAGGAACCGCCGCTCCTCCGGCGACAGCTCTGCGGCCGGTTTCTCCGAAAGCTCCAAAAAGCGGTCCGAGCGGTCGGCCGGCGGCAGGTACGCCTCTAGCTGGTCCAGGAGCGAGGGCACGAAGTTGAAGGTCTGATGGATGGCGGGAAACGGCTCCAGCCGCTTGAGCATGTCCACGTAGTCCTTGGCGGCGTGGAGCCTGACCCAGGGCATGCCGCAGGCGCCGGAAGCCATGTCCCGGTAATAGGGCTGGTGCATGTGCCATATAAATGCGATAGAGAGAGGATAGCTCATAGTGATGAGTGATGAGTGATGAGTGATGAGTGGAGAGAAGTCGGACGGAAAAACATGAGGAGGCAATCACTCAGCACTAATCACCCATCACTGATGCGGTGGATCTGCCTAAAAAAACCCCCCTGCCCCTTTCGAGGCAGGGGGTGTAAAACCACACGCACCTGCTTAGAACTTCACCCCAACGGTCGTGACGAGCTCTTGGGCGACCGCGTCACTCGGGGTGCGGTAGACGCTGCCAGGAAAGAAGGCCGCGTAGAGCACGCCGAACTGGACATCGCTGGTGTAGTTATACGTCACCTGCGTGTCCCACTCGGTGCCGGCGAACGATCGCCGCTTTGACCCGGCAATCGGGATCACCCCATTGTCGAGGATGAACCAGGATAGCCGGGGAGCGATCGTGAGGTCCTCAAGCGGTGTCATGCTGCCGTACAGCGCCAGCTCGTGTTGGTTGGTGTCTGAGCCGGTGCAGTTGGCCGCTGAGGTCGTTCCTGCGACCACGCAGGTTTGGGTCGGCACGTAGAAGCCGGTGCTCTGGAACTGGCGCAGCGCGGTCCGGAAGTAGCCGGGAAGGATCGAGTTCCATCCCGCGGTAGCACCCTCAACATCGCTGCCAGAATACCAGATCCACTCTCCACCCAACATCGGGCTGGTGGGAACATCCTTGGCGCCGAACTCTGCGCCGAAGTTGGCCGCCCAAGCCTGGTGCCGGTCGCCAGCAGATAAGATCCCTGCCGGATCGGTGACTCGCGTGCCGAACTGGTAGGCCAACTCACCGAACACCGAGGAGCCCTCGATGGGGGCCGCACTGCCGCGAACACCAAGGGTGTTCACGCTCCCATGGTTTTCGATGTAGCCCGCCGGTTGCAATGTGGCGGAAATATCGCTTCGGTCCCGCTTGTTCACGAAGTACGTTTCGAACTCTGCCGCATCCAGCTTGGTGCCGGCGTTGACACCGACGATATTGACATCGTCCGCAATGCCGACTGTTCCCTCAGCTTGCTTGATGTACACGAAATCCAGCAGGAGGGGTAGATCAACAGCAGCCGCGCCCTGAAAATCAAGCTGTGCGCGCATCGCATCCACCGCCGTGAAGTCGGTGTACTCGTCTGCGGCAATGGAGCCATGAAGATCACCTGCGGTTGCAGCGCGGATGTTCGGAAGCAATCCGCTGCCGATGATAAACCCGCGGCCCCACCAGATCGGCTGGCGGCCCAATGTGACGGTGAGCGGTGAGTAGAACAACTCCTTTAATCTCACCCACGCTTGGCTGACCGCAAAGTCGCTGCCTGCGGCAGCCTTCGCGCCGTAGGTTGTTTCATTGGCCAGGCGAAGTCCGGCAGCTACGTTCTCGGTCAAGTTTGCAGCCACGTTCAGCCCGGTGGTCAACTGGATAAATCGATCATGATCATCCAGCGTGGAGGCTGTCCCGTCCAGGCCACCATCTTGCAGATCCAAATTGGTGCGCACGAACGCTCTCGTGGTGACGTCCCCACCTACCTTCACGTCCTGGACCTCTGCAAATGCCGGGACGCTTGACGCACACAATCCAAGGGCGGTGAGCCCCAGAAGGACTGCGCTGAATCGCGTAGCCTTCACCATCGACTTCCCTCCTTGTTGTGATCCCCCACTCCGTACCGCACGATCGTTACGCATCCTCAAGCCAGTGTCCTCAGACTTCCGTGTCACAAAGGAACCCCAAGATGTTGCGCCTCACGTACCGTTCAGGCCCTACTTCCTGTTGCTCCCCTTCCCCGGGAGTCCAAGTACACCTCCTTTCTTACTTGGGCTTACTATATGAAAACGGCACCACTATTGTCAAGCATTTTTTATGTTCTCGTGTCAACGGGTTAAGCGATTTTACGCAGATTTTACCGGACTCTGTTATGGGTTTGATGGGGGGCTCTCAGGCTGCAGCAAAAACTCCGGCTGCAACAGCGGATCATAGCCGACCGTCGAGAGTGGAATGGGAAACGTGATGAGCTCAGCGAGGCCGACGGCCGTGCGCGTGAGCGCAGCCCCGCAGCCGGTGAACAATCCCCACGTCAGCGCGGCGACCGGGCCTTCGTGTTCGCCCACCCGGGAGATGGTCAGTGGAATTTCGAGGAGGCCGCTGAGCGAGTTCGCCACACCCCGGCTGAATTTCCGCAGCGGCCCTTGCTGAACGTTGGTGGCTGCGCTCGCGGGAGAGGTGGTCACAAGTAAAAGCAGCAGCACAATCGAGGCGATCTTCAAAGAGAATGCCCCAGCCCCGAGTCGAACGGGGGACACGCGGTTTAGGAAACCGCTGCTCTTCCATACTGAGCTACTGGGGCGGGCGGCCGTTTTTCTTGCCGGCATGTTTAGCGGGCTTGAGAGATGCAGGCTTGACGGGCAGGGATGGCAGCTGATCGAACGACTCCGACGGCTCTTCGGTGACCATCAGCGCTTTCAGTTTGCGGATCGCCACGACTTCGATCTGGCGCACCCGCTCGCGGGTGATATTGAAGAACTTGGCGGTCTCGCCGAGCGTGCGGCTGATGCCGTCATCCAGGCCGTAGCGCAGCACCAGCACGCGCCGCTCGCGCTCGCCCATCTTCTGCAGCAGCGCGTCGATGCGCTCATGCTGTAGAAAGCGGCCGATGTCCTCCTGGGGCGACGGGGCGTTCTCATCCTGGAGGAGATCGATCATCTCGGTCTCCCCTTCCTCGCCCACCGGGGTTTCAAGCGACGTCGCCTGCGATGAGGTGACCAGCTCCTGCAGCCGTTCCACCCGCTCCACCGGCAGCCGCATCCGCTTGGCGATCTCCGTGGCGGTGGGCTTGCGGCCGAGCTTCTGCGAGAGCTCTTCGGTGATCCGCTTGAACTTGGAGAGCAGCTCGGTCATGTAGACCGGGATGCGGACGGTCTTGCCCTGGTTGGCGATCGCCCGGGTGATGTACTGCCGGATCCACCACGCGCCGTAGGTGGAGAAGCGGAACCCTTTTTTCGGGTTGTACTTCAGGACCGCCTTCATCAGGCCGAGGTTCCCTTCCTCAATCAGGTCCAGCAACGGCACGCCAAGGTGGGAGTAGCGCTTGGCGATGTTGATGACCAGGCGCAGGTTGGAGAGCGTCATCTGCCGCTTGGCCGCCTTGTCGCCTCGCTTGATCTTGTTAGCGAGCTCGATCTCCTGCTTGGCGGTCAGCAGCGGGATCGTCTTGATGTCTTTGAGGTAGGAACGGATCGGATCCGTCATCGCTCGCTTTCGCTCGCGAGTGATAAGTGGTGAGTGATAAGTGATGCAGAACTCCAGCGAAGTCTCAACTCAGCACTCATCACTGATCACCTAGCACTTCTTTTCGCGAAGGGCGGCCTGGGCGGCCGCGAGCCGGGCCACCGGCACCCGGTACGGTGAGCACGAAACGTAGTCGAGCCCGGCACGGTGGCAGAAGTCGATCGAGGAAGGCTCCCCGCCATGCTCCCCGCAGATGCCCACCTTGAGCCCTTTGCGGGCCGCGCGGCCCTTCTGCAGGCCGAGGCGGATCAGGGCCCCCACCCCCTCCTGGTCCAGTTTGACGAACGGATCGGCCGGCAGGATGCCGGTTTTGAGATAGTGCGGCAGAAACTTGCCGATGTCATCGCGCGAGAAGCCGAAGGTCATCTGGGTCAGGTCGTTGGTCCCGAAGGAGAAGAACTCCGCGTCCGCGGCGATCTCGCGGGCCGTGAGCGCCGCGCGCGGGACCTCGATCATGGTGCCGAGCTTGTAGGGGATCTCCGTGGATGCCGCC
>ORMF010562854.1_pt1 | contig 36246 bp, 31 predicted proteins | sample 1779871 | NCBI WGS metagenome assembly ORMF01 (sample SAMEA104232316, study PRJEB22302) | groundwater metagenome | biome: forest; feature: aquifer; material: groundwater | place: USA | collected 2011-08-07 | depth 5.4 m
CCACCGGGAACGTTATAGGGATCCGCCGCCTCCTTGTCCGGAAGAATCGACCACCAGCCAGCTACGCCAGCCACCGCCAATCCGCTGCGCTTTCCCAGGTCTATGCGGCGGGCCGGCTTGGGTTAAGTTGACGGCAATGCGTGTGAGGACGCCTGTGATGAATCGGCACACGGCTCGGACCCCCGCCTCGTTCAGGCGTCTTGTTGCGGCCCGACGGGAGCGACAATCTCCAGCACAATCGCGGTCCCGAGGGCGGGCCCGCCCTCGTGCAGGGCAATCCTAGCGCCGGGCTGCACATGTTTCCAGAGCTCAGGGATGAGAGGGTGAAGGAGGACTTCAGGTCGGCGCGGCGGCGGATGACCAGGACGACGTGGGAATTCGCGTCGTGGCGCAGGCCGCCAGCGCGGCCGATCGCGGCGTCAGGCGCTTGCCGGGTTCGAGAGTTATCCCGTTGCCTTGCGCCGACCGCCAGCCGACTTACGGGAGCGGAAGGAACTCTTCGTGGCAACCTCTTGCAGGAGCCGGAGAGCGCGATTCACGGACTTGCTGTCCGGAAACGCGCGGGCGACGTCGGGCTCCAAGAGGACCAAGTTCGTTCGTGCGGTGGCTTGCTGGTAGTACTTACCCCGTACACCACCCTTCAGGCGTGCGAGGTCGTATTCGGGACGTAGATCGTCATCGTGTTGCTTCATCGATCCCCTCCTCATACTGTCTTCGCTCCCTTCTCGTCGCCCGCCGTGCGCTGATGATTCGGATACGGTCTCTGCGCGCGGCATGCGCAACGAACAGAATCCGCTGCTGTGCTGAACGGCCGATGGTCATCTCGCGGTCTTCCTCTGCCGAGTGATCCGGGTCGCAGAACGTGAGAGCCGAGGGGTCCAGGAACACCGAGGCTGCCTCCTCGAAGGAGACTCCATGTTTCCCCAGGTTCACCGCCGCCTTGGCTGGGTCCCACTCGTAAGTCACTCTGGCAAATCACCACTATGACCTGGGCGGGCCGCCGACGGACGCGGCGTCGGCCGCATCGGGATGACGTGTAATGTCCGCAGGGGCTGGATCCGCTGTCAAGTCATTCTGACCTCCTGCCCACGGCAAAGGTCGGGCTCGGCTTCGGGGGCGCCTTGGCCCAGTGGGTCCTTGATCATCCCGCGGACGACACGGACGCCGGGTTCCCCTTACGGGCCGAGCTTCTCGAGGAGGTTGACGAGGCCTCGGAGCGGGATGTCGCGGCGGACGAAGGAGAGGATCGGCTCCATGTGGGTGTGACGCGGGTGGCCCTGCCAGGGGACGAAGATTACGTCCTTCGGGAGGAGCGGCAGGTCCTGCGCGGGGGTGGCGTAGCCGAGGACGCGCGCGTAGTCGATGTGGACGATGCGCGAGGATTGCAGGTCGGCGCGGCGGCGGATGACCAGGACGACGTGGGAGTTCGCGTCGCGGCGCAGGCCGCCGGCGCGGCCGATCGCGGCCGTCAGGCGCATGCGCGATTCGAGCGGGAGGATGGAGGGCGTGCGCACCGCGCCGAAGACCATCACCTTGCCGTCGTACTCCCCCTCTTCGGCGATCGGCGGGGCGGCCGCCGCGAGGACCTCCTGCGTGTTCGAGCGGAGGTACTCCTGGGCGGAGACGAGGATCCCGTCCAGCTCGGGATACTCCTCGAGGATCGCGTCGGGGCGGTCGTCGCGACCGTCCGGGTCGTCCGCGAGCTGGTAGGCCTCCGATTGGCAGGAGGCCAGGAAGACCGGAATGAAGAGCAGGGGCAGGATGAATCCTGCCCCTGCCAGCATGTGCCTGATGCGCGCCATCCCTTGCCCTTAGTCGACCGAGAGGCCGTCCAGGAGCTTCCCGAACGCCTCGTTGTCCTCTTCGAAGCGGTCCGCGCCGGTCATGAGCACCAGCGTCACCGTCCCGCCGTCCGCCTCGAGGACCACCACGCGGACCCTGTAGGAGGCGTCCCCGTCGCTGCCCTCGATCGTCCGCTCGCGGCCCATCAGCTCGCCGGCCTCGACGTTCTTCGCCCGGCCGACGAACTTCCCGCCCTCGAGCTTCTCCCTCAGGCGGTCCGCCGTCCCACTCAGGACATCGGCCACCTCGGCGTCGCCCTTGACCACCTTCACGCGGACGTGCGCCCCGTCGGGCCCCTCGAACTCGCAGGTGCTCCCGTCGGCGTTCGCCTCCCAGCCCTTCGGCGCCCTGGGCAGGCGCACCGTGAGCCCCTCATCCTCGATGCGCAGCCCGCGCGACGGCTTCTTCTCCGCCTTCGGCGGCCTCTCCTCAGCCGTCTTCGGCGGCTTCACCTCGTCCTTCGCCTGCGTGACCTGGTCCTTCGACTTCCGCTTGATCTCGCGAACCTCGGTCTTCTTCAGGCCCTTCCAGATCGCCTGGGCGAGCGCCTGGCCCTCGTCCTCGTCGCATCCCTCGAGGATCAGGACGTCCTGGCCCTTCAGCTCCACGCCGACGTGCCCCTCGTCCTGCGTATTCCCCACGTACAGCGTCTCGCTCGACTCGACCTCCTCGAGGCCGTCGTACTTCTTGTCGAGGAGCTTCCGGTAGGCCGTCGCGAACTCCTTCGCGTCCGCCTCGGTGTCCCACGTGGTCACCCACACGAGGAGCAGGCGCCCGTCCTTGGCCCGCTCGTAGACGGCGTAGTAGTCGCCGTCCCAGCCGGCGCAGACGGTCTTCACGGAGCCCTTCTTCACACCCGGCATCACCGTGCGGAAGAGGACCTGCGTCTGGAACTCGCCCATCACGTTGTGGGACAGCTCTGTCCACCCCTCCAGCGCCTCGCCGAGGCCGGCGACCTTCACCGCCTGCGGGAAGTCGCGCTCGCCGAGGTACTTCTCGGGATGGATGATCATCTCGGTGCTCGACGGCAGGTCGTCGTAGACCTTCGCAAGGGCCTCCCAGCCGCCTTCCTTCTTCACTTCGTGGACGAACTTCAGGCCCACGGTGTACGGGAACATCGCGCCCTCGCGCAGGATCGCCGGTGCCTTGTCGACCGTTTCCGAGCCGGACTGCTGGTTGCTGTCGAAGAGCTGCCCGCCACTCATCTCGAAGAAGCCGTCGGCGTCCATGTTCATCTTCCCGCCGAGGTACTCGTACATGACGAGGTTCGCCTCGCCCTCGACGAGCGACTTCACCGCGGTCACCTCGTCGTCCTGGTCCTCGAGGTCCATCGGCATGGTCTGAAGGTCGAAGTGCTGGTCCTGGAGGGCGTGGGTCAGCTCATGCACGCAGTACATGTCCGCCTCCTTCACGCCCATCATCTTCATCAACATCTCGTTCATCGCGGCGAGGGGGCTCTTCTCCTTCACCTCGGTCCGGTCGATGACGTAGAGCTCCTTCTTCTCCGGGTCGTAGTACGCCGCGACGGCCTGGGAGTAGAACTCGACGAGCAGGTCCTTGAGGACGAGCTCCTTCGGGATGAGCCCAGTCTTCGCCATGGTCTTCTGGATGGCGAGGAGCTTCTCGTCGGGCATGCTCTTGGCCATCTCGTCTTCCCAGAGCTTGCGCAGCTCCTCGACGGTCCGGACGCCCGCGGGGACCTTGTGCTTGAACTCCAGGCCGCGCGCCTTTGCGACGTAGCCGCAGAGGTCCTGGATCTCCTTCTCCGTGGGGGGCTTTTCCTGGGCGAGCACGACGCCCGCGGCGAGAAAAACGGCCAGGACGGAACGAATCAGACTCATCGGTTCGACCTCCGTGAGGGTGTGTGTGGACAGCGAACGGGTGATACGCCGGGGATCGCGCCGGCGCTTGAGGAATTCCGGCGGCTTTATTTGGCCGCGAAGCCGTCCAGGAGGCGCGAGAGCTGCGGCTCCAGGGCGGCAAACGTCTCGTCGGGGGCGGTGAAGCGGAAACGGATCGCGCGCCCCTCCAGGGCAATCGCGAACTGCTTCACGCGGTAGACCTTCCCGTCGACCAGCTCGTTCGGGATCGCCACCCAGACGAGGGCGGGCCTCCCCTGGACGGTCGACAGGGAGCGGGAGACGACCTGCTGCTTCTTGTCCGAGACGAGTTGCATCTCCCCGCGGAGGACGCTGGCGAAGTAGAGCCCCGGCGAGGCGCCCTTCGGGAGGATGTCGACGCCGATCTCCAGGGAGGCGTCCTCAAGGCGAACCTTGCACTTCACGAAGACCCCCCGCTTCTTCTCCTCCGCGTTGGCCTCGGCGAGCTGCCACTCCCCGCTGGCGGCGAGGGTGAACCCCTGTTCGAGGCATTCGAACCCCTTGGCCCCGATCTTCCCGCTCGCGGGGGCGGGGGAGGCGGACGTCACGAGGTCCGCGAGCAACGGCCCGGCCGCGGAGGCCGCCTTCCACTCCAGCGAGGAGACCCACGTCTCGGCGGAGCCGCCGGGGCGGACGATCTCGCTCGCCCACATCCCCGTCCGCAGCCCTTCGCGCACGTCGCGCGGGAAGCCGTCGCAGACGAGGACCTTCTCCCCCTTCGCCTCGACGAAGAAGACGGTGTCGCGGTCCTTGCCCAAGAGGATGTCCCCCTCCGGCGTCAGCCCCGCGCCGCCGTGGCGCTTCTCCAGCCACTTCGCGACGGCGCCGGTGAATTCCTTCGCCTCGGCCGCGGAGTCCCACACGGTGAGCCAGACGAGGCCGAGCGCGCCCTCCCTCGAGCGGAAGACCTGCCAGCGGTCTCCGCCCCAGCCGGCGGCGGCCTTGGCGGCGGTGTCCGCCTCGTTTCCCTGGGAGAGGAGGAGCGACGTGCCGAACTCGCCAAGCGTGTCCTCGTCGATGGGGTCCCAGTCGCCGATCCCGAGGAGGGGCTTGGGAGGCTTGACGACGATCGGGAGGTCCTTGTCGCAGAAGTACTTCTCGGGGTGGAGGACCTGCTCGGTGGAGACGGGCGGGGAGGAGAGGGTGCGGCGGATGACCTTCCACCCCCTGGCGCGGCGCGCGGCGGCGAGGAACGCGGCGCCCTGGTCCTGTGCGAAGAAGACGCGCTTGCGGAACGGCTGCGGGGCGCTAAGGGCGGCGAGGGCGTTCCTGTGCGAGGCGTGGGAGACCGCGGAGCGGGCATCGGGGACGCGGGCGGCATCGAGCCCGGCCTTCGCGTAGACGGTCTCGAGGGCGACCAGGTCGGCGATGCCCTCCCAGAAGGCGTCGAAGGCGAGGGCGGCGTCGTCGTTCCCGTCGCGGGCCTGGGCGGCGGCGGTCCAGTCGACGAGCTGGCTGGCGGCGTAGTGGCCGAGGGCGTGGGCGACGTCGAACTCCTCCTCGCTCGACCCGACGCCCGCGAGGAACCACTCGACGCCCCACTCGGCCTCGTTGGACCTCGGGACGGCGCCGCGGCGGTCGAGGACGACCCAGAGGTTGACGTTGGTGCGGTCGAAGTGGGCGCGGGCGAAGCCGACGGGGAGCTGGGCGAGGTGGCCCTCGAGGTCGAAGTCGCCGGGGACGAGCCCGAGGTAGCGGAGGGCGAGGTTGCGCGTGGCCATGGAGCCGGTGGGAACGGCGGCCTTGGCCTCGGTGATGAGGGCATCCTCGAGCTGGACGGGCGTCTTGACGAGACGGGAGACGGGGCCGCCGAAGGACATCTCGGTGCGGGCCTCGATGGCGCTGGCCTGCTGGTCGACGACGCCGCGGATGCGGAGGATCTCGTCGGCGGAGATGCCGTTGATGGAGAGGATGTCCTTGTAGGGGAAGTTCATGTCCCCGGGCGGCTTGGTGATGTGGATGATGAGTGTATCGCCCTTCTCGGCAATGATGGCGCCAGAGACGTCGCTGCCGTTCCGCAGGACGAGGACGTCCTCGGCGGAGAGGGTGAGCGAGAGGGCGAGAAGGACGAGCACGGAGCGAGTCATGCCGATTCCCCTGCAGAGTAAGGGGCGGATTCTAGCCGCGCCGCGAAAGGAGCGTCAAGCGGAAGTCCGGAATGGACCTATGGATCCACGTCAACGGGCCTATGGGCGCGGCGAAGTGGGCGCGTCCGGACGCTGAGGGTGGCCGGGCGGAAGCAGGGACTGAAGGATGGGCTCGGCCTCCGTGCGCGTGAGCATCTCGTCGTGCAGGGTCTTTCGCGCCTTCTCTCGATGCTTGGTGTCGGTAATCTGCTCGAGGTGAACTCGAATGTCGGCGTGACGACACGCGGAGCACCCCCAGAGCGACAGCACCCCGCAGTCGTCGGAGGAGGTGATGCACGCCGCGAGACCGGGGGCGTCGCGACGATCGATGGCAGTGCGCGCCTCTGGCAGTCGTGCGACGGGGAGTCCGAGCGACTCGATCTCCTCGTACCATCGATTGCAGGATTCGCAGTACGGGTGCTTGGCCGCGCCCGCAGGGAGAAGCGCCGCGAATCCAGCGATAAGGAGCAGTTCGATCGCCCAGTACACGCACATGCCGACCCCGGAGATCCGCTGATCCGTCGGTCGAGCCCGTCCTCCCGGGGCATCCGTGATGGTGATGCCGATCTCTGCTCGTCTCCGCAGCTCGCCAAAAGACCGGATCTGTCCTGGCTCGATGCCCAGGAGTCGATCATACGCCCGATCCCGCTGCGTGGTGGGCACACCCTCCCGTTCCAGGATGTCCATCACTTCCCGTCGGTACGCTCGGTTTTCAAGTTCGAGGTAGGCGACGTAGGACACGCAGCCGCAGAGGAGTCCCGCGCAGCCCGCCACGAGGGGGTTCCGGCACTTGCACCGGGTCACGCCGGAGGACAAGACCTTTCCGAGCATGAGGCCCCAGAAGAACGGGGCGATCATGACGGGATAGAAGAACTCGTGGAGCCGATAGAAGCTGTAGGCCAACACGGCGGCGGAGGCGCAGCCGATGAGGGCGAGAACCACCATCCCGGCCTCGCTCACAGCACCGCTTGGTCGGTACTTCGCCATCGCCATCTCGCTTGTTCGCTGCCGGAGGATCGATGCGACAGTAGCCCTCGCGGGAGTCAGTCTACCACGCATTTGCGGGCGCGACTGGAGCGCGCGCTTCATTCGAGGCGGCGGCGTTTGCGGCAGCAGGCCGTGCTCTGTATCATCAATGGGCGGGTGAATGCCCTGCGCGGAGGGTCAAGCCCCTGGAGCGCAAGACGACACAAGAGTTGTTTACCGAAGGCATGCTCCGCTTGGGGTACGTCGAGCTCCCGATCGGCTATTCTCCGCCCCGGCGCAGGCGCAAGACCGGGCGCAACGGCAAAGCTCGGTGACCCTCGACCGGCCGCGGCCTATGGGTCCATGATCTGCCCCAGGAAGAGGACGGCGCCCGTGAGGAGGGCACGCACCATCGCAACCCCCGAACGGCCCCCCGGGGTCCGCGCGCGCGGAACTCACTGCTACAGAACTCACTCCCCCCTTGATCCGGTGTGAGCCGGGGTGGTACGCTCCGAACCGCTGGCGCCACTCCAGCGAAAAAAGGGGGCGGCCATGGGCAGTGAGAGGCGTCGGGAGAAGAGGGTCCCCGTCCGCGAGTGCTTCGTCGAGTGCTGCGCGAACAGCTTCTGGAACTTCCTCAAGAAACCTACCGCCGAGACCTTCCCGCTCGTCGACATCTCGAAGGGCGGGTGCCAGATCCTGGCGTCGTCGGGAATGGCGCTGGGCCTGTCCGTCAACCTGCACCTCATGGTCCCCAAGGACCCGAAACCCGTCGAGGTCCTCGGCACCGTCGCCTGGTGCAAGCGGTCGTCGGCCAAGAACCGGGACGAGATCTTCTTCTCGATCGGCCTCCGCTTCGCCAAGTTCCCCGGGAAGGAGCGCGAGCGGTTCGAGCTGCTGCTCCTGACCAGGCGGTTCGAGAAGCCGAGCGGCGGGACGTCCAAGATCGTGGCCGCCGACGTGGCGCCCGCGAAGTCCCGCTAGCCCGAGGGAGCGTCAGGCGCCGCGCGTCAGGCAGAGGATCGCGAGGTCGGCGCCCTGCGGCCGCTCGCCACGGTGGCGCTCCAGCTCCCCGAGGACCTCGTCCACGAGGGCGTCGCTCGCCTTCCCCCCGCCGAAGTTCACGAGCTTCAGGAACCGCTTCTCCGTGAACGGCGCCCCCTTCGCGTCCTGGGCCTCGACGACGCCCCTCGTGTAGAGGAGCAGCCTGTCGCCCGGGGCCATTTGGACCGCCTCCTCCTGAAGCGACGCTTCGAAGCCCGCATCGTCCGCCGCCGAGAGCGCCGCCTTGCCGGCGGGCAGGAACGACGCGATCCCGAAGTCCTTGGCCCAGAGGAGCGGCGGGCGCTGGCCCGCGGCGGCGACCGTGAGCCCATGCGTCGCGGGATCGAGGACCGCGTAGGCGGCCGAGACGGTGACCCCCTTCGGCATGTCCTTCTCGAGGAGGCGATTCACCTCGACCAGCGTGTCCTTCGCGCCGCTCCTCCCGGCCGCCGCCATGCGGAGGACGGTGCGGAGGAACGTCATCACCATCGCGCCCGCGATGTCCCTCGCGGAGACCTCCGCGACCGCGATCCCCGTGCGGCCGCCGCTGAGGGGGATGATGTCGAGGAAGTCCCCCCCAAGCCCGAGGGTCGACTTGTGGCGGAACGCGAGGTCGTAGCCGTCGGGCGGCGTCGCCGAGGGCGGGACGAGGCGCGCCTGAATCTCCCGCGCACGCGCCACCTCCGCGGGCGTCGCCGCCGGGGCCTTCTGCTCCGCGACCGGCGGCATGACCTGAACGATCGCGGCCCGAAGTGCGTCCACGTCCACGGGCTTCGTGAGGTACTTCAGCCCAGGGTAGCTGGCCACCTCGAACGCCTCCCGGAACCCCGGATGCTCGGTCATGACGACCACGGGGACCGCGCGCCTCGCGTCCTGCAGCCCGTTCAGCACCTCCAGGCCCGAGAGGCCAGGCACCTTGATCTCGAGGACCAGGCACTGCACGTCGTTCCGCCCTCGCAGGTCCTGGAACGCCTCGCTCCCGTCCCCGTGGCGGATCACGGTGTACCCCGCCTGCTCGAGGTCGTTGGCGTACCCGCCCTCGCCGATCGCCTCCGGGTCGAGGACCATGATCGTCCCGTGGACCGCGTGCAAGGGGATCTTCGCCTGCGCCTTGAGCGCCTGGAAGAGGCGCGAGGTGGCCTGCTGGCTGGCCGCGGGGTCGCTCCCCGGGTCGAGGCGCGCAGCAACCGTCTCGCAAAGCGCGACGTACTCCTCGGGGGCGGGCGCGAATGACTCCATCACGCTGCGAAGCCGCTCCGGGTCGGTCCTCCCGCCGACGAGGTCCGACACCAGCGCGGAGGCGCGGATCTTCAGGTCGAGCTTCCGCAGGAGGCGGAAGGCGTCGAGGACCGCCGTCCCCGTGAGCGGCTCTCCGAACGCCAGGCGGCGGACCTCGTGGGACATCGAGAGGACGAGCTTCAGGATCGCGTTCCGCAGCTCCGCGACGCCCTTCGGGGCGAGGGAGTGGTCGATGAGCCGTTCGAGGCACTGCTTCGCCGTGCGAGAGGCAGCCTCGGCGGGGAGTCGGGCCAGGTCCGGCGCGGCCTTCTCGAAGAACTGGACCACGGCCTCGAGCGTCCCCTGGTTCTTCGCCTCCTGGAGGAGGGCGTCGAGAGCGGCCTGGGGGTCCTCGCGGGCCCGCATGTACGCCTCGGCGAGGGCCGAGACCGACTCGGCGGTCTGGCCGGGCGCGACCGGACCCACGGCCTGCGGCGTGGCGGGCGCGGCGCCGAACTTCACCTCGGTGATCTGGAACAACCGCAGGTTCGCGAGGAGTTCCGGCTTGATGGAGTCCTCGTGGAGCGCGTCCTCGGGGTCCATGAAGAGGATCTGCGCAAGGTGGTGGAACTCCTCCTTCGACGCCCCTCGCGCGGCCCTGATGCTCGCGATGCTCTTCTCTTTGAGCATGTCGGAGAAGGTCTTGAGCGCCGGGGACTCGTCCTTCACCGGCCTCCCCTGGACAAGGAGGACGCCGCCGCTGACGCCGATGGTGATGGCGTCCTGGCCGGAGAGCATGGACTCGAGCGCGGTGAACGCCGCATCCGAGTCCCTCTGCACCTGCGGGTGCGTCGCCTTGTACATCTTGAGGGAGCGGACGGCGCGGTTGAAGCAGCGGAGGAAGTCGAGGGCTTGCGCGCTCAGGTCAGCCATGGCAGGCCTCGTGAACCGGCAGGATGGCCAAGGCGGATTCGGCGTTAGGATAGGCGCCGGGATCCTCCGCGTCCACGAGTGCCGCGCCCGCTCCTCACGCGCGCGAGTGGGCCGCCTCGCCGCCGGCCCGGCGAGGATCGTACGTGCGTGGCTCCCTGCGTCCATTGCTTCCGCCCGGGCACGGACGCGGGTAGAGTCCACGCTCCCCCGCCAATCGATTCGGCAGGTGCGGCGTGATCCGACGCTTCTTCGAGATCGACGCGCGCGGCAGCACGATCGGCCGCGAGGTCCGCGGCGGCGTGGCCACGTTCCTGACGATGTCGTACATCCTCGTCGCGAACCCCGCCATCCTCGCAGGCGCGGGGATGCCCGTCGCCCCCCTCGTCGCCTCCACCGCCGCGGCCGCAGGGATCGCCTGCCTCCTCATGGGCCTCGTCGCCAACTTCCCCATCGCCCTCGCGAGCGGGATGGGCCTCAACGCCGTCGTCGCCTTTCAGATCGCCAGGGAGACCGGCTCGTGGCAGGCCGCCATGGGCCTCGTCGTCCTCGACGGGATCGTCATCCTCGTCCTCGTCCTCCTCGGCCTCCGCGAGGCGATGCTCAACGCCATCCCCGAGGACCTCCGACGCGCCATCGGGGCCGGAATCGGCCTCTTCATCGCCTTCATCGGCGCCGTCAATGCCCACATCGTCGTCCGCGGCATTGGCAAACCACCGGTGGCCTACGGGAGCCTCCACGCCAAGGACACTGCGATCGCCCTCGCCGGCCTCGTGTTCACCGCGTTCCTCATGGCGCGAAAGGTGAAGGGCGCCATCCTCCTCGGCATCCTCTTCGGCTTTGGAGTCGCCCTGGTGACGGGCGTCGCGACGCTCCCAAAGGAGATCGCCGCGCCGAGCTTCGAGGTCGCCTTCCACGCGGACGTGCGAGCCGTGCTGAAGGTCTCGTTCGTGCCGCTCCTGCTCGCCCTCCTCCTCGTCGACTTCTTCGACACGCTCGGGACCGTGACCGCGATCTCCGCCGAGGGGGGCCTTCGAGACGCGAGCGGGCGCATCCCCAGGCTCCGCCGCATCCTCATCGTCGACTCGCTCGCCGCATCGATCGGAGGCCTCTTCGGGGCGAGCAGCGTGACGTCCTACATCGAGTCGGCCGCCGGGGTCGGCGAGGGGGCGAGGACCGGGCTCCACTCCGTCGTCGTGGGCCTCCTCTTCCTCGCGTGCATCTTCCTGGCGCCCTTCGCCGCGGCGGTCCCCGACTGCTCGACCGCCCCGGCCCTCATCCTCGTCGGATTCCTCATGGCCTCCCAGATCGCGCGGATCGACTTCGAGCGTCTCGACACCGCGATTCCCGCGTTCGTGACGCTCGTCGTCATCCCGTTCACCTGGTCGATCGCCCACGGGATCGGCTACGGCTTCATCACGTTCGTCGCGATCAGGCTCCTCTCGCTGCGCTTCCGCGAGATCCACCCGCTCATGGCGTGCGCCGCCGCGGCGTTCGCGGGCTACTTCATCTGGGGGTAGGGCGAGCAGGTCGTCCTTTTCCCTTCCGCCTTCGTGCCCTACAATACGCCTCCATGTCTGGGCTCGCCGAAAATCTGGACCTCTCGTTTGGTCGGATCGCGGTCCGCGCGAAGCTCCTTACCGAGAAGAAACTCGAGGTCCTCCTCGAGGAGCAGCGGGACCTCCGCGCGCGGAACGAGCTGATCACGCTCGGGGAGCTCTGCCAGCGGCGCGGCGTCCTCACCTCCGACCAGGTCCAGAAGATCCTCCTTGCGCAAGAGTTCTACCGGATGCGCCAGGAGGACGAGCTGCTCGCGGCGATCATCGAGAAGAAGAAGCTCGCCAGCAGCGACGAGATCAAGATGGCCCTCGACGAGCAGATCGCGGCGTACCAGTCGGAGAACCGCGTCCCGCAGAGCGTGGGAGACATCCTCGTCGAGATGGGCGCGCTCGAGCGCCCGGCGCTCGCTGCGGTGCGGGCGGAGTACCCGGACCTCAAGAAGGCCGTGCAGCGGCGGAAGACCGAGATCGTGCGATTCGGGGAGCCGAACCTCGCGGAGCCGGAGAAGCCGACCGGGTGGCTCCTCCAGGAGGGGGGCGAGGGGAAGGGCCGGGTCTTCCCGATCCTCCAGAAGGCGCTCCTCGGCAGGGACCCGGCGAACGAGGTGCCGTTCGAGGACAAGTGGGCATCGAGGCAGCACGCGCGGGTGGAGTGGGACAAGTCGCGCGCGAAGCACCTCCTGGTGGACCTGAACACGATCAACGGCACCTCGATCAACGGGAAGAAGATGAAGGACCAGGCGCCGCTCGCGCCGGGGGACCGGATCCGGATCGGCGACGCGATCTTCCGATACGACGTGAAGGAGCCCCAGCCGGATCAGCCTCTCCAGCCGGTGGCCGCGGCGCCGCCCCCCGCGAGGCCGGCGATCCCGTCCTCCCGCAAGGTCCAGACCGTGCACCGCCCGAAGCCCCACGAGGACGACGAGGACATCCCGGTGGCGGAGGTCGTCTCGCCGTCGCCCCTTGCGAATGTGATCCCGCTCTCCGCGGTGATCGAGCGGCATCGCGGTCGCGGCGGCGCAGACGTGAAGGCGAGGCTCCAGCAGATCGTCGATCAGCGGCTCGCGGGGAAGATCACGGAAGCGGAGTACTTCCGGAGGCGGGCGGAGCTGCTCGATAGGCTGTGAGGCCGCCGCTCACTCCGCCCGTCGACCGCAGCAATCCATGAACTTCTGGCCGCTCCCGCAGGGGCACAGGCCGTCGAGCGAGGGGGTCTCGGGCAGGACCCGCGGCGGCACGGGCGGAAGCGCCTCGCGCAGCTCGGCGACGATCCGCCCGACGGCCGCAGACCGCTCCTCCCACCCCTCGACTTCGTCGAGCGCGGCGTCCTCGGACAGCCCGTCCCGCGCGATTTCGAGCGCCCTTTTCTGCAACGCGGCCTGGTGGGCCCGCAGCTCCCCATACGGGCCCTGCGGCAGATCCTCGGGCCCCCTCCCCTCCTTGTCGAGGTCGCCGAGGAACGACGCGATCTGGTACAGGGTCTCGCCAATCTCCCCGCGGACCTCCCACTCGGTCCCCACGCCCTCGATCTCCGCCTGGACCTCTGCGTGGATCGCCTTCGACTCCGACGGTCCCCCGCTCCACCCCATGAGGACGCCGAACGCGTCCGCCCCGATCATCCGCTGAACCGCGGGGCGGCACCAGAAGGCGAGGAGGGTCATCCACGCGTCGGGGTCGGCCGTGTAGAAGACCCACCACGTCTCGTCGACGCAGGCCCAGGCCTGCTTGAGCTTCCGCGCGTCGAGGCGGCGCAGGAGGCCCTCGTCCTCCCACGAGAGGAGGCGCGCGGCGATGCCGGGGTTGGCCTCCACGGAGGCGAGCCAGCACTCGACCGCCTTCCCCAGGTCGCCGCAGAGGTACAGGTCGAACCCCTCCTCCATCTGGAACGCGGGGTTGTCCTCCTCATCGTCGATGTCGTCGAGGGCCTTCTCGAGCTCGCGCCGCGCGCGGCGGCTCCGCAGTTCGGCGAGGTCATCTGTCGGCTCGGGCGGCTCGGGCGGCTCGTCGACGGGAGGATCCTCGTCGGGCGGTCCGTCGCCCCAGTCGGGCGGCTTGCGATTCTCCGACATCCGTCTCGTCTCCGGGTCTCGATTCCACTCTACCACAGGGGCGCCCCAACGCCGTCGGCCAGGCCCCCCGGAGTTTGCAAGGTATTGCAGAATCCCATACCAGGTTTCTTCGGTCCAGCATTCCAGCCTCACGCAAACCTCAGCGGCGAGAGCACCTGCGCGAGGGCCCCGAATCCGAGGGCTGGCATCCCTGCCGCACGAGGACGGGTCCAGGACTCACGAGGGATGTGGGATGCGGATCCTCCTGTCGATGCTCGTGCTCGCGGCCGCCGTGCTGTGGACGATGGCGCGACCGGAGGCGCCCACGAGACGGCCTGTCCGCGGTCGTAGCCGCGTCGTGGAGCTCCGCACCGCGCCCACGCTGCGGGCCTGCCCGGCCCCCGAGCCCGCGGCCCGGGCCGCGGAAGCGCCGATGGAGGTCGTACACGCGTTCGAGCTGCTCGATCGGATGACGGACTGGACGAGCGCCGAAGAGTCCCCGTGGAAGGACGACCTCGTGGGTGAGCAACTCGTCGAGGCCGTCCTCGCAGGTCGCCGTGACGCCGAGGACGCCGCGACCGCCGGGTCCCTGGCACGCCTCGCCAACGGGGACGGCCCCATCGAGGTCCGCGCAGGCGCCCTCGCGGCGCTCGAGTGCGTCCTCCGCCACGGGCTCGTCGACGAGGGGGTCCGCACGCGCATCCACGATGAGGCCGCGCGCCGCGGCCTGTAGCCTTCTCTCCCATTTACTGGAGGTCACGATGAGAAGCCGCCTGATCGTCGCCTTGCTGGTTGCCCTCCCCTGCGTCGCGCGCGCCCAAGGGTACGCGACCGATTTCGACGAGGCCTCGGACTGGGACTGGCACGTCACCGGCCTGTGGAACGTGGACGGGACTCCATCCACGGCCGCAAACGGGATCTACCGCTCCGCGCCGTCCAGCCTCAACTACAACAACCGCAACGGAAACTACATCACGGGCGGCGCAAACAACGGGAACGCGTACTCGCCGTTGATCAACCTAAGGCACATGACGTCGCCGACGCTGACGTTCTGGTGCCGGTACCACTGCGACACGTGGAACTCGTATGGCCTCGACCGGCGCTCGCTCTACGTCCTCTCCCCGGCGGGGACCATCCTCAGGAGCTACTCGATGTACGGCACCGGGGCTACGTCGGGGATCGGGAACTGCGGGGCGTCGAGCACGTGGCATCAGCACACCGTCGCCCTCGATCCCACGCTCGGGATCGTGAAGCTGCGCTTCTACTTCTATGGACAGGGCATCCTCACCGGGAGCTGGACCGGCTGGTCGATCGACGACCTCAAGGTGGCGCCGCTCGTCTCACCGCCGACGCCCAAGACCTCCGCCTATGCAACGCCGTTCGCGGACGCGATCGGGTGGGCGCTGTCGGGGATGTGGGGCGTCGACGGGACGGGGGCCTACGCGCCCGTCAGCGGCACGACGTCGCTCAACTTCAACAACGGTGTCGACTACGCGGGTTCGGCCTACGGCGAGGCGCGCTCACCCCTGGTGGACACGAGCTTCCTGCAGGCGCCCTCGTTCACGTTCCGCTGCAACTACCAGACCGAGACGACCGGGACGGTGAAGGACCAGCGCCGCGTCGAGGTGCAGGACGCCAGCGGGGCCGTGCTGGCGAGCTACCAGCTCGCGGGCGTCGGCGCGACGGCGGGCGTCGGGAGCTGCGCGGCGATGGGGACCTGGCACACGCACCGGGTGACGCTGAACGGCGCATGGCGGGAGGTCCGCCTCGTGTTCCGCTTCGACTCGGTGGATTCGCTGTCGAACCAGTACGCCGGGTGGTTCGTGGACGACCTCTCGTTCGACCTGCCCGACCTGAAGCCCGTGAGGAAGGACATGGCGCAGGACCTGCGGTTCGAGGTGGTCAACGGGCGTCGGTACCTCAGGTACACGGAGTCGGTCGGCAACGCGGGATTCGCTCCGGTGACTGCGCTCGGTCCGGTGGCGGCCTTCCGCCGGTTCCTGATCAAGAACATGTCCGGTACGACGCTGATGGGGGTGGACACGCAGGTCGGCTCCTTCGCGAGCGAGTTTCTCGTCCGGAAGAACGCGCCCGCGGGGCTGCCCGACTTCGGCCCGATCGGCGCGATCCAGCCCGGGTATGGGGACACGACGTTCGTGAACGAGAACTCGCTCTACAACTGGCTCGACACGCTCTCGTTCCCCGACGGGGACTACATCCTGGAGCACTCCTGGGACCCGCTCGGGGGCGTCCCGGAGTCGGACGAGACGAACAACGCCGGGACGAAGCTGGTGGTGCGGATCCAGGGGAACACGATCTCGGTGGTGAACAGCATGAACCCGTAGTGCCGCGCCAGGGGGCCCCGTCACGATGGGGCCCCCGGACGGGCCCCAGGGGCCCAGGCCCTCACGAACGAGGAGGGGGAGATCCGATCCGGGAGTGTCGGCCGAGGGCCCTGCGACTACCGCTGCTGCTTCCAGGCCTTCTCCAACCGGACGCGCTCGATCTCCAGCTCCGGGAGGAGCCCGTGCGGGACGAGCTTCAGGAGGTCACGAGCGCCCATGGGGTCGCCCTTCGCGTACAGGACCTCCGCTGCCCCAAGCGTCGAGAAGCCGAGCGTGGAGCGGAATCCGTCGAGCCCGGACTCGGTTGGACAGCGGTCCGGATACATTCTCACGAGATCGAATTGCGTCCAGGCCTCGTTGAGTCGCCCCTCGGCGAGGTGGATGCGACCTGCAAGGATCCGGGCCCAACCGATCAGGTCCGCAACGGTGTCCACGCCGGGCGCAACGTCCAGTCGGAGCGCCGCGTAGGACCAGGTGGGCGCCCAGAATTCGTCCGGCGCGAGCTGGTTCTCCAGGAGAGTCAGCGAGCGAACGATCCGGAGCGCGACCTCGTTCTCGCCCACCTTGGAAGCCGCCATCACCAGATGCAGTCGGACGGACAGGGCACGTCGATCGTCCCACCGATCAGACCGACGGTCGCCGAGACGCATCGGGCTCAGAGCCTCCTCCGCGTCGGTCAACGCCAGTGCGATCCGGTCCCAGACGGCGGCACTCTTCCAGTCCCCGGTGCGCCCCGCCACGCAGCCCAGGTTGGCCGAGACATGGCGGGAGGCAGGCGTGAGCCGTAGCCCATTCATGAGGCTCTGCTGGGCCTCCTCCCACCGGCCATCATGGAGTCTCCACCCGGCCGGGGAGAGACCATGACGGTCGTCCGTGTCGATGTGCTCCAGGAGAATCGCGTCCATCTCCTCGGCCCGACCGGTCTGTCCGAACGCATTCGATAGGAGCCTCCAGCCACGCGGCAGGTCCGGATCCAGGCGCATCGCACGTTCGAGAAGGACCGTGGCCTCGCCCCTGCCCGGCGTCGAGAGGGCGAGGACCCCGCGTGCGCAGAGGGCCTCGGGGGTCTCCCGTTCCAGGGGAGACATTGCCCCCACGGACTCTTCGAGGAGTTGCTGGACCTTTCCATCGAATCCGGGCTCGCCGCTTCCCCGGGCAAACACGGCCGAGATCATCCCCGCGGTGCCCGGTTCGTGCCCCCCCTGCGCGCGGATGCGTCCGAGGAGCTCCTTGGCATCGTCGTAGAATCCGCTCCGCACGCAGAATGCGGCCTTTCCGAGGAGGGCCCGCGCGCAGTCGGGGTCGATCGAGAGCGCACGGTCCAACTCCTCGTCGGCTTGGGTCTCCAACGCGTTCTCGTCCACAGAAGGCGGCCGACCGGAGGACTCGTGCAGGAGGAGGTAGAGGCCCCTTTCCGCATGGGGGATCGCCTCCCCGGGCGCCGCGCGAACGGCGTCTTCCACCCTGCGCAGCCCCTCCTGATAGACCTCGTCCGATCGCACGCGCCAGCCGTTCGTCACGCGAACCAGCCGCATGGCCTGCGTTGCCAGGTCTTTCCATGGCGTGTCGGGGTCCTTCGCCAGGGCCTCCAGCCTGGCCAGCTCCTGAAGGGAGTCCTCGCGCTTCGGCTCGAGGGGCAGCCCCGCGAGTAGCTCCTCGATCCGGGGGGCGAGTACCTCCGCTTCGAGCGGAAGCAGATCCGAGGCAATGTCGAGGTCTGCGACCGCGCGCCTGCGGCAGCCCAGTTGGGCCTCCACGAAGGCGCGGAGGAGATAGGCGGAATAGTGGTCGGTCAGGATCGTCAGGACCCGCGTCAGCTCCTCCCTTGCCCGCGTCCAGTCCTCGAGGGCCACGAGGACCCTCGCCCGCAGGAAGCGGGGGTCGGGGTCCTCGGCCAGGTGAGGAATGGCGTGGTCGAGGTCGATGATCGCCTCCTCGTTCCGCCGCTGCTCGAACTTCGCCCGCGCTCGCTTGACCAGAGAGGGAGCAAGCCTCCGGACGGACTTGGCACGATCGACGAACCAGCGGACGAGGCGCGGCAGCTCGGCCAAGGCGCTCGCCCGGAATTCCTCCGAGGCGTACTGGCGCGAGACGTGGCGGATAGACGCAACATAGGCGACATCCTCCCTCTCGTGACGCAGACGGATCTCGGAGGTCTTTCCCCGCATGCGAAGCACGGCGTCCCTCCAGACACTGGGATCCAGGACCTGCGGGGCGAGCCGAACCGCCTGGTCCAGGTCCGCCTGCGCCTCGACGAGATCGAGTTGGAGGAGGAACGCGAGCCCCCGCGCGGTTCGAGGGGCGCCATCGCCGGGGGCCTGTTCGATGGCCCTGGTCAGCGCCTCCTGGGCCTTGTCCCACCGCCGCTCCTCGAGCGCGTCCAGGCCGTCGAGATAGGAGGAGGGGTCGGAGGCCAGGGCGTGGGACGCCCAGGCCAGGCAGGTAAGGAGCGAGAGTGGGCGGAGGAGACTCATGCGAGTCGAGTGCCTGTCAGTGTAGCAGAACGCCCCGCGACGGGCGCAACTGCGCGTTAACGCGGAAAGCCGCATGGCGGTAGGCTCGCCCCCATTCAGGGAGGCACCCATGCGATTCGCCGCGCTGCTCATCTGCTCCTGCGCCGTCCTTCTGGCCGACGACGGGACCGTGGTCGACGGCGACCTCGGGAAGAAGCTCGACGACTTCTGCTGGAAGGAGCTGATCGAACCGGCGGGGCTCGTCGACACGGGGTTCATTCGGGACCCAAAGCTCGACGCGGCGCGGGCGAGCACGCGGCGCAGCGAGGGCGCCGACCAGGGGACGTGCGTGGACTGGCATTGGGGCTGGGGATACCGGGGCATGGGGGGCGTCGTCACGACGGTCTACGACATGCTGGCCTGGGACCGGGCGCTCCGCGGCGACAAGGTCCTCGACGCGAAGGCCAGGGAGAAGCTCTACCGCGTCGAGAAGGAGTCCTACGCCTACGGCTGGATGATGGAGACGACGTCGCGCGGCACGACGCACGCGTACCACGGGGGAGGCGTCGCCGGCTACGGCACGTGGCTCTCGAGGCACCTGGAGGAGCCGGAGGGTCCGCCGCTGGAGATCGAGCAGAGGTTCCTGGCGATCGAGCAGGACCTCCATGCCCGCGACGAATCGTGCCGCATCGCGGAGGGGGTGCTGCGAGCAGTCCGTCGCACGAAGCCGCCGGCGGCCGGCCTGCACTGGGGCTGGCTGGAGGCGAGCTGTCCTGTCGGCGCAGAGGTGGATGCGGCTGGGGTCGGGATCCGCGCGGGGCTGGGGAGGCACGGGGCGTGCTTCTGGCTGGTGCGCACCGACGACGTCAAGGCGCAGCGAGGGCCTGATCGACGCGATCCTGGAGGGCCTGACTCAGGACGAGGCAGCGGAGCTCGCGGCGTGGTGATCGAGGGGGCAGAGGACTCCCGGGATCGAGAGACTGTTGGAACATCTCGAGGAGCAGGCAGCAGACGATTGAACCGCCAAGCCGCAAAGGACGCCAAGATGATGCGCAAAGAGCCGGATGAGAGGACGGATGCGCTCGCCCGCGCGGTCATTGGGGTCGCCATCGAGGTTCATCGCCTCCTGGGCCCAGGATACCTGTGATCAACTTCAATGTCTCCCTGCTGAAGCACGGCCTACGCCGCATCATCCTGACTCCGCCTCTCCTTGGCTGACCCTTGGCGTCCTCCGCGTCTTGGCGGTTCCCAATCTGCCCGGACAAAGGCGCGGATTCCCCGACACGGCCCGTGCGAGACGGGCTACGGGGATCTGTTGGTCACTTATTGGAGGTACGACCATGGACAACAACCTGATGGTGGAGCTGGGACGCGACGAGGCCGAGGCCATCCGTGGAGGGTACGACATGGTCCTCGTGAGCTACATGTACCGCGGGACGTTCAGTCTACGGAGCGAGCCCCAGGCCGCCACGCCGATCCAGCTCCCGCAGTTCTCCTAGCAGCGCCCCTCAACGCCCGCGGCCGGACCGGATGGCTCCGGCCGCGGGCGGCTTTGCCTTCCCCCCCCGCGGTGGTAGGATCCACTCGCCCTGTCCTCCACTGCCGCGGACGGCCCAATGCCCAAAGAGACCGGCATCCTCGGCGCGGGCGGCGCCACCTTCCCCGACACCCCCTGGTCCTCCATCCTCGCCTCGGCGCGGGGCGGAGGCCCCCTTGCCCACGACGCCGTGGAGCACCTCGCGCGCCTCTACTGGCGCCCCGTCTACTTCTGGTTCCGCTACCGCTGGAACCGCCCCTCGGAGGGCTCCAATCAAGCTTTCCGAGGGGGAACTACTCGTCCATCGCAAGGCGTGCGCGGGACGGGCCCGAAAGACATCGGTTTCCGGGCGCGCTTTCAGACCTCCGCTTCGAGCGGAAGCAGATCCGAGGCAATGTCCAGGTCTGCGACCACGCGCCTGCGGCAGCCCAGGTGGGCCTCCACGAAGGCGCGGAGGAGACTCATGCGAGTCGAGTGCCTGTCAGTGTAGCAGAACGCCCCGCGACGGGCGCGACTGCGTGTTGACGCGGGAAGCCGCACGGCGGTAGGCTCGCCCCCCATTCAGGGAGGCACCCATGCGATTCGCAACGTTGCTGCTCTGTTCCTGCTCCGTCCTTCTGGCCGACGACGGGACCGTGGTCGACGGCGACCTCGGGAAGAAGCTCGACGGGATCGTCGAGCAGTCCTCGCCCGACGGCGCCTGGGGGGCCGTCCTTGTCGCGCGCGAGGGGAAGGTCATCCTTGCGAAGGGATACGGCGCGCAGGACTACGACAAGACGCCGAACACGCCGAAGACGCTCTTCGAGCTGGCCTCCGCGAGCAAGCAGTTCACGGCCGCGGCGGCGCTCAAGGCCGAGATGCTCGGCTTCCTCAAGACCGAGGACCTCATCTCGAAGCACCTGAAGGGGGTGCCGAAGGACAAGGAGGGGATCACGATCCACCACCTGGCGACGCACACGTCGGGGGTGAACCACGACGCGGCGATCCTCCCCTACAACTCGGAGGCCACGACGGACGAGTTCATCGCCCACGTCCTGGCCGCGCCGATGGACGTCCCGCCCGGGACGAGGTTCGAGTACAGCAACGCCTGCTACGCCCTCCTCGCGGCCGTCGTAGAGAAGGCCTCCGGGCAGCCGTTCGACGACTTCTGCCGGAAGGAGCTGTTCGAGCCGGCGGGGCTCGTCGACACGGGGTTCATCCGGGACCCGAAGCTCGACGCGGCGCGGGCGAGCACGCGGCGCAGCGAGGGCGCCGACCAGGGGACGTGCGTGGACTGGCATTGGGGCTGGGGATACCGGGGCATGGGGGGCGTCGTCACGACGGTCTACGACATGCTGGCATGGGACCGGGCGCTCCGCGGCGACAAGGTCCTCGACGCGAAGGCCAGGGAGAAGCTCTACCGCGTCGAGAAGGACTCCTACGCCTACGGCTGGATGATGGAGACGACGTCGCGCGGCACGACGCACGCGTACCACGGGGGAGGCGTCGCCGGATATGGCACGTGGCTCTCGAGGTACCTGGAAGAGGACGTGGCGATCTTCGTGCTGGGGAACGACGAAGGGAACCCGCTCGCGATCGAGCAGGGGGTCTCGCATGCGCTCTTCCCGGGCGGCGTGGAGGCGACGATCCACTTCGGGAAGTTCGACCTCGGGGAGTTCCAGAACACGACGATCGAGACGGGGACGAGGTGGGAGGTGCGCAAGGACGGGGAGCAGGTCGTCCTGACGATCGAGGACCCCGGGAAGAAGGCGCAGCTCGCGGAGGTCCGCCTGGCGGCGGCGGCGGCGCGCGCGGTCGCGGCACAGATCCAGGCCTTCGCGGCGGAGAAGCGCGCGGCGGGCGCGAAGCCGGAGAAGGAGGCCGAGATGAGCTCGGGGGCCTACCTGGGCGGGTACTCGCTGCCCAAGGAGGGGCAGATCACGCTCTCGGGGCTGGACCTGAAGGTGATGCCGAAGTACGTCGGGCAGGACGAGAACGGGACGATCGAGATCGACCGGGTCACGCTGATCCTGATCGACCCCGAGATGGGCCAGTGGCCCATCATGGTCCAGATGAACCTCGCGTGCGCGGAGGCCTTCGTCGCCTCCCTCGAGAAGGCTCTGGGGAAGTAGCCCCCGCCGACCCTAGATGAGGTGTTCCGACCGATCGAGCTCGAGGAGGACCCGCAGGACGGGGCTGCCCGAAGAAGTGCCCGTGCGGAAGAAGGCTCGCAGCCCCTCGCAGTAGATCCAGCCGTCCGCATTCGGGGAAACGGGGGTGAGTCGGCCTCCGACGAGGCGGAGGACCTGCACGGCGCGGGAGTCGCGCTCCACCCGGATCATCTCGCGGACGCCCACCTTCTCGTAGAAGGGCATCTTCTCGTCCGTCTCGTCGCCCGGCGAGACGACCTCGAGGATGACGTCGGGCCCCTCGTCCACGTAGCTGCCCCCCTGCTTGAAGAGGTGCTCCCGACCGCGGCGTAGGAAAACCCACTCGGGTATGCGGTAGTTCTGTTGCGGATGATGGACATCGCGGACGCCCTTGATCGTCCGAAACGTACCCAGCGCGTGCTTCGCGACATAGGCGGCCAGGATGAACAAGAGCTCATCCGAGACGGTCTGATGCTCCTCGTCAGGCGGCGGCGCGATGTGATAGACCCCCTCCCACATCTCGTCGCGGCGGTCCAGGTCGAGCCGATGGCGTTCCGCGATCTCCTCGGGCGAAATGTCCAGGATGACGGCTCTCATGATGACCGCATGATAGCCCTCGCCAGGGGTGTCGACAAGCCCCTGACGGGGCAAGCGAGATCGAGATAGAACCACCTGTAAACGGGCGATACATGTGCATCCTGGGCCTGAGAGGCCTCATGGCGCGATCCGATGGCGGCGCGAGGGGTTCGGGCGAGCCGTGTTCCGGCAGCTCGTGGCGGGAGGATTGCTCTCCAAGTCCGGCGACCGTTGGAGCGTCATCCCATGCCGCGATCCGCCTTCGTCCTGGCCGCGACGCTCGTCGCCGTGGGCGCCGTAGTCATCGCGGTCTTCCTGGTACCCAAGGCGCTCGACAAGGGCCCCGTGGCACGCCCCCCTGCCTCGCGCCCCCCCGCCGATGAGCCCGCAGCGCCGCAGGCCTCCGCGACCACCCCCGCGGCAGAGGTCCTCTCGCCGCCCGCCCCACTCCCGGAGCCTGCGCTCGCCGAACCGTCGAACGTCGAGGCGTCCGTCGACGAGTCCGTCGAGGCCCTCTTCGAGCGAGCGAGGCGCATCGCCGACGAGGGGCGCGACTTCAAGGGAGCCATCGGCCTCTTCAAGCAGGTCGTCGCGCGACAGGCCGAGGACCGAGCCCTCGCCGCGCGCGCCCTGTACGAGATCGGCTGCTGCCTCGAACGGATGGGCCGCCCCAAGGAGGCCCAGGAGGCCTTCCAGATGGTCCTCGAGCGCTACGCGGACCAGCGAGAGGCCGCCGACGCCGCACGTCGCCGGCTCCCACAGGAACTCCAGGCCAGACTCAACCTCGACGACGAGCTCCGGAAGCGCATCCAGGAAGGCCGCGTCGACCTCGACGTGGTCGGCGTGCCGCTCCAGGACGCCGTCTCCCTCCTCCGGGAGAAGACGCGGATCAACCTCCTCATTGACGAGAGCGAGCCCTCCGAGGCGTTCGAGAAGGAGATCACCGTGCGCCTGTGGAACGCCACGATCGCCGAGGCGCTCGATCGCATCTCCTCCGAGGCCAGCGCGCGGTGGGTCATCAGGGAGGGCTGCGTCCTCCTTTACCCAAGGGGGTGCACATGGAACCCCGAGGCGGACAAGCCTCCCACGCTCCCCGCCTGGGAGGCCGACGTCCCAGCGTGGAAGCAGGAGGAGGAGTCAATGCGCGCGGCGCTCGCCGCCACCCCGGTCTCTGTCCATTTGTTGGACGCGAACCTGACCGACATGGCACACGCGTTCCAGGCCGCCACGACCAGGCTGATCATCGTCGTCGACCCCCTCGTCCAGGACGCCGATGACAAGCGCGTCACATTCCGCGTCGAGGACCTTGATCCCTGCCAGAGCCTCGACTTGATCTGCCGGATGCTCGACCTCGCCTGGTACGTCGATCGCGGCACGATCCACCTCACGACCAAGGAGGCCGCGGAGTCCTGGCGCAAGGAGCACGAGTAGCGCGGTGTGAGGCGTCCCCGCCGAGTCGGCCCCTCCGCCACGACTCCGTGCTGTGTGCGTCTCGGTCATTGACACCGCGCGGGGGCGGCGTAGGATCGAACGTGCATCGGAGGTGGATCGCTGTGATCGCAGTCATCGACACGGAACGGAACGAGCCGCTGACCACCGGGTACGAGCTGCGCCTCTCGGGCTGGACGGAGGAGCGCTATTGGGCGGAGGCGCCCGACGACAAGGTCTGGGAGTTCGTGGATGGGGAGGTGGTCGTGCCGTCACCTGTGGACATCGCGCACCAGTGGACGACAGGATTCCTGACCTCCCTCATCAGGGAGTTCTGCGAGGTTCGGAGGATGGGGATGGTGTGCAACGGCCCGGGTGCCGTGAGCCTCCGCGCCGGCCTCGTGCGCGAGCCCGACATCTTCGTGCTGTCGCCCGCAGACGCCGCGCGGGCCCGCGGCTCGAAGATCGAGGCCTGCCCGCTCCTCGTCATCGAGGTCACGGATACGGATAGCGAGCGCCGCGACCTGGTCGAGAAACCCGCGGAGTATGCTGCGCGCGGGATTCCCGACTACTGGTCGGTCCACCTGAGAAAGCACCACATCACCGTGTTCCGACCCGGCGCGCCCGGGCGCATCCACGCCGTCCAGAGCGCTGGTCGCCTCGACTCCACGGGGTTGCCCGACTTCTGGATCGACGTCTCGTGGCTGTGGCAGGACCCGCTGCCCGGCTCGCTCGACTGCCTGAAGCAGATCCTCGGCGTCACCTCACTCTGAGGAAGTAGCAGGCGGCGCACGGCGGCGCGTGGGGCGCCATCGGGCGATTCCGTCAGCCGCGCAGCCAGGCGAGGAGGAGGCCGAGCGCGCCTCCGCCGAGCACCATCCACACCGAGTTCAGCTTGAAGCGCAGCAGGAGCGCCGTGCTCGCGAGCGCCAGGACCGCGCTCGGCCAGTCCACCACGGCCGACCGCGCGAGATGCCAGGTGACCACGCCCATGAGCGCGAGCGACGATACGATGACGCCGTCCAGAAAGGCCGCCGCGGAGGGGGAGCGTCGGAGGCGCGGGATCAGCGGCCCGCTCGCCGCGACGAAGAGGAACGCGGGCAGGAAGATCCCGACCGTCGCCAGCACGGCCCCCCAGATCCCTCCGAGGAGATACCCCACGAACGTCGCCGTGGTGAACACCGGCCCCGGCGTGATCTGCCCCGCGGCGATGGCGTCGAGGAGCTGTTGCTCCGTGAGCCAGTGCCAGCGATCCACGAGGTCCGCCCTCAGGAAGGCGAGGAGCACGTATCCGCTGCCGAACAGCACCGCCCCCGTCTTCAGGAAGAAGAGGAAGAGCGGGGCGAGGCCGAATGGGACCGCGGCCGAGGCGGAGGCCGTGGCGAGGAGCGGGAGCGCCGGGGCGAGGGCCAGGGCCGCCGCCGGCGGCGGCACATTCGCGCGGCGACGGGCCGCCCGAGCCGTCGCGACGAGCACGCCTCCGGCCAGGAGGACCAGGAGCTCGTGCACGCCCAGCGCGTTCGCGACGACGGCGCCGACGCAGACGGCCGCGAGGGCCCTCGTCTTCACGGCGCTCAGCCCGAGCCTCCACAGGGCGTGGAGGACCACGGCGAGGATCGTCGCCTTGACGCCGTAGAGGAGGCCTCCCGCCTGGGGGAGCGTCCCATACCGCACGTAGGCCCACGCCACGGCGAGCGTCACGAGCGCGGCGGGGAGGATGAAGCAGGCGCCCGCGACCACGAGGCCCGCCCAGCCTGCACGGCGGTGGCCGACGTGGATCGCCATCTCGGTGGAGTTCGGCCCGGGGATGAGGTTCGTGGCCCCGAGGAGGTCGAGAAACTCCTCCCGCGTCATCCACACGCGCCGGCGGACGACCTCCTCCTCCATCATGGCGATGTGGGCGGCCGGCCCTCCGAACGCTGTGGCCCCGAGCCTCAGAAACAGCCAGGCCAGCTCGCGCATGCGCCAGGAACATAGAGATCCCCCCCGCCTCCGTCAACCCGATTGCGCCCGTTGCAGCGCGACGGGCGATGTGGTATCGAGAATGGACCGTGGGAGGAATCGACGTGCTCGCTTTCGTCCTCGCCGCCTGCCTCGCACAGTCCGACTGGAGTGGGATCCAGACTCGACGGGACCTCTCCGCGGAGGAGCTGTCCGAGGCCCAGGACCTGCTCGCAGGGAGGCTCCGCTCCTACGGCGTCGACGAGCTGACGAGGCTCGCCGGTGCGATCCAGGTCCGCCGGGGCGAGAGCACGCCCGTCGTCTTCATCGAGGTCGTCACCCTCGCCGAGCACCGCTCGCTGGAGCGCCACACCGAGCCGTGCGACGGGCCGCAGCTCCCCGCGCCGACCGTCCAGGAGGCCGACCCGTGGGGTCCTCCCCTCCCGGCATGGGACGAGTACCGCGACCAGCATTGGGTCCTCCCCGTCGAGGGATCGGAGTCGTCCCGGACCTGCCCCGACTGCCGCGGCCAGCGCGAGATCGCCTGCGCGACGTGCGGCGCAGACGGCACGACCGACTGCGCGAAGTGCCGCGCACAGGGCGAGGTCCGCTGCACCTCGTGCGACGGCCACGGACGCGAGCGGTGCAGCTCCTGCGGGGGCGACGGCAAGAAGAGGAGCTTCGGGAAGAACAAGCGCTGCACCTCGTGCGGAGGCGACGGCAAGAAGACCTGCTCACGATGCCGGAGCGGCAACACGATCTGCCCCACGTGCCGAGGGAAGAAGCAAATCGAGTGTCAGGCGTGCCGAGGGAAGAAGAGGATCGTCTGCGCGACGTGCAAGGGGAAGGGCGGGCTGCGGTCGGCCGCGGCGATCCACATCCGCCTCGTCGCCGAGACGCGCGCCTCGACCTGGACCCGACTCCTGGGCAACCACGAGGTCGAGCCGCCGATGGAGGGGTGGTTCCGCGTCACCCAGGACGGCCTCGACGAGGCCGCCTCGCGGATCGCGGACGAGGGGCTGCGGGGCCACGTGCTCGCCCTGGCGAAGCAGGGCCGCGACGGCGCCGCGCGCCTCCGCGGCCAGATCGTCCGCCTCGTCGACGTCTCCTGCCGCTGGGTGGAGTACGAGGTCGCCGGCACATCGTACGAGGCGCTGTTCGTCGAGCGGGAGGTCCACGAGGAGGACTCGCCGGCGCTCCGCTGGGTGGCCTCGCGGGTGGCCGACGCCGAACGGCTCCTCGCCGCCGGGAACGTCGACGCGGCGGACCACGCGGCGCGCGAGGCCCTGGGCGTTGAGCCCGACCACGCCGGGGCGCTGGCCGTCGTCCTGCGCGCCCAGCAGGTCGAACGGGAGGTGCTCGCGCGGGTCGCGGTGCAGTCCCATGGCGAGGGAGACGACTCGCTCGGCCTGCACGGCATGATCGGCATCGGGGCCTTCGCCGTCGTTGTGTTGATCGTGGTGGTCGCCGTGTCTCGAACCGGGGAACGCGGATGGAGGCGCCGATCACGATGACGCTCACGCTGCTCCTCGCCGCGATCGCCCAGGTGCAGACCCTGTTCGTGGAGGTCTGCCCGGAGCGCGACGGGAACGACGACCTCTGCCGCACCGATGGCCGCACGCGCGCCGTGGTCCTCATCCACGGGCTGAAGGCCCACCCCTTCTCCGAGGACCGCGTCCGCAAGCCGAAACTCGACGACTGGCAGGAGGAGGACTCCGACCTCGTCGAGGAGCTGGGGAAGGAGTCGGACGTCTACGCCTTCTCCTACGGCCAGGACGCGGCGCTCCACGAGATCGGCGCGCAGCCCGACCTCCCCGACGCCGTCCGTCGGCTCTGCAAGCTCGGATACGCCCAAGTCGTGCTGGTCGGCCACTCGGCCGGAGGCCTCCTCGCCCGCCAGGTCGTCGAGGACCACCCCGACTGCGGCGCGACCAAGGTGATCCAGGTCTGCTCGCCGAACGCGGGAGCAGGGCTTGGAAAGCTCGCCAACGGCGTCCGCGAGGCCCAGGAGCCGTTCGTCAAGTCTCTCGGCAAGGAGGCGCGGAGGGCCTTCCTCGAGGGGCGCGCCGACAAGCGGATCCCGGAGGGCGTGCAGTTCGTCTGCGTCGTCGGCGACGGCGGCGGCGCCGGGGACTTCGTCGTCAGCGACGACTCGCAGTGGCCGCAGGACCTCCAGGACCAGGGGGTCCCCGCCATCCAGCTTCGCACGATGCACTTCACGGCGATGCGGAGCGACCGGATCGGCCGCAAGATCGCGGAGCTCGTCCGCGACGACCAGGCGCGATGGACGCAGGAGCAGGTCGTGGCCGCGCGGAAGGAGATGCTCAACAAGTAGCCCTGCTCACGTTGATTCGCCGCGGAACCTGTATCTGTTGCCCGGGTTAGGACGACCCGGATAAGATGCCCGCCCGCTAGAGCCCCAGAGGGAGGACCGCATGCAGCCGTACACCAGCCTTCCCGACCTCGTGGCGGACCTCCGAAAGGTCGCCCAGGTCACCAAGGAAGGGAAGCTCACCGTCACCGACGCGAAGACGCTGCGCGAGACGACGATCGACCGCCTGATCCACACAGCGGTTTTCGGCGCCTCGACCGACCTCAAGGACGCGGCCCGCTGGGCGATCCGCACGTGCGCGAACGCAACCGGCGCCATCTCCTCCTCGATCCAGGGCCTCTACGATGCGGTCGGCAAGGGTCGCTGCGGCGGCTTCACCACGCCGGCGATCAACATCCGCGGGCTCACCTACGACATCTGCCGCGCCCTCTTCCGCACCGCGAAGGCGACGAACGCAGGCGCGTTCATCTTCGAGATCGCCCGCAGCGAGATCGGCTACACCGAGCAGCGCCCCTCCGAGTACTCCGCGGCCGTCATCGCCGCCGCCGTCAAGGAGGGGTACACGGGCCCCGTCTTCATCCAGGGCGACCACTTCCAGGTGAACGCGAAGAAATACGCCGCCGAGCCCGACAAGGAGCTCGGCGCCATCCGCGACCTGTGCAAGGAGGCCCTCGCGGCCGGCTTCTACAACATCGACATCGACACATCGACGCTCGTCGACCTCTCCAAGCCCACCATCAAGGAACAGCAGCGGCTCAACTTCGACCTCTGCGCCGACTACACCCTCTTCATCCGCGACCTGGAGCCCAAGGGCGTCACGGTCAGCGTCGGAGGCGAGATCGGCGAGGTCGGGAAGAAGAACTCGACCGTCGAGGAGCTCGAGAACTACCTCGACGGGTATGCGGAGTCGCTCCAGGGGCGGCGCCCGGGCTCGAAGGGGATCTCGAAGATCAGCGTCCAGACGGGCACGTCGCACGGCGGGGTCCCCCTGCCCGACGGCAGCGTCGCGGAGGTGAAGCTCGACTTCGGGACGCTCATCGAGCTGGGCAAGGTCGCGCGCGAGAAGTACGGCCTCTCGGGGGCGGTCCAGCACGGCGCGAGCACGCTGCCGGCGGCGCTGTTCAACCGCTTCCCGAAGTCGAACACGAGCGAGATCCACCTCGCGACCGAGTTCCAGAACATGATCTTCGAGAGCGCGGCGTTGCCGAAGGAGCTCAAGGACACGGTGTACGCCTGGCTCCGCGCGAACTGCCAGGACGAGGCGAAGGCGGGGGAGACGGACGAGCAGTTCATCTACAAGACGCGGAAGAAGGGGTTTGGGCCGTTCAAGAAGGAGCTCTGGGGCCTTCCTGAGGCCACGCGCGAGGCGATCCTCGGCGAGTTGACGGTGAAGTTCCGCTTCCTCTTCGAGCAGCTCAACGTCCCGAACACCGCGTCCCTGGTGCGTGACCACATCCTGCCGACGCCGGTGCCGGTGCCGGTCCCGTCGGCCCTCTCCTCGGCCCTCTAGTGAGCGACCCCATGGAACGGATCGTCACGGACAACGGGGCCTACCCGCTCGCCCCCTACGTCTCCGACGAGGAGCTTCAGCGGGCCCTCCGCGAGAACGCGGAGGCCGTCTTCGGCCCCGACGCCTTCTACGTCGACCGCAGCCGCCTCGGCGGCCTCGCGGGCGTCCAGGCCGTGCCGGACGGCTCCCTCCTCCGCTTCGTGAAGGGGAAGGCCGTTACGTGCGCGGTCGTGGAGGTCGAACTGTCGACGCGCAGCTTCGCGGAGAACGTCCTGCCGCAGGTGGTCAGGGTCCGCGCGGCGACGGCGAGCCCGGAGGGGCGACGCGCGGTCGCCCTGGCCCTGTGGGACAAGCTCCGCGGCCACAAGAAGCTCCTCACGGCCTTGAAGGCGGCCGCCGGGGGACTTGACGCGCACGTCTACCTGGCCGACCGCGTCCTCGCAGCGACGCCGCGCACGGTGATCGTGCTCGACCGCCTCTCGGAGCGCTTCAAGGTCGGACTGGAGCAGTTCCCCGCGGAGCTCTTCGAGCTGCACAAGTACTCGCCCCCGCCGGGGTCGAGGAACCTGAAGCCGGTCTTCCGCGTGGTGCAGCACGGATCGGCCGCGGCCGCGCCGAGCGAGGTCGCCGGCCCGGTCTCCACGATCGAGCCGAAGCGCGTCCTCGAGCAGGTCGCCTCGCGCCTCAGGAAGAGCCAGCGGGTCGCCGACGTCGAGATCGAGGGCGTCACGGTCAACCTCTACCCGAAGGGGCGGAGCGACTGGAGCGTCTGGCTCTGGCCCTTCTCCCCCCGTCGGTACCGCTTCGGCGTCTGGGCCGGCACGAAGCTCCTGTTCGATCACTACAAGCGGTCGCTCCCCGCGATGCGGCGCGACCTCGCCTTCGGCAAGAGCGAGGAGCTCTCGATCTTCGGCCGCGACACGATCCGCCAGACGGTCGAGCTGGGCCCGCGGGAGCTGCACCCGGACCGCCTCGCGTCGCACCTCGCCCGTTACTTCAACTTCTTCCGCGCACGGGAGGCCAAGCTCGAGACGCTCGCCCGGACCTAGAGGGGAGGACGGCGATGACGCAGAAGCTCGTCACGATCCAGCGTCACATCATGGAGGAGCAGCGCCTCCACCCGGAGGCGAGCGGCGACTTCACGCAGCTCCTCTGGGACCTGATGCTCGCGTTCAAGCTCATCGCGCGCGAGGTCAACAAGGCGGGCCTCGTCCACCACATCATGGGGATGGCCGGGACGGAGAACGTCCACGGCGAGGCCCAGGCGAAGCTCGACCGCTTCTCCCACGACACGATCTTCCGCTCCATGGATCACGGCGGGCACCTCTGCGTCATGGCGAGCGAGGAGAACCCCGAGATCATCCCGATCCCCGACCGCTTCCCGAAGGGGCACTACGTCCTCATGTTCGACCCGCTCGACGGGTCCTCGAACATCGACGTGAACATCTCGATCGGCTCGATCTTCTCCGTCCACCGCAAGGTGACGCCCGGGAAGGACGGCACGCTCGAGGACTGCCTGCAACAGGGCACGAGGCAGGTCGCGAGCGGGTACTGCATCTACGGTTCGAGCACGATGCTCGTCTATACGACGGGCCACGGGGTGCACGGCTTCACGCTCGACCCGAGCGTCGGGGAGTTCCTTCTGTCGCACAAGGACATCCGGATCCCCTCGAAGGGCAAAATCTACAGCATCAACGAGGGGAACCACGGCGCCTGGGATGCGGGGACGCGGGGCTACGTGAACTGGGTGAAGCAGAAGGACGTCGAGGGCGGGAGGCCGTACTCGCTCAGGTATGTCGGGACCCTCGTGGCCGACTTCCACCGGACGCTCCTCAAGGGCGGGATCTTCCTCTACCCCGCCGATGTCTCGAACGTGATGAAGCCCGCGAAGCCGAAGCTCAGGCTCCTGTACGAGGCGGCGCCGATGGCGCTCCTCTGCGAGCAGGCGGGCGGAAAGGCCTCGACGGGGAAGGAGCGGATCCTCGAAATCCAGCCCAGGGAGCTGCACCAGAAGGTGCCGCTCATCATCGGGAGCCCGGAGGACGTGACGACGTACGAGGAGTTCTACCAGGGCCTGAGGAAATGAAGGGGGCCTACGTCACCGCCGCCATCACCGTGCTCCTCGCCGGCATGGCGATCGCCATCTGGAGCGGGAAGAAGGCCCCCACGCCCAAGCCGAAGCCCCCTGTTGACGCCGAGGAGCAGCCCGACGTCCCCTCCCCGCCCGAGCCCGGCGACACCGCCCCCGACGCGCGCGCCCTCGCCGATCAGGCCGGCGAGGCGGAGAAGAAGGGCGAGCTCGACCGCGCCATCGCGCTCTACGACAAGTCCCTGGTCCTGCGGGAGGACCGCGACGTCGCCGCGGCGCGGGACCGCGTCCGGACGTCCATCGCGGAGAGGCAGAAGGCGTTCGACGCCCAGCGCGCCGAGGACGAGAAGAAGGAAGTCCTCGCGGAGGCGGCGCGCCTGGAAGGCGCGGGGAGGCTCGACGAGGCCGTCGCGAAGTACGAGGAGCGCCTGAAGCTCGGGGACGACGCGCTCGCCCATGAGGGGATCGAGCGGATCAAGCGGAAGATCGAGGAGCGGAAGAAGGCCGACGCGGAGCGGCAGGTCCAGGAGAAGTTCGAGGGGCTCGTCGCCGAGGCGAGGGCCCTGCAGACGGACGGGAAGTTCGACGAGGCGGTCGCGAAGTACGGCGAGGCGCTCGGCGTGCGGGACGACGCGGGGATCCGCGCGGCGCGCGACGAGGCGGTTCGGCTGGGGAGGATGGCGGGGTTCCGGGGGAAGTGGGGCTTCGCGCCGCGGGCGGACGAGCTATCCGAGGACGATTGGCCGAAGCTGGTCGCTGCGGGGGAGCTGTTCCTCGCGGCGTGGGGGGACCGGGACGACCCGGACAAAGACCTCGAGGCGCGCAGGAAGGACCTCGAGACGGCCGACGCGGCACTCAAGGCGCTGCCGACGGAGCTGAAGAAGCACCCGACGTTCCTGTTCCTGAACGGCGCGCAGCACTTCCTCGTGGCGATGGGGATCTACGACGACTTCCTGGCGCGGCGCGATGCGATCCGGGACATCAACGAGCAGGAGAAGATGACAAGGGAGACGGTGCCGATCTACAACAACGAGCTGACGATGGCGAACCAGCGCCTCAAGGCCGCGCGCGAGGCGACGGACGGCCACTTCGCGACGTGCTTCTTCGAGGCCCTTTCGCGGGCGTGGCGCTCGGACAAGAAGATCTCTGACGGCGGGAGGCAGTCGCTCGCCGATGTCTACCAGGCGATCGAGCCCCTCACGCCGTTCGACGACGAGCTGCGCCAGTGGCAGGCCGACCGGGGCATCTTCCGAGACCGGTAGCCTCGGTGGAGGCCTTCACCGCGGAGGCGCAGAGGGCACAGAGACCCGCAGAGGTGCCATGGATCGATGCTGCGGCGTTCCTGCAAGCAGGACCCGCTGCAGTCGATCACATCTCCGCGCGTCTCTGCGTCCTCTGCGCCTCTGCGGTGGACGAAGACACTATCGCTGCTTTTCGTCCAACATCGTGGGCGTCACCAGCCACATCGCGGCGCGGCCGTCGCGGCGGACCCCGCCGAGCAAGAGGAGCGTCTCGCCGTCGGCCAGATCGACGTTGAACGTCAGCTCCTCCATCGCCGCGTGAGGCATCTCGATCGTCGCCGTGTTGCCGTCCGGCAGGGGGATGGGAAGGGACTCCAGCCCGAGCAGCGACGACGTCTTCGCCATCCCCGCCAGCCTCATCCGCCCGTCCGCGGAACGGATGGCCCTCAGGTCGAGGACGAGGCCGTCGGTGAAGACGCCGATGACCGGGTCCGTCACGGAACAGGGCGCCACGGCAGACTGCAGGACGGCGTCGCGCCTCACTTCCACGTGCGTCTCGTAGTCCTGGATGTACGCCGTCTGCGACGCAATGGTGATCGACGCGCGCTGCGCGTGGAACACGGTCAGACGGGGCGCGGAGAGAAGCCAGTTCCCCTTGCTCTCGTGGCCAACCCGCGCCAGGAGGATCTGCGCCTGGAGCGGCGTGAGGGCCGCACGGCAGTGGGCCCCGTCCACGCCCTCCTTCGACACCGACACGCCCGCGTGCTTGAGCACACTCGCGCGGTCCTCGAGGTCAATCTCCACGAGCTTTGCCTCAACCTGGATCATCGTCGCGCGATTCGCGCGAAGCGACTCCAGGACCACGCGCACGCGCTCCTGCGCCTCGCGCGGGGCTCGGACCTCGAGGAGGCCGGCATTCGAGCGGATCTCCGCCTCCTCCCCCCACTTCACGTCCGGGACGCCCGCCTTGAGCGCCTCGACGATGTCGATCCCCTCCTTGGCATCCTCTCCCGCCGGGGGAAAGTCCTGCGCGGCCGCGACGAGGTCCGACACGTCGTACAATTCGATGCACGGACCCTCGTGGGCCAGCGCGACGGCGGCGAGGAAGAAAATGGCGACGAACGACTTCATGAGACACCCTCCCTATCCGACAGGCGTGATCATCCCCTCAGGGATTATCGGCCGTCCGGGGTCGGCGGCGTGAGCCCCCCGCGCGCGATTTCGGCGATCACGCCGACGTTCGCGGCCGGGCAGGGGAAGAGGCCGACCTCGCTCGGGAGCACCCAGCGGATCGCTGTGTAGCGCCCCGACGTGGGCTCCTCGTCGTTCGTCACGCACGGGAAGAAGTGCAGCCGCAGGCGGAGGTCCCCGTAGTCGTGCTCCACGACCCGCGCCCCGCCGACGATACGGACGTCGAGGCCGACCTCCTCGAGGGCCTCACGCACGGCGCATTCGACGGGCGCCTCGCCGGGGAGGCACTTCCCGCCGGGGAACTCCCAGAGCCGCCCGAAGGCCCCTCCCTCGCGGCGCTGCCCGAGCAGCACGCGCCCGCCGCGCCAGATGATGGCGATGCCGATGTCGGTGCGGTCCGCATCCATGCACTTCCCCTTCGCGTTCCCCTTCCCCTTCCCGTTCCCCTTCCCTTTCCCAGCGCTCGTGACGCGCTGGGAAAGGGAAGGGGAACGGGAAGGGGAAGGGGAGGTTGTCCAGGCTTGGTGCGTAGTGTACGATAGTGCCCTTCCCGACGGGAGAAACGCCATGTCCCAGTCATTCCGCCAGATGCTCGCGGACACGAAGCGAGCCATCAAGGAGACCACCGCTGACCAGGTTCGCGCTCGCCAGGAGAAGGGGGACGACCTGGTCCTCCTCGACGTGCGCGAGCCGGACGAGGTGACCAACGGCTACATCCCCGGCGCGGTCGCCATCCCGCGCGGGTACCTGGAGCTGCGCATCGAGCAGCAGGTCCCGAACCGCGACAAGACCGTCGTCATCTACTGCGCGGGCGGCACGCGGAGCGCCCTCGCGGCGAAGACCCTCCAGGACATGGGCTACACCGACGTCGTCTCGCTGGCGGGCGGCTTCCAGGCCTGGGCCGAGCGGGGCTACCCGAGCGTCGTTCCGCGCATCCTGTCCCCCTCGCAGCTCAAGCGGTACAGCCGGCACCTCCTCATCCCCGAAGTCGGGATGGAGGGCCAGGGGCGGATGCTCGACGCGAAGGTTCTGATGGTCGGCGCAGGCGGGCTCGGCTCCCCCGCGGCCCTCTACCTCGCCGCGGGCGGCATTGGGACGATGGGGATCATCGACAGCGACGTGGTCGACGAGACGAACCTGCAGCGGCAGATCCTCCACACCACCGCGAGCGTCGGGACGCCGAAGACCGAATCGGCGCGCAAGACGCTGAACGCGATCAACCCCGACGTGAAGGTCCGCGAGTACAACCAGCGCCTGACCGCGCAGAACATCTATGAGATCCTGAAGGACTACGACATCGTCCTGGACGGCTCGGACAACTTCGCGACGAAGTACCTCGTGAACGACGCATGCGTCCTGCAGGGAAAGCCGTACGTCCACGGGAGCATCTTCCGCTTCGAGGGGCAGATCACGACGTGCGTCCCGAAGAAGGGCCCGTGCTACCGCTGCCTCTTCCCCGAGCCGCCCCCGCACGACCTGGCGCCGACCTGAGACGAGGCGGGCGTCCTGGGCGTGCTCCCGGGCGTGGTCGGATGCCTCCAGGCAATGGAGGTCTTCAAGTTGGTCCTCGGCAAGGGGGAACCGCTGGTCGGCATGCTCCTCGTGTACGATGCGCTCGGATCGAAGTTCCGTCGCCTCAGGGTCGGCCGCGACCCCCACTGCCCCGTCTGCGGCGAGGCGCCCACGATCCGGGAACTCATCGACTACGAGCAGTTCTGCAGCTCGGCAGACTAGTGACTTGTCAGGCCATATTCTGTGGGCTGGAGTCGCGCCCGTAAGGGCGCGGTGGATCACGCCCATAAGGGCGTGATCCCGCGGCCGCACGCCCTTACGGGCGTGATCCACCGCGCGCTTACGCGCG
>ORMF012282864.1_pt1 | contig 36216 bp, 35 predicted proteins | sample 1779871 | NCBI WGS metagenome assembly ORMF01 (sample SAMEA104232316, study PRJEB22302) | groundwater metagenome | biome: forest; feature: aquifer; material: groundwater | place: USA | collected 2011-08-07 | depth 5.4 m
AGATGGCGACGAATTCCTCGCGGTTGTAGGCGATCCCGCCGCCGGTGCCGCCGAGCGTGAACGAGGGCCGGATCACCACCGGGAAGCCGATTCCCGCCTGCACCTGGAGCGCCTCCTCCATCGAGTGCGCGAGCGAAGAGCGCGGACTCGCGAGCCCGATCCGGCTCATCGCCTGCTTGAACTTCTCGCGGTCCTCGGCCTTGTCGATCGCCTCGCGCGAGGCGCCGATCATCTCGACGCCGAATTTCTCGAGCACGCCCTCGCGCGCCAGGTCGAGCGCGCAGTTGAGCGCGGTCTGTCCGCCCATCGTCGGCAGCAGCGCGTCGGGGCGTTCCTTCTCGATCACCCGCGCCACCGTCTGCCAGGTGACCGGCTCGATGTAGGTCGCGTCGGCCATCTCGGGGTCGGTCATGATGGTCGCCGGGTTGGAATTCACCAGCACGACGCGGTAGCCCTCGGACTTGAGCGCCTTGCAGGCCTGGGCGCCCGAATAATCGAACTCACAGGCCTGCCCGATCACGATCGGGCCGGCGCCGATGATCAGGATGCTTTCGAGGTCAGTTCGCCTTGGCATCGCGCATCAGCTTTGCGAAACGATCGAAGAGGTAACCGATGTCGTGCGGCCCGGGACTCGCTTCCGGGTGTCCCTGGAAGCAGAACGCCGGCCGGTCGGTGCGCGCGAACCCCTGCAGCGTTCCGTCGAACAGCGAGACATGCGTCGGCCTCAGCGTCGGCGGCAGCGATTTCGGATCGACCGCGAAACCGTGGTTCTGGCTGGTGATCACGACCGCCCCGGTGTCCAGGTCCTTCACCGGGTGGTTGGCGCCGTGGTGGCCGAACTTCATCTTCAGCGTCCGGGCGCCGGAAGCGAGCGCCATCAATTGGTGACCGAGGCAGATGCCGAACACCGGAATCGCGGTCGAGTCGAGCACCTCGCCGATCGCCTCGATCGCGTAACCGCAGGGCTCGGGGTCGCCCGGCCCATTGGACAGGAACACGCCGTCCGGCTTCATCTTCAGCACTTCGCGCGCAGGCGTCTTCGCCGGCACCACGGTGACGCGCGCGCCGTGATCGGCGAGCAGGCGCAGGATGTTGCGCTTCACGCCGTAGTCGTAAGCGACGACGTGCAGATCCGGTTTCTCGACCCGCCGGAATCCCTGCCCGAGGGACCAGGCGCCTTCGGTCCACTCGTAAGGCGCCGCCGTCGTGACCACCTGCGCGAGATCCATTCCCGCCAGTCCGGGGAATTCCCGCGCCGCGGCGAGCGCCTTCGCCTCGTCGATTCCGCCCGACGCAAGGCAACCGTTCTGCGCGCCCTTCTCCCTCAGAGTGCGGGTGAGCCTGCGCGTGTCGATGTCGGCGATCGCGACCACGCGGTTCGCCGCGAGATACTCGGGCAGCGTGCGGCGTGCGCGCCAGTTGGACATCCTCGCGGGCAGATCGCGCACCACCAGCCCGGCGGCGTACACCGCGCCGGATTCCTCGTCCTCGTCGTTGATGCCGGTGTTTCCGATATGCGGATACGTCAGCGTCACGATCTGCCGGCAGTACGACGGATCGGTGAGGATTTCCTGATAACCGGTGATCGCCGTGTTGAAGACCACTTCGCCGGCGGAAATGCCGTGCGCGCCGACCGAGCGGCCCCGGAACACCGTGCCGTCGGCGAGGACGAGCAACGCAGGTTCGAGTGCGGCCAAAACGCAAAACTCCAGGAGCGGACGTGAAAAGCGGGAGGGGCTTCGCGCCACTTCCCGCTCGGCTTGAGTGGAGAATTATACGCTACTTGAGTCCGAGCACGTCCGCCATTTCGTACAGTCCCGGCGCGCGCCCATGCAGCCACTTCGCCGCGCGCAGCGCCCCGAGCGCATAGGTCGCGCGGCTCTGCGAGCGCACTGCGACTTCGACCCGCTCGCCGGCGCCCGCGAAGATCACCGTGTGCTCGCCGACGATGTCGCCGCCGCGGATGGCGTGAAACCCGATTGCCTTTGCCGCGCGCTCGCCGGTGTCGCCATGGCGGCCGTGCACCGCCACTTCGTCGAGCCTGCGGTGCAGGGCGGAGGCGATGATTTCGCCGAGCCTCAACGCGGTGCCCGAGGGCGCGTCGACCTTGTGGCGGTGATGCGCCTCGACGATTTCGACGTCGAAATCGTCCCCGAGGATGCGTGCCGCGGTTTCCGCGAGCTTGAACACGGCGTTCACGCCGACCGCGAAGTTCGGCGACAGGACGATCGCGACGCGTTTCGCCGCCGCCTCGATCTGTCCGTGCTGAGCGGCGGAAAAGCCCGTGGTGCCGATCACCATGGCCTTGCGCGCCGCGACGCATGCGGCGACATGCGCCAGCGTTCCCTCGGGGCGCGTGAAATCGACGAAGGCGTCGCCGCGCGAGGCGGCTGCAGCGATGTCTGTTTCGACGCGAACGCCGCCGACGGCGCAGCCCACCGCCGCGCTGCCCGGTGCGTCGAGCGCCGCCGCGACCTCGAACCCCGGGTCTGCCTGCGCAGCCTCGATCAGCGCGCGCCCCATTTTCCCGCCCGCTCCCGAGATGACGAGCTTCACGGTTTTTTCTCCGCCGCGCCGGCGCGCTCCCCGCCGCTGGCCGGCGCCGCGGTCGTTTCGGCCGCGGACGGCGCGGGCACGACATCGCCAATCACTCGCGCAAGCTTTCCGTCCTCGAAAATCACCGCGATCCGGCGCTCCTCGCGACGGCTGCCGAAACGGTCCTGGTAGTACACGTAATCCCAGCGACCGGCGTGAAAGACATCGGTCACGAGCGGGGTACCCAGCACGAAGCGCACCTGCTCGCGCGACATGCCCGGCTTGAGTTGCGCCACCATCTCCTGCGATATGTAATTGCCCTGCTGAATATCCATCCGATAGGGCGTGACGATCCGTGGCACGCCGCAGGCGGTGAGCGCAAGCGGGAGCGCGATGAACGACGCACGAAGCAGGGAATGCACGGCGAAAAATTCTCAAGGCAGGGGAAAGCCGATATGATAGCCGAAGCCCGCCCGCCCGCCTCGCGCGAGAACTGATGAGCCCGACACAGAGCCTGAAGACCACCGGCCTAAAATCGACCTTGCCGCGGCGCAAGATTCTCGAGCTGTTCGAGTCGGGAAAGGCGCGCCACATGTCGGCCGAAGATGTCTACCGCACATTGATTGCGGAGGGCATCGACGTCGGGCTGGCCACGGTGTACCGCGTTCTCACGCAGTTCGAGCAGGCCGGACTGCTCGCGCGCCAGCATTTCGAGACCGGCAAGGCGGTATTCGAATTGAACCAGGGCGGACATCACGACCACCTCGTGTGCCTGCAGTGCGGACGGGTCGAGGAATTTTTCGATGGCGACATCGAGAAGCGACAGGCGACGGTCGCGCGCGAGCGCGGATTCGAGCTGCGCGGACATTCGCTCGCGCTGTACGCCGACTGCACGCGGGCGAAATGCCCGCACCGGGGCGCCGACGAGGCGATCCGCGGGCGCGCCGAAGACTGAACCGCGGCCCCGTTCAGGGGCCCGGGACTTCTTCGGTCAGGCTTTCGGTCTGCGTCGGGTCGCGGCGGGGTTCGAGCGCGCGCATGTGCCAGAGCGGCGAAGCCCAAGCCACCAGCGGAGCCAGCGCCAGCGCGCCGATCCCGGCGATCAGGATGGGCGCGCGAAGCCCCCAGTGCTCGGCGATCCAGCCGCCGGCGAGGCCGCCGAATGGCGCCGCCGAAACCGACAGCGCGATCATCGTCGCGGTGACCCGCCCGAGCAGGTGATCGGGCGTCACCGTCTGGCGCAGCGTGAGGTAATTGATGAAGAACGTCATCGCGCTGAAGTCGAGCAGGAACATCCCGACCCCGAAGATCGTCGAGGCGGTGAGATGCGATCCCGCGGACAGTCCGAGGATCAGCCACGCCACGCCCGTGCCACCGATCGCCCAGAGCATCGTCGGCCCGAAGCCGAACCGCGCATTGCAGCGCCGCGCGACGGCGGTGGCCGCGAGCGAGCCGACGCCCGCCGCCATGAACATGACGCCGACGTGTCCCGCGGAAAACTTCAGCTCGCGTGCGGCGAACAGCACCACCACCGCGACGAACATGTGGCGCAGAACCTGCCACAGCGCGAGCGCCCAGGCGAGCGTGCGCAGGACCGGATTGGTCCACACCGCGTTCAAGCCGTCGCGGATCTCGTGCAGCACTCGCGTACGGGTCGCCTTCGGCGCATCGGAGGCGGCAGGCGGGATTCCGCGCAGTACCCAGGCCGAGGCGAAGAACGCGAATGCATCAAGCAGGATCGCGAACGGCGCCGTGAGCCACTGGATCAGCGCACCGGCCATGCCCGGGCCGGTCAATTGCGCGGCGGAATCCGAAATCCCGATCTTGGCGTTCGCCTCAGGCAGGTTCTCGCGCCCGACGCGTTCGGTCATGAACACCTGGTAGGCGGGCCAGCCGATCGCGCTGCCGGTCGCGACCAGGAACCCGGCAAGGTACAGGACCGGCATGCTGAGAACGTCCAGCCAGGCGCACACCGGCACGACGACGAGCGCGAGCCCCCGGCCGATGTCCGCCCAGATGATGACGGGGAGTTTGCGTGAGCGATCGATCAGCACGCCGGCGAACAGGCCGCACAGGGGAAACGGCAGCGCCTCGAGCGCGGTCAGGATTCCCAGCTCGAGCGGCGAGGCGTGGAGCATCAGCGCAGCGGTAAGCGGCAGCGCGAGAAACGTGATGTGGCTGCCGAAATGCGTGATCGTGAGCGAACCCCACAGCTTCACGAAATCGGAGTGGCGCCATAACCCCGTCAGCCGGGGCGTGGGGAACAGTCGTTGCAGCAGCGTCAGCATGTTCTTTTCGTCCGGCCCTCGCGGGCGCGGACCTCCTGCGTGTCGCGGGCGCGTTCGAGCGCCGCGCGAATTGCGAGGCAGATGCGGGGTTGGGTCGATGGCGCCATCGCATCCGCCTCAAAAACCGGCGGAGCGGACGGCCCGGCCGGAATCAGCGTTCGCCGAGGGCGATGCGGCTGCGAAGGCACATGCCGTGAGCCGCGCCGCCGTTGCTGCGGCGATCGTTCTGGACAGGGTTCTGTCGGCTCATCGGTTGATCGGTCGGTTGGGTGGCTGGAGGACGCGGATTATAGCCGCGCCCGTGCCATTGGCAAGCGGCTCGCTGCAGGAAACGGGTCAGGCCGCCAAGAGCTTCGACAGGTAGTACTCATCGACGTACGTCCCGTCGATCTTGAGCGAGTGGCGTTTCAATCCCTCGCGCTCGAAGCCGCATTTCTCATAAAGTGCAATGGCACGATGGTTGTGGGCCTGGACCGTCAGCTCGAGGCGGTGAATCCCGTTCGCGCGCGCCCAGGCTTCGAGGGCCGTCAGCAGCGCGCGAACCACGCCCCGACCCGTACTTGCCTCGAGAACGCCCATGACGAGGTAAGCGGAATGACGATTGCGCTTCACGCCTCCGCGGGTGCCGGTGGCGGCCCCGACCAGCGTTCCGTCGGTTTCAGCCACGACGGTCATACCCGATCCGGATTTTGCGTTCTGCTCGATGCGTCGCGCCTGATCCTCCACGGCGGGATTCCATTCGCCCGGCTCGACGAGCATGAAGGTGGTTTCGGCGTAAATCGCCTTGAACAGCGTGATGATCGCCGCGGCATCCTCCGGCGTGGCCTCGCGTACGCGCATGCCTGTGCGGGTCAACGAACCAGGCAAACCGGCCGCGAGCGGACGGCGCGCAACCACCGCCGGCGAGCGGTTCGGCCAAACGAGCGGTCAGAGGGCGCCATGGCTACCTATCCGCTCATGCGAGCTCGATGCGATACCGCAGCCCCGGCGTGGACCCGAACTGCGCCGGCTTAAAGAACCTTTCATACAGGACGCCGCGATTCGCTTCGATCGTGCGCTGCGAGGCTACGTTCTCAGGGTCCATGGTGACCTCCACGAACCGCAGACCTTCCGCCTTTGCCAAGGGCAGTGTTTCCCGAAGTGCCTGGGTTGCATAGCCGCGGTTTCGCTTCGCCGGTACGACCGCATAGCCGATGTGGCCGAGACAGTGAGGCGGCAGGGCTTCGGTGCCCGGTTGCCAGCGAAAGCTGATGACTCCGCAGAACTCTCCGTCCCACATCCACCGGCGGAACCCGGGAAGTCGCTTGACCATGCTCCCATCCGGCAGCTTCACCGGTTCGCCCTTGGCCTCCCGATCGATCATGCTCGCGAGGAACGCAGCCTGATCAGTGGCAATTCGCTCTAGCTCCTCTGCTGCAGCGACGGCGCCCCGCACGTTGTCAGCAGACCAGCCGGATTGGAGCGCAGCGACATACGACGGCAAGTGCTCGATCGATGGCCAGACGAGTCGCATAGCGCGGCGGGTAGTTCTGCAGGCGTCAACGTTCGCCGCCACCGGCGCGCGCGTCATGGCAGCAGATTCGGCGCGGCGCTGGCCGCGCGTCCGCGTGGGCTGCGCTGTTAAACGGCAGCCAATACCGCCCGGCGAATGGCCAGAGGAAGCTCAATGGGTGCAAAAAATCTCTGAGGGTAGAGGTAATCCTCGCCCGATTCGTCGATGACCCGAATTTGCCGGTGTTTTGCCGCATCAGGGTCCGGGAGAACCCGATAGATCTTTCGGCGCTCCAAGGAAACTTCATAGCCTTCATTCTCGAGGCAAACGACGAACTGCTTTGCTGTTGATCGCATAGGCTCAGTCCATGTAGTGCTTGATCTTGAAATCCCGGCGCCCGATTCCGTGGGCCTCGTACCGGTGTACCTCGGCTAGCCGGACAGCGCCGTCTTCCAGGCGGACGCGAGCAACCCCTTTACGCTTTCTCCACCGGCCCCGGCCATAGCGCTTACGCAGGCGAGCGATCTCTCGAATGGACGCACCCATCGCAAACGTTTCGGCATGCGCGATGTCTCCAATGATCTCAAAGTACATCAGGCGTCAATCTGCTGCCGTTTAACGTGAAAGCCACCGGCGCGCGCGCACGACGCTCAAACTATGGCGCGATGCTGGCCGCGCGTCCGCGTTGGGCGCCAGGTTGGGCAGCAGCATCGTCACTCAATGATGTGATCGGCGCGTAGTCGAAGAGTCGGCGGAATCGTAAGACCGAGCGCCTGCGCGGTTTTCAGGTTAATCACCAGCTCGAACTTCGTGGGCTGCTCCACCGGAAGGGTGGCAGGGTTGGCGCCCTTGAGGATCTTGTCGACGTAGCTGGCAGCGCGCCGGAAGAGATCGGCCAAACTCGGCGCATAGCTCATCAGCCCGCCCGCATCTACGAAACTTCTGAAGGTGTACATCGCCGGCAACCGACTCCTCGCGACGAGATCGAGGATTTGGGCCCGGTGGCCGAGCAGGAAAGGCTGGGCCGTGACAATGAGGGCTTCGACCTGCCCGGCTCGGACGACCTGGAACACGGAGTCGAACTCCGCAGGGTCTCGGACCCCCAGATTCTGGAGCGAGAGCCGCAATACTTGGGCGGCGCTTTGGATGCGGTTGAACGCGCGTGTCATGCCGAGATCGTTCTCGCTCCAGAGAATGCCCACGCGGGTGAGGCCCGGGGCGACCTCCTTGAGCAGCTGCAGCCGCTTTGCGTCCAGGTCCGTGTCGAACAAGCTCAATCCCGTGACATTGCCGCCTGGGCGGGCCAGGCTCGCCACTGCGCCGATGCCGACCGGATCTCCCACGTCTGCCATGACGATGGGAATGCTGCTCGTAGCCGACTTCGCGGCCAGCACGCCCGGCGCACTGGACGTGACGATCACCGCCACTTCAAGCCGCACAAGCTCGGCGGCGAAAGCGGGGAAGCGCTCGACCTTCCCCTCGGACCAGCGATACTCGATGGCGATGCTCCGTCCCTCGATGTAGCCCAGCTCGCGGAGTCCCTGGCGGAAGGAGTCGAGATTCGGAGAGGGCTCACCCGCCGACGGTGCCGCGCCGGGGAGAAGCATGCCGATGCGTGGCACTTTCGCCGGCGACTGCGCGGCGGCGAGCGGCGCGGCGAGCAGCGCACTTGCGGCGAGCAGAAACTTCCTTCGCCGGATCTGGCTCATGCAGTCTCCCTTCGTGACGAGCCCGCGGAAAGTCTGCGGTTGAACGATCGCTCCGGGTCGCAAGCAGCCATCGACATTGGCACCCGGCAAGTTACCAGAACTATACGTCCTCAGGATTTGGACTTAGGCGATGTCGTCAACGTGCCACCGAACGTTGCAGGTCAGGCGCGCTGTTAAGCGTCGCCTGCACCTGCTGGTTCGGACATCTTACCGGCCTGTAATGGCTGAATCCGCTTTTCGATCTCGCGCTGGAACGCCGTCAAAAGTATAGCGAGTCCGCCGAGTTCATCTGCACCACATTTCTCTGTGTCTCTGCGGAGGATTAGGTAGTCCACGAAATCACAGAAATCCTTGCAGTCAGTGACCTTCTGTACGGTTGGGTGAATCTTTGGCGATCGGTCAATAAACCTCCAAGCCTGTCGATTACTGATCTTCGCAAGCATGATTACGATTAACTGCATCCACGACATGACGTTCGCCCCGAAGCGCTTTTCCACTTCCGAATCTTCCTTGATCTTCCGCGGTCGAGCAGAAGAGGAGGATTTCCTGAATCTTACTGGAAGGTTTGCCTCCTCCGTGAAGTCGACCGCAAGTCGGTGGGCTGCGATTACGACTTTGGAATCCTCATTTGCACTGTTGCGACTGCCTTCCTTCATGCCAGCGGACTGCATATCGAAAAGGTCTTTATCATCACTCGTGCGCACGGCCATTCTCCTCTTTATGACTTGGCGTTCGGGTGTCAGTCCACCGAGATTCCCAGCGAGCGCCAGAAGACCGGTTCATGAACAATTCTGGTTCCGTACTGTCTCGCCTTCCTTGCTTTTCCAGATTGGGTATTAGGATCAGCAACGACGAGTAGGTCCAGTTTCTTGGTCACGGAAGGCATGACCCTAAGCCCCTTCTCTGCTGCAAGCTGCTCGGCCATCTCACGCGAAATGATCTGACCGTGGATGAAACAAGCGCACTCGCCAGTGAAACACACCGATTTTCCGGTCCATTCCTCGCCGCCCGTTGCGGCAGTGTTTACACTTACACTAATTTCACACGAGTGCAGGAGGTTCTCAAGTTGCTTGTCCGTCAGTCTCCCAAATCCAAGCAACTGTGCTGCCATTAGAATTTCTCTTCGTTCAGCGTCCGTAATGTGCCGATCGGCCCACGCAGCTTTCGCCAACTCCGAAAGATAACCAAGATGGATTGCCTCGACACGTTTGAAATTCAACCCCCAGTTTGTAGCTACCTCCACGAGGGCTTCATTCTCGGATTCCTCAATCCGACCATCTTCCAGAGCGCGCCATAGAAGTGCTCGGTAGTCCCTTTCTCCCTCTGGTTGGGATACATCGGCAGAACCGACTGACAATCGCTCGGCAAGGCGCTGTACATAGCTGGGCACTGCTGGGATGGCTCTCTCAACACTCTCTCGCGAGAGAAGACGGCCGCACGGGGTTTGGAAAGTCGGCCAAGCCGGGGGATAACAGGGCGCGCACTGGGTCAAGAGATCTGGATTCCGCGAGAGCATCTTCTGCAACAGACACGCGGTAGCCCGTGCATCATGCAAGGCGGCATGAGCCCTTCCGTCGAACTTGACCCCATGCTCTGCACAACACGCTGAGAGAGTCCCGCCGCCGGCGATGGCCATTGTGTCGAGGGTCGTGTAAGGAGGCATTTCGACACCGATCCGTCTGTACTCTGACTGCAGGAATGACACGTCGAACCTTACGTTGTGGCCAACCAACACGGCTGAACCGTGAAGGACTTCGACCAGATTGGCGGCGATGTCGGCGAAGCGCGGCGCATTGATGAGGTCAGAAGCCGTAAGACCGTGGATCCTTGTTGGCCCGACATCTCGTTCTGGGTTTACGAGTGTGGTTAGCTCTGCCTGAATCCCCCGTTCCGGCAGCAGGAGAACAGCTGCTACCTCGACCACCCGATCATGGCGGTAGGGGTTCAACCCCGTGGTTTCGACATCGATAACTGCCAGGAGGTTCATCGTTTTCTCTAGACCGAACCTTCAATCATTAGAAGTTTCGCCGTCCATCATAGCCCCGCTTCCCGCGGCGCAGGCGTCGACCGCCCTTCGAACCAATGCGTTACCGTACTGCTTGGATCCCCAGTACCCCGGATAGGCCGCATGAATGGCGCAGGACGCCGACTTCCCGCGGATCTCTGAATGCGCTCCCCGGGATTCCGCAGCCGCGCGAAGCGCGGCCTACCCGCCCCGCAGCAGCTCGGCTGCGTGCCTGCGCGTCGTTTCCGTGATCCCCTGCCCGCCCAGCATGCGCGCGAGTTCCTCTACACGCGAGTCCGCCGCCAGGCGCTGCACGGCAGTGGCAATCTGCCCTCCGGAGGTTCGGCGCGAGACCGACCAATGATGGTCGCCCTGCGCCGCGACCTGCGGCAGGTGCGTCACGCAGAGAACCTGCCGGTCGCCTCCGATGCGCTTCAGCGCCCGGCCGACCGCGTCCGCGACCGCGCCGCCGATTCCGGCGTCCACCTCGTCGAATACGAGGGTCCCGACCGGCGACATGCGGCTCGCGACCAGCTGGATCGCGAGGCTCAGGCGCGAAAGTTCTCCGCCCGAGGCGACCTTCGCGAGGGGTCGCAGCGGCAGACTGGGATGCGCCGAAACCTGAAACACGGCCTGCTCGCGACCGGCGGCCGCGGGCGCGTCGAGCGATTCGAGCGCAACCGCGAATCGGCCGCCCTTCATCGCGAGCCCCTGCATCTGCGCGCTGACCGCACGCGACAGGCGCTGCGCGCCCGCTTTCCGCTTGACCGAAAGCTGATCGGCGAGCGAATCGTATCTCGCCAGCGACGCCGCGACTTCGCGTTGCAGCGCCTCGGGGCTCGCTGCGAGTTCCAGCTCGGCGAGGCGCTCGCGAAGCTGCGCCAGTCGCTGCGCGAGCGTCTCGGGTCGAACGCGCTGCTTGCGCGCTGCGGTGTGCAGCACCTCGATGCGGCGCTCGGTTTCCAGCAAGGCCTCGGGATCCAGCTCGACGCGCGATGCGTAGGCGCGCAGTTCACGCGCCGCCTCGCCCGCCTGCGCCTGCGCCGATTGCAGCAATTCCGCGATCGGGCGCAGGCCGCCGTCATGCTCGGCGAGCGACGCGAGGCGGCTCGCAACCGCAGCGAGTTGCGGCAGGCAGGCGCCTTCGGCTTCCGACAGGGTCTCGAGCGCGGACTGCGCCCCAGCCAGCAGGCTCGATCCGTGCGCGAGGCGGCGATGCGCCGCTTCGAGGTCCCCCCATTCCCCTTCGCGCGGCGCGAGGCGCGCGAGTTCGGAGACCTGCGCCGCCAGATCGCTGCGTTCGGCCTCGCGCTGCGCGAACTGTTTTTCGGCGTCGTCGGCGAGCCGCTGCAGCCGTTGCCAGTCCCGATACGCACCGCCCGTCTCCGCCGCCAGCGCCTCAGCGCCCGCAAACGCGTCGAGCAGATCGCGCTGGCCCGCAGCGCGCAGCAGCGACTGGTGCGCGTGCTGGCCGTGGATGTCGACGAGCGATTCGCCCGCTTGCGCGAGTTGCGCGAGCGTCGCGGCATGGCCGTTGATGAAGCAGCGCGTGCGGCCCTGCCGGTCGATGGTCCGGCGCAGGAGCAGCGCTCCGGGATCGCCCTCCAATCCGGATTCGACCAGCCATGCGGCCAGCGGGCCGCCCGCCTCGAGATCGAATTCGGCCTGCAGCTCCGCGCGATCGGCGCCTTCGCGAACCAGCGCGGCATCGCCGCGGCCGCCGACGAGCAGTTCGATCGCATCGACCAGGATCGATTTCCCGGCCCCGGTCTCTCCAGTGAGCACGGTGAAGCCGCCTTCGACCTCCAGCTCGACGCGCTCCGCGATGACGAAATTCCGAATGCCGAGCGCGCGCAGCATCAGTCGTCCGGAAGCGGCGGCGCCGGATTCTCGCTCCAGCGCATTTTCTCCCGCAGCATCATGAAATAGCTGTAGCCGGGCGGGTGGACGAAGCGGATCGCATCCACCGAGCGCTTCAGCACCAGGCGGTCGCCCTCCTGCATGTCGGCGAGCGCGAAGCCGTCGAAGTGCGCCCGGGCGTCGATCGCGCGCAGCAATCCGATCTCGATCAGGCTGGCGTCGCTTACGCTCACCGGCCTTGCCGACAATACGTGGGGATTGAGCGGCACCAGCGCGAATGCGGGCACCGTAGGCTGCAGGATCGGCCCCTGCGCCGAAAGCGAATACGCGGTGGACCCGGTCGGCGTCGTCACGATCACCCCGTCGGCACGCAGGCGGTAGACGTATTCGCCGTCGATGCGCAGTTCGAACTCGATCAGGCGGCCCTGGGAGCCCTTGCCGACCACGGCTTCGTTCAACGCCAGCGTATGCAGCAGGACCGCGTCGCCGCGGCGGATTTCGGCATCGAGCAGCGAGCGGGATTCCATCGCGTAGCGGCCGGCGAGGATCGCGCCGACCGAGTCCTGGATGTCGGAAAAAGCGATGTCGGTCATGAAGCCGACCCGGCCCTGGTTGATCCCCGCGAGCGGCACGCCGAACCGGACGAGGTTGCGCGCCGCCGAGAGCATCGTGCCGTCGCCGCCCACCACGATCGCGAGGTCCGCCTCGCGCCCGATGCGCTCGAAGTCGGCTCCGGCGTCGCCGTCGCCGACGCTGCGGGCGGTCTCCAGTTCGACGATCACCTCGCAGCCGCGATCGCGCAGGAAATCCCGCAGCGTCTTGAGCGACGCCGCGATCTGCGGGGTCTGCTTGCCGATCAATGCGATGCGGCGGAACGCGGGCTGCATCGGGTCCCGAAGCGGTGACTGAGCCGCGGGCATTGTAGCCGCATTACAATCGGCCGCATGCTCGACAAGCGCGCCCGCTTGCTTCTCAAGACCCTCGTCGAACGCTACATCGAAGAGGGCCAGCCGGTCGGCTCGCGCACGCTCTCGAGGCATTCGGGACTCGACCTGTCGCCCGCGACGATCCGCAACGTCATGGCGGATCTGGAGGAACTCGGATTCATCGCCAGCCCGCACACCTCCGCCGGGCGCGTGCCCACGCCACAGGGTTATCGCCTGTTCGTCGACACGCTGCTGGTGGTGAAGACGCTCGGCACCGACGCGATCCACGAACTCGAGGGGCAGCTCCATCCGGACAATCCGCAGCGCATGATCCAGGCGGCATCGCAGCTGCTGTCGCAGCTCACGCAGTTCGCCGGGGTCGTCATGACGCCGCGCCGGCGACCGACGACGCTGCGGCAGATCGAATTCCTGAGGCTGTCGGAAAAGCGCGTCCTGCTGATCGTGATCACGACCGAAGGCGACGTGCAGAACCGCATCCTGCACACCGATCGCGATTACACGCCGTCGGAGTTGGTCGCCGCGGCCAATTTTCTCAACCAGCATTACAACGGCCAGAATTTCGAGGACATCCGCAAGCGGCTGCGCGAGGAACTGCACGAGCTGCGCCAGGACATGCTGAAGCTGATGACCGAGGCGGTCGACGCCAGCAGCCAGGCCGCGGCGGAAGGCACCGAGCCGCTGGTGATCACGGGCGAGAAGAACCTCCTCGCGGTGAGCGACCTGTCGCAGGACATGGGCCGCCTGCGGCAGTTGTTCGAGCTGTTCGAGCGCAAGACTTCGCTGCTGCGGATCCTGGATCTGTCGCTGCGCGGCCAGGGCGTGCAGATTTTCATTGGCGGCGAATCGGGCGTCTCGACGCCAGACGAGGTGAGCCTCGTCACCGCGCCGTATCGCGTCAACGGCGAGGTGGTCGGCACGCTCGGCGTGATCGGGCCGACGCGCATGGCCTATGATCGCGTCGTGCCCCTGGTGGACGTCACCGCCAAGCTCCTTTCCACCGCGCTGTCCCAGCACTGAGCGCAGGCAAGCGTGTCCGACGGCGTCCTGTTGGTCAATCTCGGCACGCCCGAAGCACCCGAGGCGCCGGCCGTGCGCCGCTATCTGGCGGAATTCCTGTCCGATCCGCGCGTCGTCGAGTTGCCGCGCTGGATCTGGCTGCCGATCCTGTACGGCGTGATTCTCAACCTCCGCCCGGAGCGCTCGGCGAAGAAATACGCATCGATCTGGACGCCCGAAGGATCGCCGCTCGCAGTGCATACGGCAAAGCAGGCTCGCCTGCTCGCCGCGGCAACCCGCGTTCCGATCGAGTACGCGATGCGCTACGGGGAACCTCGAATCGCCGACGGACTCGCGCGCCTGCGCGCCGCCGGCGCGCGGCGAGTCGTGTGCCTTCCGCTCTACCCGCAGTACGCGAAAAGCACCGCCGAGAGCGTGCGCGACGTGCTCGAACCGGGGGTCCCGATGATCGAGCAGTTCCACGATCATCCCGCCTACATTGCGGCGCTCGCCGCAAGCGTGCGCCGGCAATGGGCGGAGCACGGTCGCGGGGACCTGCTGGTGATGAGTTTTCACGGCATTCCGAAGCGCTCGGTCGAGCGAGGCGACCCGTATGAGCAGCACTGTCGCGAAACCGCGCGCCTGCTTGCCGCGGTACTCGAACTCGGGGCCTCGCAGTGGAAACTCACCTTTCAATCGCGCTTCGGCCCCGCGCAGTGGCTGCAGCCCTATACCCAGGACACGCTGGTCGATCTGGCGCGCGGCGGTCTCGCGCGGGTCGACGTGGTCTGTCCCGGATTCGTGTCGGATTGTCTCGAGACTCTCGAAGAAGTCGGCATCGAGGTGCGTGACGCGTTTCTCCAGGCCGGCGGCCGGCAATACCGCGCGCTGCACTGCCTCAACGAAGAACCGGAGTGGATCGCAGCGCTCGCTGAAATCACCGCGATCGGACGCAGCGCGTAGCCGGCGCAGTCGCCGCGACCGCCGCCGCGGCGATGCGGTCGCATTGGCGTCACCGGCGTAGCCGCCGACCCTCCCCGGCCGGCCCCCTTGAAAACGGGGGCGGATGCCCTCAGCTAGAACGAGTTGACCCAGGAAGCGGCACATGTCTGAAAACACGCCAATCGATCAACCCGTAGCGCCCCAGGACGCTGCGCCGGCCGCGGAGAGCGAAACGCCGCGCCCGCTCGAAGTAATTCTTGCCGAGGCACAGGCCAAACTGGAGGACCAGCGGCAAGCCTGGCTTCGCGCCCTCGCCGACGCGGAAAACGCGCGCAAGCGCGCCCAGGCCGACGTCGCGCAGGCGCGCAAATTCGCCGTCGAGCGCTTTGTCGAGGATCTGCTCCCGGTCGCCGACAGTCTCGGGGCGGCGCTCGCCACCGAGGCCGCGAACGCGGAATCGCTTCGCAGCGGTATCGAACTGACGCTCAAGCTTCTGCGCGGCGCGCTCGAGCGCGCCAGCGTGACCGAGGTCGCGCCGTCCGCGGGCGAGCGATTCGATCCGCACCGCCACCAGGCGATGGCGGTGGTCCCGGCGGAAGTTCCGCCCAATACCGTGGTCGCGGTCATGCAGAAAGGCTATTGCCTGAACGATCGCATCGTCCGCCCCGCGATGGTGACGGTCGCGAAGGCGCCCGAGGCCGCCCCGGACCCCACCCCCCAGGTTGAAAACGGCGGCGGAAACCCCATATCGAACCAAGGCTTAGACCAACAATCAAGGAACTGATATGTCAAAGATCATCGGCATCGACCTCGGGACGACGAATTCCTGCGTCGCCATCATGGAGGGCGGCAAACCCAAGGTGATCGAGAACTCGGAGGGCGCGCGCACGACGCCGTCGGTCGTCGCATACACCGAGGAGACCGAAATCCTCGTCGGAGCACCGGCCAAGCGCCAGGCCGTCACCAACGCGAAGAACACCCTGTTCGCGGTCAAGCGCCTGATCGGGCGGCGCTTCGAAGAGAAGGAAGTGCAGAAGGACATCAGCCTGATGCCCTTCAAGATCGTCAAGGCGGATAACGGCGACGCCTGGGTGGAAGTGCGCGGCAAGAAAATCGCGCCGCAACAGGTATCGGCCGACGTGCTGCGAAAGATGAAGAAGACCGCCGAGGATTATCTCGGCGAGGAAGTCACGGAGGCCGTGATCACGGTGCCCGCCTACTTCAACGACTCGCAGCGCCAGGCGACCAAGGACGCGGGGCGGATCGCGGGGCTGGAAGTCAAGCGGATCATCAACGAGCCGACGGCCGCGGCGCTCGCGTTCGGCCTCGACAAGCAGGAAAAGGGCGACCGCAAGATCGCGGTGTACGACCTGGGCGGCGGCACCTTCGACATCTCGATCATCGAAATCGCCGACGTCGAAGGCGAAATGCAGTTCGAGGTCCTTTCGACCAACGGCGACACCTTCCTCGGTGGAGAGGATTTCGACCAGCGCCTGATCGACTACATCGTCACCGAATTCAAGAAGGACCAGGGCGTCGACCTGTCCAAGGACGTGCTCGCGCTGCAGCGCCTCAAGGAAGGCGCGGAGAAAGCGAAGATCGAGTTGTCGTCCTCGCAACAGACCGAGATCAATCTGCCGTACATCACCGCGGACGCGTCGGGGCCGAAGCACCTGACGATGAAGGTGACGCGCGCCAAGTTCGAGTCGCTGGTCGACGAGCTGATCGAGAAGACGATCGAGCCGTGCCGCATCGCGATCAAGGATGCGGGCGTCAAGGGCTCGGACATCTCCGACGTCATCCTGGTCGGCGGCCAGACGCGCATGCCGAAAGTGGTCGACCGGGTGCGCGAGTTCTTCGGCAAGGAGCCGCGCAAGGAGGTCAACCCGGACGAAGCGGTCGCCGTCGGCGCCGCGATCCAGGCAGGCGTGCTGAAAGGCGACGTCAAGGACGTGCTCCTGCTCGACGTCACGCCGCTGTCGCTCGGCATCGAGACCCTGGGCGGCGTCTTCACCAAGCTCATCCAGAAGAACACGACCGTTCCGACCAAGGCTGCGCAGGTGTTCTCGACCGCGGACGACAACCAGACCGCGGTCACCATCCACGTCCTCCAGGGCGAGCGCGACATGGCGAGAGGCAACAAGTCGCTCGGCCAGTTCAACCTCAGCGACATTCCACCGGCGGCGCGCGGCATGCCGCAGATCGAAGTGACGTTCGACATCGACGCCAACGGCATCCTCCACGTCACGGCGAAAGACAAGGCCACCAGCAAGGAGGCCAAGATCAAGATCCAGGCCGGGACCGGACTCTCCGAGGACGAAATCCAGCGCATGGTGAAGGATGCCGAAGCGCACGCCGACGACGACCGCAGGGCGCTCGAGCTGGTCAACGCGCGCAATCAGTGCGAGGCGCTGGTGCACACGGTGAAGAAATCGCTCAAGGACTACGGCGACAAGCTCGACGCGGGCGAGAAGGAAAAGATCGAGGCCGCGCTCAAGGACGCGGAGGCCGTGCTCAAGTCCGAGGACAAGTCCGAGATCGAGACCAAGGCGCAGGCGCTCGCGCTCGCCTCGCAAAAGTTCGGCGAGAAGATGTACGCCGAATCCCAGGCGCAACAGCAGCCGGCCGGCGCGGAGACGAAGCAGGAGTCCGGCGCCGGCGCGAAGGACGACGGCAACGTGGTGGACGCCGAGTTCACCGAAGTGAAGGACAAGAAAACCGGCTGATGCCCGACGCGCGCCGCGCGCGGGATCAGCTGGCCGGGATCGAAGCCGCGGCATCGGCCGCGGTTCATCCCGGCCTTTACCTATCGGGCGGACGGATCTAGATGGCGAAACGGGACTATTACGAAGTGCTCGGGGTCAACCGCGACGCCTCCGACGACGACATCAAGAAGGCCTATCGCCGGCTCGCCATGAAATGGCACCCGGACCGCAACCCCGAGAACCCGAAGGCCGAAGAACACTTCAAGGAAGCCAAGGAAGCCTACGAGATCCTCTCGGACTCGCAGAAGCGCGGCGCCTACGACCGTTTCGGCCACGCCGGAGTCGACCCGAGCGCAGCGGCCGCCGGAGGCGCCGGGGCGGGATTCGGTGGCGCGGGCTTCGGCGACATCTTCGGCGACATCTTCGGCGAAATTTTCGGCGGCGGACGCGGCGGCCGGTCCGCCGTGTATCGCGGCGCCGATCTGCGCTACAACCTCGAAATCTCCCTGGAGCAGGCGGCGCACGGATTCGAGACCAAGATCCGGGTCCCGACGATGGCCGAATGCAGCACCTGCCACGGCACGGGCGCGAAGCCGGGCACGCAGCCGACGGGCTGTCCGACCTGCCACGGCGCCGGGCAGGTGCGGATTTCGCAGGGACCGTTCTCGATCGCGCAGACCTGCCCGCGCTGCCGCGGCGCGGGCAAGGTGATCGCCCAGCCGTGCGCGCAATGCGCGGGCGCGGGACGCACCAAGCACCACAAGACGCTGCAGGTGCGAATTCCCGCGGGCGTGGACGAAGGCGACCGCGTGCGCCTGTCGGGCGAAGGCGAGGCCGGCGTGAACGGCGGACCGGCCGGGGACCTCTACGTTCAGGTCCACATCAAGGCGCACCCCGTATTCACGCGCGATCACGACGATCTTCACTGCGAAATGCCGGTGTCGTTCGCGACCGCGGCGCTCGGCGGCGAAATCGAGATCCCCACGCTCGACGGCAGCGCGCGCATCAAGGTGCCTCCCGAGACGCAAAGCGGCAAGGTCTTCCGGCTGCGCGACAAGGGCATTCACGGCGTTCGCAGCCAGAACCGCGGCGACCTGTACTGCCACGTGGTGGTCGAAACGCCGGTCAGCCTGACCGAGCGGCAGCGCGAGCTGTTGCGCGAATTCGAGGCCATCAGTCAGGGCGACGCCGCGCGCCACAATCCGCGCAGCAAGTCCTGGCTCGACAAGGTGCGCGCGTTCTTCGCCGAGTAGCGTCCCCGCGGACGCCTACATGCCCTTGAACAGGTGCGTGTAGCTGCGGCTCACCTCGAGCTTGTCCGGGCGGCCCTTGATGTGCACCAGTTGCCGGCCGCGGAAATCCCGGCTGACGCCCGCGATGGCGCGCGTATTCACGAGCGTCGAACGGTGGATCTGCCAGAACTGTTTCGGATCGAGTTCCGCGATCAGTTCCTTGATCGGCTTGCGGATCAGCGCCTCCTGCTGCGCGGTCTGCACGCGCGTGTACTTCTCGTCGGAGACGAAAAACAGCACCTCCTCGACCGGGATCATCTGGATCTGCTGTCCAACGGCCGCCTGGATCCACTTCAGCGGGGCAGTCCCGTCGCCGCCCAACTGCTGCTGGAGACGGTCGAGCAGCTGCCGCATCAGGTCCTGTGAACCGGATTCTGCCGGTCCGGGAGCGCCGCGCTGCGACAAGCGCGCCTTGATCCGGTCCACGGTCACTTGCAGCCGCTCGCGCTCGGCGGGCTTCAGGATGTAGTCGATCGCGCCCTGCTCGAAGGCCTCGATCGCGTACTGATCGTAGGCGGTGACGAACACGATCGCGGGCGGCGCGCCGGGTTCGAGCGCCGCGATCTCGCGCGCCGCCTGCACCCCGGTCTTGCCCGGCATGCGGATGTCGAGAAAAACCAGATCGGGGTTCGCCGCCGCAGTTCGCTCCACGGCTTCGATTCCGTTGCGCGCCTCGGCGACGATTTCCAGTTCCGGCCAGACTTCGGCGAGGCGCGCGCGCAACTGCTCACGCATGAGCGCTTCGTCATCCGCAATCACGGCACGTGCATGCATCGATGATCCCTCAGGCGCGGGGGGTGTTGTTCGCGGTCCTATAGGGTACGACGATGGTGATCCGCGTGCCATTCGGCGCGTTGTCGGCGATGCGAAGCTCGGCTTCGCCGCCGTAGATGAGTTTCAGCCGCTCCCGGATGTTCGCCAGCCCGACGCCGGTGCCGGTGGTCGCGGCGCGCCCGAATCCGACCCCGGTGTCGACGACCGTGACCTCGAGCCGGCCGTGCACGACCTCCGCCTCCACGGTCAGCCTGCCGCCTTCGGGTTTCGGCTCGAGGCCGTGCTTGATCGCGTTTTCCACCACCGATTGCAGCATCATGGGCGGAAAATCGGCCGAATTCAGTCCCTCGCCGACGCGGATTTCGACCCGGAGCCGTTCGCCCATCCGCACCCGCAGGATCTCGAGATACGGCCGCACCACCGCGAGTTCCCGGCCGAGGTTGGTTTCGGATTCCCGCATTCCCGGCATAGACGCGCGCAGCAGCGCGATCAGGTTCTTCTGCATTGCGCTCGCCCGCCGCGAATCGGTCTCGATCAGGTGATCGATGCTCGCGAGCGTGTTGAACAGGAAATGCGGCTCGACCTGCGCCTGCATCGCCGCCATGCGCGCCTCGACGACCTGGCGCCTGAGGCTTTCGGCATCCGCGGTCTCCTGCGCCTCCGCAGCCTTGACCTCCGCCTTGACGCGCCCGGCGTACGCGATCTTGATCACCATCGACGCGACGATGAACAGCAGCGCGAGCTGCGGCAGGAAATCCCCGAGCCGAACGATCTTCGTCCGAACCTTGGGCTTATCCTGGGCGAGTCCTGCCTGCTCCTCGATCGCCTCGCGAATGCTCTCGCTCGCCTCCCCGATCGCCTGGCGAATTTCGTCATTCACCTCACCGGGCGGCAGGTCGATGCGCACGCCCAGCGGCCCGACGACGATCTTTCCGCCGGCAGCGGAGTGCGGCGCATCCGGTGATTTCGAGGCGCCCTCGTCGATCCCTTTCTTCGCTTCGCCTTCCGGCGCCTTCTTCGGCCCGGTGCCCGGCGCATCTTTCGGCTCGGTGCCAGGCGTTTCCCTCGACTCGCCAGTGGGCGCGTCTTTCGGCTTAGTCCCTTTCGCCGACGGATCGCTGTTGCGAAGGATCCGAACTCCCGACCGATCGATCTTGATCTCGACGTCGCCCACCCGCTCCCGGATCCTTTCCCTGACCTTCTCGCGCGCAGCGCGCTGGGCCTGCGATTCGGGTCGACTGGCGGTGGCGGGTTTCTCGGTCCTGGAGATCTCCAGGTTGAACGGCGGCAATTCGCTCAGAATTCCCGCGGCGATCATCGACAGGAGCGAGAGCAGGAAGAACTTCTTCCACGAGATTCCGACCAGCCATTCCGCATACCGCCGGAACGCCCCGGCGGCGGCCCGGGAAAAACCCTCCCAGCCCGACTTCGGTGCCGTAGTTCCCGCGGCGGATGCCTGGTCGCTCATGTCGTGCGCTTCATGCCAACCGGTAGCTTACGGCCTGCCGGCGCTCGGATTACGATCCAGGACTTGGAATTTCGCATTCACTTCGGCTCTCTGCAAAAGGCGTCTTGCGATGGCGGCACTCTAGTGGCGATCGAGTGAGCGGGCGAGCGCAATCCGACAGGCTGCGGATATCGGGCGGCAGATCGCAATTCCGGAGGACGAGCCGCACGCGGGTTGCATAATGCAATCCGTTGAAATCCAAGGGGTGCATCATGCAACGACTGATCCTGGTGGCATTGGGCATCGCACTGGTCGGAATTCCCGCCTGGACCGCAGCCTCCGATGATCCCGATCCGGTCGCGGCCGTGAGGGCTTTCAGGCAGGCACTCGAAACCGGCGACCGCGTGACCGCGCTCGAACTGCTTTCGCCGGACCTGCTGGTGTACGAATCCGGGGACGTGGATGCCACGCGTGCGGATTACTCGGCACACCACCTCGACGCCGATCTCGCTTTTCTCGCCAAGGCGAAAGTCAGCGTACTGCGCCAATCCGCTTCCCGGGACGGTGCGCTTGCGTCGGTCACGACGCAGTCGCGCATTTCGACTCCGGGCGGAGATCTCGTAGGTACCGAGACGATGGTGCTCCGGCTCGGGGCACAGGGATGGCGAATCGTGCATATCCACTGGTCTTCGCGCCGCGCGACCAAACGGGACGGGTGATTCCTCCGGGATCCCGCCGGATCCGCCTGCGGGGCGATTCAGTCCCTGATTTGCCCGATTCGTCGCACGCCCGTTGTACGCACGCCGTGTGGCGCCTACGCTGCGGGCGTCTCGTCCAGGAGGTGATCATGACGCGTGCGACTCGGATGACTGTTCTTTGCGCGGCGATTGCAGTCCACGGTGCGGCGCTCTTCGTGGTTCACCGGTCCATGGCAGACATCACGGTCCGGGCGCGGCTCGCGCTGCTCGAACCGGCCCGGATCGTCGTCGGTGCGCCGGCGGAATTGCGGCGGATGATCGCATCGCAGCAATGCCCGGGGCTCGCAGCGACCGCCTAGCGCTACTTTCTTCGCCAGGTCGTCTCTGCGGCAGCGTCTTCGAGCACGATGCCGGCTGCATCGAGCTCGGCGCGAATCCGATCGGCTTCCGCGTAATCCTTGCGTTTTCGGGCTGCGAGCCGGGCCTCGATGCGCCGCCGGATTTCCGCATCCGGCAAGGTCTCTCCCGGACCCGACTGCAGGAAGGAAACGGGATCCCGCTGCAGCAACCCCAGCACGCCGCCCAGGGCGCGCAGCGCCGGCATCAATTCGGCGCGTCCCTTGCCGATTTCTCGCGCCAGGTCGAACAGCACCGCGACCGCCTCGGGCGTATTGAAGTCGTCGTCCATCGCCGCCTTGAAACGCGCGGCGAACGGCTCGCTCCAGTCGATCGCGCCATCGGCTGGCGCCGGCGCGCCCTTGAGCGCCGTGTACAGGCGCGCGAGCGCCTGGCGCGACTCGAGCAGTTGCGATTCGGCGAAGTTGAGCGGGCTGCGGTAATGCGTGCGCAGGTAAAGAAAGCGCAGCGCCTCCGCGTCGTGGCGCTCGAGAACCTCCCGGAGGGTGGAGAAGTTCCCAAGCGACTTGGACATCTTCTCGTCGTCCACGCGCACGAACCCGTTGTGCATCCAGTAGTTGACGAATCGTTCCCGGTTCGCGCCCTCGGACTGCGCGATTTCGTTCTCGTGGTGCGGGAACTGCAGGTCCTGGCCACCGCCGTGGATGTCGAAATGCCCGCCGAGCAGCGTGCAGCCCATGGCAGAGCACTCGATGTGCCAGCCGGGACGGCCCTCGCCCCAGCGCGATGGCCACTTCGGCTCATCGGGCTTGGCGCGCTTCCACAGCACGAAGTCGAGCGGATCGCGCTTCGCCGCGTCGACCTCGACGCGCTCGCCCGCGCGCAGCTCGTCGAGCGACTTTCCGGAAAGCGCGCCGTAACGCGGGAACTTGCGCACCGCGAAATTCACGTCGCCGCCCGCATCCTGATAGGCGAGCCCCTGCGCCTCCAGCCGCTCGATCATCGAGAGCATCTGCGGCACGTACTCGGTCGCGCGCGGCTCGTGGTCCGGCGCCTGGACGCCGAGGGCGGCAAGATCCTGGTTCATCGCGCGCACGAAGCGCTCCGTCAGCGCGCCGATCGGTTCACCGTTCTCGATCGCGCGGCGGATGATCTTGTCGTCGATGTCGGTGACGTTGCGCACGTAAGTGAGGCGAAAGCCGCTGGCGCGCAACCACCGCTGCACCATGTCGAACGCCACCAGCATGCGTCCGTGACCCAGATGGCAGTAGTCGTATACCGTCATGCCGCAGACGTACATCCGCACTTCGCCGGGCCGGATCGGAACGAACTCCTGCTTTTCTCGCGCCAGCGAGTTGTAGATTCGCAGCATGCTTGATTTCCGCGGCGTCGACCGCCGGTTCGATTGTGAACGCACGGCGCCTGGTCTAGAATTGCGCTCGCCGCAGGCTCTCCGAAAATCATAGCACGGCACCGCGCGGCCACGCCGCATCGCGCCGCGGACCGTATCGATCCGAAGGAAAGACATCATGAATCCGTTCAAACTGATCAAGCCCCTCGTGGCGCTGTCCGCCGTGGCCGCCGCCGGCGCGGGACTCGCGGCCGATCCCCAGGTCGACATCCAGACCAGCGCCGGCACGATCCGCCTCGAGCTGTACCCGGAGAAGGCGCCGCAGAGCGTGGAGAATTTCCTGCGTTACGTGAGGGAAACGCATTACGACGGCACGGTGTTTCATCGCGTGATCCCGGGATTCATGATCCAGGGCGGCGGCTTCGATCGCGCTCTGAAGAACAAGCCGACGCGCGACCCGATCCGCAACGAGGCCGAGACCGGCGTCAAGGCGGGATTGAAGAACGACACCGGCACGATCGCGATGGCGCGCACGCGCGATCCGCATTCGGCGACCGCGCAGTTCTACATCAACGTCGCCGACAACGCGTTCCTCAACTGGGGCGATGCGCGCGGCGACGGCGTCGGCTACGCCGTGTTCGGCAAGGTCGTATCCGGGCTCGACGTGGTGACGAAGATCTCCAAGGTTCCGACGGGCCCCTCGGGGATGTTTCCGAGCGACGTTCCGCGCGAGGCCGTGGTCATCGAGAAGGTCACGTTGGTTCCCGCCAAGAAGTGATGTGGCGCAGGCACTGTTCATTTCCGATCTGCACCTCGCGGGCGAGCGTCCGGAGACGAGCGAGCGTTTCTTCCGCTTTCTCGGCGACGAGGCGACGCGCGCGTCGGCGCTGTACATCCTCGGCGACCTGTTCGAATACTGGACCGGCGACGACGAACTGAGCGCCGCCGACGGCGAGCCGCTGGCGCGTCAGGTCGCCCAGTCGCTGCGCCGGCTGTCGTCGGCGGGCGTCTCGGTCCAACTGATGCACGGCAACCGTGATTTCCTCATCGGCGGTGGGTTCTGCGCCGCGAGCGGCGCGCGGCTGATCGACGATCCTGCGCTGGTCGACGTCTGTGGTACGTCCACGCTGCTCATGCACGGGGACACGCTGTGCACCGACGATCACGACTACCAGGCGTGGCGCCGCACTGCGCGCTCGCCCGGCTGGCAGGGGGATCTTCTCGCGCAACCGCTCGAGTCGCGGCGCGAATCGGTCCGCCAGATGCGCGCGCGCAGCAAGGCGGTGATCAGCGGAAAACCCGAAGCCATCATGGACGTCACGCCCGAGGCCGTGCAGGAGGCGTTCCGGCGCCACGGGACCCGCCGCCTGATTCACGGTCACACCCACCGCCCGGCGCGGCATCTGCTCGAGGTCGACGGCATGCAGCGGGTGCGCTGGGTGCTTCCGGACTGGTACGGCGCCGGCGGCTACCTCGCCATCGACGACGTGGGCGGGCGGCTGGTCGCCTTCTAGCCGAGCCCCCGCGCGAGGTCCGCCTCGATATCGTCCACCGCCTCGAGGCCCACGGCGACCCGCAGAATGCCTTCCGTAATGCCGGCCGCGGCGCGCGCTTCCGGAGTGATGCGGCCATGCGTCGTGGTTGCTGGATGCGTAATCGTCGTCTTGACGTCACCGAGGTTGCCCGTGATCGAAATCAGGCGCGTCGCATCGACCACCTTCCACGCGGCTTCGCGCCCACCCTTCACGTCGAACGACACCACGGCGCCACCGGCGCGCTGCTGCCGCATGGCGAGCGCATGCTGTGGGTGTGAGGGCAGCGCCGGATGCAGAACGCGCAACACCTTCGGGTGCGCCTCCAGGCGTCGAGCCAGTTCGAGCGCGCCCGCCGACTGGGCGAGCATCCGCAGCTCGAGCGTCTCGAGCCCCTTCAGCGCCACCCAGGCATTGAACGGCGAAAGGCTCGGGCCGGCGGTCCGCAGGAACGGCAGCATCCCCTCGCCTACGAGACGCTTCGATCCGCAGACCGCGCCGCCGAGCACGCGGCCCTGCCCGTCGAGATACTTGGTCGCGGAATGCACCACGAGGTCCGCGCCGAGTTTCAGCGGTCGCTGCAGCGCCGGCGTGCAAAAGCAGTTGTCCACCACGAGCAGCGCATCTGCGTCGTGCGCCACGGTGGCGATCGCCGCGATGTCGGCGACTTCGATCAGCGGGTTGGAGGGCGTCTCCAGAAACAGCAGCCGCGTGTTCGGCCGCAGCGCCCCCCGCCAAGCGGAGACGTCGGTCGCCGGGACGAACGACGTCTCGACGCCGAAACGCCCGAGAATGCCGCCGAACAGCGTCACGGTCGAGCCGAACACCGCGTTCGAGCACACGACGTGATCACCCGCCTTGAGCAGAGACATCGCCGTCATCAGGATCGCCGCCATGCCCGAGGCGGTCGCGAGGCAGCTTTCCGCGTCCTCGAGCGCGGCGAGCCGGTCCTGGAACATCGTCACCGTCGGGTTGGTGAATCGCGAGTAGACCGGCCTGTCGGTGCCGCCGCCGAAGCCCGCCGCCGCCTGGGCCGCGGACTCGAACACGAAGCTCGAGGTGAGATACAGGGCTTCGGCGTGCTCGCCGAACTGGCTGCGCTGCTGGCCGGCGCGCACTGCAAGAGTCGCCAGCGAATCGGGGTGGCTCATGGTCTCGTCCCCACAGCCTGCGCCAGAAATGAAAAACCCGGCCAAGCGGACCGGGTTCGTGTCGGCACGCTTTAGCTGAATTTGTAACGCGCCCGCAAGCTGTGGCTCAAATCGGCGCGATGCGCGGACTATATCAGATTCAGTTGGCGGTGACGAGATTGAGGTCGAGCTGGGCCGCCTCGTCCTCGTCCGAGTCGCGCTGGGCGTCGCGGCGGTTCTCGATCTCGGCCAGGTAGTCGCTGGTGACATCGCCCGTGACGTACTGGCCGTCGAAACAGGACGCCTCGAACCGCGTCAGCTTCGGATTGATGCTGATCACCGAGTCCTTGAGCGCGTCCAGATCCTGATAGATGAGTGCGTCGGCGCCGATCTCGATGCCGACTTCGTCCTCGCTGCGGTGGGCCGCAATCAGCTCGGCGCGCGTCGGCATGTCGATGCCGTAGACGTTCGGGAATCGCACGGGCGGCGCCGCCGTGGCGAAGAACACGCGGCGAGCGCCCGATTCGCGCGCCATCTGCACGATTTCGCGGCTGGTCGTGCCGCGAACGATGGAATCGTCGACCAGCAGCACGTTCTTGCCGCGGAATTCCATCGCGATCACGTTCAGCTTCTGCCGCACCGAGCGCCTGCGCACCGCCTGACCCGGCATGATGAACGTCCGCCCGATGTAGCGGTTCTTCACGAAGCCCTCGCGGTACGGCACGCCCAGCCCGAGCGCCACCTGCAGCGCGGTCGGACGGCTCGAGTCCGGGATCGGGATCACCACGTCGATGTCCAGGTCGCGGTGCTTGCGCGCGATCTTGCGCACCAGCCGCTCGCCCATGTTGAGGCGTGCCTCGTACACCGAGACGCCGTCGATCAGGGAATCCGGGCGCGCGAGGTAGACGTATTCGAAAATGCACGGGTTGAGCGAGGCGCGCGGCGCGCACTGCTGGCTGTAGAAGCCCCCGTCCTCGTCGATGAACACGGCCTCGCCCGGCGCGATGTCGCGCAGCAGGCGAAACCCGAGCGCATCCACCGCAACCGATTCGGAGGCCACGATGTACTCGGTGCCCTGGCCGGACTCGTTGTAACCGATGACCGCGGGGCGGATGCCGTACGGGTCGCGGAAGGCGAGCACCCCGTAGCCCGCGATCATGGCGATCACGGCGTAGGCGCCGCGAACGCGCCGGTGCACCGCGGACACCGCGGTGAAAATCGTCTGTGGATCGAGGCGCAGCCGGACCGAGGCGTTCTCCAGCTCGTGCGCCAGCACGTTGAGCAGCACTTCGGAATCGGAATTCGTATTGATGTGCCGCAGGTCCTGCCGGAACATCTCGTCCTTCAGCGTGTCGGTATTGGTCAGGTTGCCGTTGTGGCCGAGAACGATTCCGAACGGCGAATTGACGTAGAAGGGTTGCGACTCGGCCGAGTTGTGCGCCGAGCCGGCGGTCGGATAGCGACAGTGGCCGATCCCCATGTTTCCGGGCAGCGCGCGCATGTTGCGCGTGCGGAATACGTCGCGCACCAGTCCGCCGCCCTTGTGCATGTGAAACGATTTTCCCTGCGCGGTGACGATGCCCGCAGCGTCCTGTCCGCGGTGCTGCAGCAGCAGCAGCCCGTCGTACAGCAACTGGTTCACCGGTGAACGCGCAACGATGCCGAGAATGCCGCACATGGGGCGGAGCGCGATCCTTTCAGTGTGCGAGGGCGCGAGCCCCAGCGTGGTTCGTGATCTCAATCATAGCGCAAGCGCTCCGCAAAGGACTGCGGAAGATAGCTCTTGAGGGCAAGCGCGGCATGCGCGGCCGGCGCGCCGACCAGCGAATCACGCCAGACCGGTTCGCGCGGCAGGCTCGTCAGGCCGGCGAGCAACGCCGCGGCCATCACGATCAGAACGCCGCGCGCGAGCCCGAAAACCGCGCCCAGCGTGCGGTCGAGCGACGCCAGGCCGACCGAGTGCACGGCCTTGGACAGCAGCAATGCGAGGAGCGTAGTGATCACGAGCGAAGTCACGAAGATACCGACGAAGGCGATCGCAATCCTGAGTTCGGGCGTGGAAATTTCTTGCGGCAGCAACGCTCCCACCGGCCCGGCAAACAGGTTCGCCGCAAGAAACGCGATCACCCAGCCGAGAATCGAGATCACCTCGCGCACCAGTCCGCGCCAGATGCCCCAGACGATCGAAAGAAGCATCGCACCGAGCACCGTGTAATCGATCCACGTCATGGTTTCGTCAGCACCCTTCCGGGCTTGAGTCCGATTCGCTCCAAGCGCCGCCGGGCGTCTTCGGCCGACTCGCGGCTGGAATACGGCCCGACCCGTATGCGCGTCACCGTTCCGCCCGCGGTCGCCACCGGCTCGGTGTAATGCGGCAGGCGCGCCGACTTCAGCTTGGCAACCAGTTCCTTCACCTTGTCCGGCTGCGCGAGCGCGGCGACCGGCACGACGAACTGCTCGCCTGCAGGAGTGGCAGCAGGCGCCGCCGTCGCCGCGGACGACGCGACGGGCCTTTCCACGGGCTTCGCAGAAGCTTTCGGCTCGATTGTCTGTGCGCGCTTCTCGGGGATCCTCGCCGGCTCCTTGGCTGCAGGTTCAGCCCTGGCCTTGGCGTCATCGGGCTCCGGCGCCTTGGCGGCCGGCTGCGCAGGCTCTGCAGGCGGCGCGGGTTTTTCGACGGCCTTCGGCGCCGGCTCCGCCGCCGGTCGCATCCCGGCTCCCGCTTTCGGCGAAAAACTTGCACCATCCTCCGAAGGAATGCGCACGTTCACGGGCGGGACGCCCGACCTGGGCTCCGGATCGAACACCATCGGCAACACGATCGCGGCGAGCAGCACAAGCGCAATCGCGCCGACGAGGCGTCGGCGCCCGCGGCGCTTGAGAGCGTTTACGTCCTGGGATTCAGCCATCGCTCCGCGGAAACAGGCTGGCCATCGCTTCGGCGACGGTCAGAAACGATCCGAAAACGATGATTTTATCATTCTCCCCCGCCTCGCTTTGCGCGGCGGCGAGCGCCGCCGCAGTTTTCGCGTGAACCACGATGGGTGCGGAAACGCCGGCTTGCGCGATGCTGGCGGCCAACTCCGCTGCGCTCGAACCCCTCGGCCCTTCGAGTCCTGCGACATGCCAGCGCGAAATCCTCGAAGCGATCGCGCGCGCGACGCCCGCCACGTCCTTGTCGCGCAACATGGCGAAGACCGCGATCGTCTGCGGAGCGTAGCCGCTCGCGGCGACGTTCTTCGCCAGGATCGCGGCGGCCTCCGGATTGTGCGCGACGTCGAGGATCACCTGGGGGCGCCCGGGGAGTACCTGGAACCGCCCCGGCAGCGTGACGTTTGCCAGTCCGCGACGCACGTCCTGCATCGCGACCGGCATCCGGTCACCGAGTGAATCGAGCGCCGTCACCGCGGCCGCCGCGTTGCGCAACTGCGTCGCGCCGCGGAGCGCCGGGTGCGCGAGCCCGGCACGCGATCCTGCCGGTCCCCAATAGGACCACTGGCCGTCCTGCTCGCGATAGCCGAAATCGGGCCCGAAACGGATCGTGCGCGCTCCGATGCGCGTTGCCTCCTGCAGCACGGTCCCCGGAGGATCGGGTTCCGCGATCACCGCCGGCCTGCCCGGACGGAAGATTCCGGACTTCTCGCGACCGATCGACTCGCGCGTATTGCCGAGGTATTCGACGTGATCCAACGCCACGCTGGTGAGGACGGCGCAGTCGGCATCGAAGAGATTCACGGCGTCGAGCCGCCCGCCCAGACCGACTTCCAGAACCACGGCATCCAGCGTCGAACGGGCGAAGATCCAGGCTGCCGCGAGCGTTCCGTACTCGAAATAAGTCAGCGGCACCTCGCTGCGCGCCGCCTCCACGACCCCAAGCGCCTCGCACAGTTCCGGGTCAGCGGCGTCCTCGCCGCACACGCGAACCCGTTCGTTGTAGCGCATCAGATGGGGCGAGGTATACAGGCCGACGCGGTATCCGGCCTCCCGCAGGATCGATTCGATCATCGCGGACGTCGACCCCTTGCCGTTGGTGCCGCCGACCGTGATGATCGGGCACGCAAGCGCGCTTCCAAGCCGCTGCCAGACGGCACCCACGCGTTCCAGGCCAAGCGCGACCGACTGCGGATGCTGGCGCTCGATGAACCCGAGCCACTGCCGGAGGTTGCGCGTTTTCAAGCGACGCGCCGGTGACGGCGCAACTCTACGATGCCGCGTCGGCAGGGCGCCGAAGCAGCAGCGCCAGCAATCTGTGCAGCGCGTCGCGCATCTGGCGCCGGTCGACGATCAGGTCGATCGCGCCTTTTTCGAGCAGGAACTCGGCGCGCTGGAATCCCTCCGGAAGTTTCTGCCGCACGGTCTGTTCGATCACCCGCGGGCCGGCGAAGCCGATGAGCGCCTTCGGTTCGGCGATGACGATGTCGCCGATCATGGCGAAGCTCGCCGAAACCCCGCCCATGGTCGGATCGGTCAGCACCGTGACGAACGGCAGGCGACGCTCGTCCAGATCGGTGAGCGCGGCATTGGTCTTCGCCATCTGCACCAGAGACAGCAACCCCTCCTGCATGCGCGCGCCGCCGGACGCCGTGATGCAAACGAGCGGCAGGCGCTGCTCGATGCAGACCCGCACCGCACGCACGAATCGCTCGCCGACGACCGAACCCATCGAGCCGCCGAGGAATTCGAACTCGAATACCGCGAGCACCACGCCGAGCGAACGGATCGAGCCCTGCATCACGATGAGCGCGTCGGTCTCGCCGGTCTGCGCCTGGGCTTCGGCGAGCCGCTCGGAGTACTTGCGCGAATCGCGGAACTTGAGCCCGTCCACCGGGGTCACTTCGGCGCCGATTTCGAACCGCCCCTCCGCATCGAGCAGTGCGTCGATCCGCGTGCGCGCCCCGATCCGCTGGTGATGACCGCACTTGGGACAGACGTGAAGGTTTTTCTCCAGGTCCGCGGCGTAGAGCACGACGTCACAGCCCGGGCACTTGGTCCACAGACCTTCCGGAACCGTCTTGCGCGGTCCCGAGCCGCGCTGGATTTTCGGCGGCAGGAGTTTCTGCAGCCAACTCATGCGTCGAGCGCCTCGCGGATTGGCCGCACGAAAGTACGCGCCCGCTCGACCAACTGCTCGTCCGGCGCGCCCTCCAGTTCCTGGATCAACCGGCTCGCGATCACCACAGCGTCGGCCCCGCGGGAAATGCGCCTGGCCGACGCCGCGTCGCGGATGCCGAATCCCACGCCGATCGGCAATTGGGTCGCGGCGCGAATTCCCGGAAGCCGCGCGAGCACTTCGTCGACGTCCAGATGCCCCGAGCCGGTGACGCCCTTCAGCGACACGTAATACACGAAACCGCTGCCTAAGCGCGCGACCTCCGCGACCCGGCCCGCAGTGGAAGTCGGCGCCAGCAGGAAGATCGGGTCGAGGCCGTGGCGCTTCGCGAGCGCCGCGAACTCGCCGCACTCCTCCGGCGGGTAATCGACCACGATCAGCCCATCCACTCCGGCCTCGCCCGCCTCGGCGATGAACCTCCCCTCGCCCATGGATTCGATCGGGTTCGCATAACCCATGAGGACGACCGGCGTTGCCGTGTCGCGCGCACGGAACCTCCGGACCATGTCCAGCACGTCGCGCAAACTCACGCCCTTGGCGAGCGCGCGCTCGGAAGCGCGCTGGATCACCGGTCCGTCGGCCATCGGATCGGAAAAAGGCACCCCCACTTCGAGGATGTCCGCGCCGGCCTCGACCAGGCCGTGCATCAGCGGCACGGTGAACGCAGGGTCGGGATCGCCCGCGGTGACGAACAGGATGAGCGCCTTGCGCCGTTCGGCCTGCAGCGACGCGAAGCGGGCTTGGATTCGCGACATGCTCAGAGCGAAATCCCGGACAGGCGCGCCACGGTATCGATGTCCTTGTCGCCGCGCCCCGAGAGATTCACCAGCAGCAGCCGGTCACGCGGCAGCGTCGGCGCAATCTTGGCAGCGTGCGCGATCGCATGCGCCGATTCGAGCGCCGGGATGATTCCCTCGAAGTGGCACAGATCGTGGAACGCCTGGATCGCCTCGACGTCGCCCACCGCGACGTACTCGGCGCGACCGCTGTCCTTGAGCCAGGCGTGCTCGGGCCCGACGCCGGGGTAATCCAGCCCCGCCGAGATCGAGTGTGTTTCCGCGATCTGCCCGTTCGCGTCCTGCAGCAGATACGTGCGGTTGCCGTGGAGCACCCCCGGGCGTCCGGCGCACAGCGATGCCGCGTGCCTGCCGCTCGGTATTCCTTCACCCGCCGCTTCGACGCCGATCAGTTTCACCCCGGGATCGGGCACGTAGGCGTGAAAAATCCCCATCGCGTTGGAACCTCCGCCGACGCAGGCGATCACCGCGTCGGGCTGGCGTCCCGCAAGCTCGGGCATCTGCACGAGGCATTCGCGCCCGATGACCGACTGGAAATCGCGCACCATCATCGGGTACGGATGCGGACCCGCGACCGTGCCGATGATGTAGAAGGTGTTCTCGACGTTCGTCACCCAGTCCCGCATGGCCTCGTTGAGCGCGTCCTTCAGCGTCTTCGAACCGGATTCCACGGGCACCACCGATGCGCCGAGCAGTTTCATGCGAAACACGTTCGCTGCCTGCCGTTCGATGTCGGTCGACCCCATGTAAACGACGCATTCCATGCCGTAGCGCGCCGCGACGGTGGCCGTTGCGACGCCGTGCTGTCCGGCGCCGGTTTCCGCGATCACGCGCGGCTTGCGCATTCGCCGGGCGATCAACGCCTGTCCGACGGTGTTGTTGATCTTGTGCGCGCCGGTGTGATTCAGGTCCTCGCGCTTGAGATAGATCTGTGCGCCGCCCAGATGTTCGGACCAGCGGCGCGCGTGGTAGACCGGGCTGGGCCGGCCGACGAAATGCTTCAGTTCGTGACTGAGTTCCCGCCTGAACGCCGCGTCGCTGCGGCAGGCCTCGTAGGCATCGCGCAGTTCCCCGAGTGCATGCATCAGCGTTTCGGCGACGAACACGCCGCCGTACGGGCCGAAATGGCCGCGCGCGTCGGGAAGGTCAGCCGTCTGCATCACGGACCTCTCGAACGAAGGCATCGATTCGCGACGCATCCTTGACTCCCTTGGCGGATTCGACGCCGCTCGACACATCGACGGCCCAAGGCCTGAGCCGCCGGACCGCGGCGGCCACGTTGCCGGGCGTCAGGCCGCCGGAAAGCACCAGCGGCCGGTCGCCGTGCGCGGGAAGCAGCGACCAGTCGAACCCGGCACCCACGCCGCCGTATTCTTCCACCCAGGCGTCGGCGAGCCACGCGCTCGCGTCAGGATACCGGCGCCAGTATTCTAGCAAATCGACCCCCTGCCTCACGCGGCAGGCCTTGATGTAAGGGCGGCCGAAACTGCGGCAGAATTCCGCCGGTTCATCGCCGTGGAACTGCAGCAAGTCGGGCGATACCGCGGCGATGACCGATTCGACCTCCGCCCGCGGCGGATTGACGAACAGCGCGACCGAATCGAGAAACGCGGGCGCGGCGCGGCGCAGCGCGCCTGCCTGCTCGATCGTCAGGCAGCGCGGACTCGGTGGAAAGAACACCAGACCGAAGGCATCCGCGCCGGCTGCGGCGATGGCCTCGAGATCCTGCTGCCGCGTGATCCCGCAGACCTTGATCCGGGTTCTCATGCACCCTCGGGAAGCATCACCTGCCTCGCGGTTGCCGGGAGATTCCAGTCCGGCGCGTATTCGACGGATTCCAGGTACAGCCCGGCGGGCGAAAAGGTCGGCGCCGCCAGACGACGATCGCGCGACTCGAGGACTTCCCGGATCCAATCGGGCGGACGCCTGCGGCAACCGACGTGGACCAGCGAGCCGACGAGGTTGCGCACCATGTGGTGGAGAAACGCGTTGGCGCAAAACGCGAAATCGATGCGTTCTCCGCGGCGCGAGACGTCGATCGAGTGCAATTCGCGAACCGGCGTGCTCGCCTGGCATTCGGCGGAACGGAACGCGGAAAAATCGTGGGTGCCGACCAGGTGGACCGCTGCCGCACGCATCGCCCCGGCGTCGAGCGGCGCGTGGCACCACCCGACGTGGCTCGCCGCGATCGCCGGGCGCACCGGCCGGTTGAGCAGGAGGTAGCGGTAACGTCGTGCGAGCGCGCTGTAGCGCGCGTGGAAATCGGCCGTCGTCTCGCGCGACCAGAGCACGGCCACTGAATCCGGAAGCATCGCATTGACGCCTCGCACCCAGGCGCTCTCGGGGCGACTCGCCGCAGTCTCGAAGTGGACCACTTGTCCAAGCGCGTGCACGCCGCGATCGGTGCGCCCGGCGCAGGTGACCGCCACGCGCTCGCCTGCGATCGCCGCCAGTGCAGTCTCGAGCGCGTCCTGGACCGTGCCACCACCGGACTGCGTCTGCCAGCCGAGGAAGCGGCTGCCGTCGTACTCGATGCCGAGTGCAACTCTCATGCGGACAAAAAACAAAGCCGCGGTCGCTTGCGCGCCGCGGCCTTTTCGGCCTGCGTCACTGCCGGAACTATCCGAGTTTGGCGAGCATGCGGTTCGCCTCTTCCTGCTGCGCCGAGTCGCCGTCCCTGACCACTTCGTTCAGCAACTCGCGCGCGCCGTTCTTGTCGCCCATCTCCTGGTAGGCCTTCGCCAGGTCGAGCTTGGTCGCCACTTCCTGCCATTTGGGATCGATCCCGGAGGAGGCCGCGCCCGGCGCGCCCAGATCGAGGTTGACCGAGCCGAATTCCGGTTTCGCGTCTGCGGACGGCGAATCGCCTGGCTTGCCTGCGCCGATATCGAAATCCAGATCGAAGTCCATTGCAGCCGGCTCCTGTGGCGCATCCTTCGCCGCGGGTGCCTTTCCGGCCGGGGTTTCCTGCGTCGTCGAACCGATGTCGAAATCGAGCTTCGGGGGAGCCTGCAAGCTCTTCGAGTCCATGACCAGCGTATCGCCGGGCTTGAACGTCTTCCCCGGTTCCTCGCCCTGCGTCAAAGATCCGATATCGAAATCGACCGATGGCTCGGCCGCTGCGGATTCAGCACCGCCTGCCGGCGCGCCGCCCAAGTCGAAGTCGAGTGTCGGTGATGCAGCAGCCGGCGGTCCAGAAGCCTCTTCGGCGGCCGTGCCTGCGCCGTACAGACCGTTTCCGGGGTCCACGGCGCGACCCAGTCCCACCGCGCGGGTCCATTCCGCGCCCGAACCGCCGGTCAACTCCTTCACCTTGAGGGCGGTGCGCTCGAACGCCGACTTGTCCTTGCGTTGCGCGTAGATGTCGAGCAACTTCACGTGCGCCGCGAGATGACTGGGGTCGTTCGCGAGCGCGTCCTTCAAAATCGATTCTGCCTGGGCGTCGCGCCCGTAGGCGAGATAGACGTCGGCCTCCGCGATCGGGTCGACTTCATCGCCGCCCGCGTGCGCAACCGCTGCCGGCGCAGCCGCGGGCTCGTTCACCTGCGGCGCCGCCGCCGCGGCCGCTGCAGCGGCCACAGAAACCGGGGAATGCTCGGGCACAAGCGTCGCGAATCCACCGCCCTTCGACTGCGTCGCCTTCTTCCGCCGCCACTGCCAGGCGCCGTACCCAGCCAGCAGCACGATCACGGCGCCGAGTCCTGCAAGCGCAACCGGGTTTTCCAGGAACTCGTCGACGAGACTCGGCGGAGGCGGTTCCACGGCTTTCGCCTTGGCCGGCGCCGGTTTGGGTGCCGGCGCAGGTGCCGGTTTGGGCGCCTCTGCAGCAGGCTTCGGCGCGTCTGCGCCGGGCGCAGGTGCAGCGGGTTTCGGAGGTTCGCTCGCAGCCTTTGCCGGTTCCGCCGCCGGTTTCGGGGCCGGCGCCGCCGGCGTTTCCGCTGCGGGCTTGGCTGCCGCTTTTTGCTCCAGCATCGCGAGTTGCTGGTTCTTCATCGCAACCAGTTTCTGCAGGTCCACGACCTGTTTCTCGAGGTCAGTGACCCTCGACTGCGACTCCTTCAGCGCGCGGCCCAGAGAAACCTTTTCGTCCTCCGCCACTGCGCGCGCAGTGGGCGCAGAAGACTTGGTGGCGTCGACCTTCGAGAGCTTGATCTGATCCTTCGTGTCTTTTTCCATCGGCTCGGGCGGCTTGGGCGCGATCTTTCCAGGCGACTCGCGCTCGGCTCGCGGCGTCGGTTTTGCCGGCGCC
>ORMF010203364.1_pt1 | contig 36151 bp, 32 predicted proteins | sample 1779871 | NCBI WGS metagenome assembly ORMF01 (sample SAMEA104232316, study PRJEB22302) | groundwater metagenome | biome: forest; feature: aquifer; material: groundwater | place: USA | collected 2011-08-07 | depth 5.4 m
CCACTTTCTGGTTCATCTTGTCGATCCTCGCGGTGATGGTGGGGGATTTCCCCGCCGACACGCCCCCGCCGATCAAAATAATACCGGAACGTTCCAATGCGATTTTTTTCAAGATCGGCGGAAGGTGCAATTCTTCAAACGAGGGAATCCCCTTCCAAAGTGTTCGGATGACGAGCGAGAGCGTGGACTGCTGATAAAAAATATTGGCACGAAAACGCTGCCCGTCCTTGGCGATCGAAAAAGCAAAATCGACACTGCGATTTTTTTCGAGCAGGGCTTCTTGTTGGGGATTGAGCATCGACTTGGTGAGTTCTTTCGTGTCCTCTTCCTTTAGGACGTCAAAAGGCAGAGGGACGACCGTTCCACCCACACGTGTGCGTGGAACAGAACCTACTTTGAGGAAAAGGTCCTGACCCTTCATTTCCAGGACTTTTCCAAGACAGGTTTTTAAATACTCTTTTGGATTCATGGGCATCTATTTGCCAAAGGCCTCTTTTAGAAGAGTAGCCAATTCTCCCGAATCTCGCAACTCGTGCAAGATGTCACAGCCCCCCACCAATTTACCGTTTATAAAGATCTGAGGGAAAGTCGGCCAATTAGAATAGCCAGGCAGCGTAGACCGAATGTCGGGATTGGCGAGGATATCCACCCCTTTAAAGGGATAAGGGAAATCTTTTAAGATGCCGACCGTGGCCGCGGAAAATCCGCATTGTGGCGCCTCGGGCGTCCCCTTCATAAAAACGATCACTTTGTTGTTCTCAATTTCGGATTTGATGCGGTCAAGCGTAGGTTCCGTCATGGAATCTTCTCCTTTAGGATTTTTGGGTTTTGATCTTGAGCGCGTGGATCCGTCCGTCGTGAAGCGGCACGGTCAGCGCTTGATTGACCATTTGGTGCTGCTCGATCAGGCCTTTTCCCTGAAATTGCGGAGAAGCAATGCGGACTTCAAAATGATCCATGGTGCCGGTCAGGTCCTCTACCGAAATCACGGCTTCGGGAAAACGCTCCGCCAAAATCGACTTGATATCATCCGTCGTCATCATAAGGGCTCCATTCTACTTTAAGATATCTTCGAGCGCCAGTTTGAGCGTTGGAAATTGAAATGAAAAACCCGATTGGGCCGCACGCTGCGGCAAGACACGCTGCCCGGTAAGAAGCATTTCAGACATTTCGCCCAGCAAAATCTTCAAGACAAAAGCGGGCACGGGAAAAATGGCGGGGCGACGGAGAACGGCCCCAAGCGTTTTGGCAAAATCCGTCATGCGTGAGGGATCGGGCGACACCGCATTGAAGGGCCCGGAGGCCTCGGCTCGGTCGAGAAGAAAGAGGATCAAGCGGACAATGTCTTTCTGGTGGATCCAGCTCATCCATTGCTTCCCAGAACCAAGCGGTCCGCCGATTCCTAATCGGAAAGGTGGAAGCATTTTTTGAAGCGCCCCTCCGCCTTTTCCCAGCACAATGCCGATCCGGATACGAATGGCCCGGATGCCAAGCAGTTCGGCCTTCACGACTTCGTCCTCCCATTGCCGGCAAAGTTCCGGCAGAAAACCAAAGCCGGGCTTTGAATTTTCATCGAGGATCTCATCGCCACGCGACCCGTAATAGCCAACCGCCGAGGCATTAAGAAGAACTCTGGGCCGGCGTTTTGCCTTCGAGATCGCGCGAATAACGGCCCGGACGGATTGAACCCGGCTCTCACAAAGCGATGTCTTTTTTGCCGGCGTCCATCGCTGGGTGATCGGTTCCCCTGCCAGATTGATGACGGCATCGGCACCGTCCAGTTCTTTTTCCCAAGCCCCGCCTCCGAAGGAAGGATCCCACCGGCAAATGCGTACTTTTGAATCTGATTTTTTGGAGGAAGAGCGGGACAAAAGAATGAGTTCATCACCCCGGTCAACCAGGGCTTGGGTGAGAGCGCTACCGATGAATCCGGTCCCGCCAGCGAAAATAATTTTCAAGGGTGGCCGATGTCCTGGCCGATCCCGATCGTCAGAATAAGGCTAAAAACGAGGGGGGCCAGGGCGAGGACAGCCAATAAGATTTTTTCGTAACGAAGGTGCATGTAGAACATCGCCACAAGGGAGGCCTTGACGATGGCCAGAAAGACCAGCGAAATCACAATCATGGTTTTGGTGATGGGGAGATTCGCGACAAAAATTTCAGTCACAGTCAAGACGAAGAGGCTGACAAACACACCGGCGTAATTGGGGCGGGGATGGGAATGTGTCTCTGTGTTCATATCAAATAGAGGATAGTGAAAAGGATAATCCAGACAAGGTCGACAAAGTGCCAGTAAAGACCCACGATTTCAATGCCGCGATATTCCTGAGGGCCGTAGTAACCCTTTAAAGAACGAAGGAAGACAAAAAACAAACAGATCACTCCGCCGAAAACGTGCATACCGTGAAAACCGGTCAGTGTAAAAAAGCAGGCGCCAAAAATTCCCGAGGCGGGCGTGAATTCCTTCTCATGTATCAACTCGTGATACTCATGCATCTGAACGGAGAGAAAAAGGGCGCCAAGAAGCACGGTGAGGAAAAGGCCGACTTGCATCCCTTCCTTGTCGCCATCCTGAGCGGAGGCCAGACCCTTCACAAGAGTGGCGCTTGAGCAAATCAAAATGAACGTGTTGACGGCAGTAAGGGGGATATTCAGGACCGTACTTGGGGTCGGCCAGCTGGGTGTGGCACCGCGCAAAACGATGTAGGCGCCGATTAAACCGGTGAAGAACATGACTTCCGAGGCGAGAAAGAACCACATCCCGAGTTTTCGATTTTCGATCCCGAGGCGGCCGTAGTCAGGTGCGGAAACGGCAGAATGACTCATAAGGTTAATTATCATAAACGAAAAAAATGAAAATGCAATTTGGAAAAATTTAACGTGCATTCACGCCGCCAAAAAATAGAATGAAGCATGAATTGGCTCGCCCTCGAAACCTCAAGTCCCCTTTTGAGCATCGCACTGAAAAAAGGAAACAATAAAACGGAGGAATTTACTTTTAAAGGCTTCCTGCGCCACGCCGAAAATCTTTTGCCCGCCATCGACCGTCTGCTCAAAAAAAAAGGGCTCCGGGTCGAGGCGATCGACGCCTTCTGTATTGGAAGGGGGCCGGGTTCCTACACGGGCCTTCGGATCGGGTTTGCCGCACTTAAGGGATTTCTCGTCTTGATGGAAAAACCTTGCTACGGGGCCGAGAGTTTAGATATCATTGCGCAATCCATCCCCCCGCAATCCAGTCGGCCGCTTGTGGTTTGTCTGGATGCCCGGCAAGAGAAGATTTACGAAAAAACTTACCGTTTCAGAAAAAATGCGTGGCGCGCGGACGGAAAAATTGAATCGCTTTCATTAAAAGAATTCCTTCGAAAACTGCCTGAAGGCGCATCCGTAACGGGCGATGCGTTGAAGCGTTACAAAAAAGAAATTGAGCAAGCCGGCAGCGCGAAACGGATTTTTTTGTTACCCGAAAAATTTTGGTACCCGAGGGCTTCCCTCTTGATCCAGTCCCCTTTTTTGAAACAATTGAAAAAACCCGATGACTTTCTGCCCTTGTACCGCCCATGTTAGTCACCGCTGATCTAGCCCAAAAATCCCAACACTCCACGTGGATCGAAGTCCGTCTTGACCATCTACTTTCCAACCTGAAGGTTTTAAAACAGCACGCGGGCCCTCGCTCGCAAGTCATGACCGTTGTCAAAGCCAATGCTTACGGCCATGGCCTTCTCGAAATTGCGAAGGCCCTCTCTCCGCACGTCGCTTATCTCGGTGTCGCTTCTCTTGCGGAGGCACTTTCATTAAGAGAGCGCCAAATAAGTACGCCGGTTTTTCTCTTTGGCCGCGTTTTTGGAGCGGATCTTCCCGCCGTCCTGACGGAAGGCGTTACGCTGAGTGTTTCAAGTTTCGATGAGGCGCAGGAGATTTCAGAAATCTCGCAGTCCGTTTCACGAAAAACGCCCGTGCATGTCAAAGTGGATACCGGAATGGGGCGCCTCGGCATCCAGTACGATAAGGCCTTCGCGCAAATTGAAAGAATGGCCGCTCTTCCCGCGATCAACCTAGAAGGAATTTACACGCACTTTCCCTCTGCTGAGTCAGAGGATGGTTTCCGCGAAGAACAAGTCCGGCTCTTCGCCGCCCTCCTTCAGGAACTGGAAATGAAAGGAATTACCTTCCGATTTCGCCACGCTGCCAATAGCGCCGGAACCCTCAAAGTCCATTCCCCTGTTTTTAATTTAGTCCGGCCTGGGATCATGCTTTATGGACTTTTGTCCGACCCCGTTTTGGCCGAAACGGTAAGCGTTTCCCCCGTCCTTTCTTTGAAAAGCCGGATTATTTCAGTCAAACAAATCAGGGAAGGCGATTCGGTAGGCTACGGCCGAAACTACGTCGCTGCCTCGCCGACTCACATTGCGATTCTGCCTATCGGCTACAGCCATGGCTATCCTTTCAGCCTATCCAACCGGTCGTGGGTCCTTTACAAAGGCGTTCGTTATCCCATTGCCGGACGCGTTTCTATGGATTATCTCGCAGTAGACTTGGGAAAGACCGAAGCCCGAATCGGTGATGAGGTTTTTTTGATCGGCGGGGAAGGGCCTCAGGCCATTCGCGCCGAGGAACTCGCTCATTGGGGCGCAACAATCCCTTACGAAATCGTCACTCGTCTCGCCCCAAATCTTCCCCGTTTTTATCGCTGACATGAAGTTTAAAATTGAAAAACATAAGCTCGTATCATCGACTAACGCCTTGGCTTTGCGCCAAACCGAAGAAGGCGCTGCGGAAGGTCTTGTCCTGGTGGCGGATTATCAAGAAAAAGGCAGGGGGAAGCTCGGCCGGAAATGGGTCTCACCGCCCGGCAAGAATCTTCTTTTTTCTCTTTTGATCCGGCCTCCCATCCGCGCTCATCGTGCTCCCCTTCTCACCCAAACAGCCTGTCGCTCAGTGGCCCAGGTCTTGAAAAGGGACTACGGAATAGGGTCAACTTTCAAACGGCCTAATGATGTGATGGTTGAAGGGAAGAAAATTTGCGGGGTTTTGATTGAGGCCTCTTCCGGATCCAATGGCCACCTTCACGGCGCTGTGATCGGAGTCGGTCTCAACGTCAACGCCGACTCCAAAGATCTTGTTCCGGAAGCTATTTCTATGCGGGAAATCACGAAAAAGGCCCATTCCCGGACCAAAATTCTCCGCCAACTCCTCACTCAACTAGGGAAAGATTTAAGGCCCTTTTATGCCCATTCTGCTTGATATTGGCAATACCGCCATCACTTATGGAATCTACAGTGGGGGAAGACTTCATGCTAATGGTTCGACTCTATATAATGGTATCCCAAAATTAGCTTTAAAATGGTCAAATAGTGGGTTATATAATGATAAAAACGTTGTTTTAAGTTCTGTTGTCCCAAAAATAACCAAAAAAGTACAAAAATATTTTAATCCAGCCAAGGGGTGGAAAATGTGGGTTGCGGGCAAAAATTTGCCCTTAAAAATACATCATAAGTATAAAGAAATAAACAAGTTAGGCATAGATCGAAGAGTCAATATTTACGGCGCTATTCGGATTTATAAGCTTCCCCTTTTAATTTTTGATTTTGGGACGGCCTTGACGGTGGATTATGTTTCCGCCAAAGGCGTTTTTGAAGGAGGGCTGATTATCCCGGGACCGGAAATCTCCTTTCAGGCGCTGATTGGCCGCGCTGCCTTGCTTCCCAAGAATGCCCGGCTTCCCCGTAAGGCTTTCCGTCTTGACGCAAGGAATACGGTTGAATGTATGAATTCCGGCATTCTCTTCGGTTACGGAGCCATGGTTGACGGATTGGTGGATCGTTTTAAACATTTATATGGAAACAAGTTGCGTGTGCTGGCTACGGGAGGTTTTAGTCAGCATCTCAAACCTTTTGTCCGCTCCTTTAATAGGGTGGACCCCCTCCACTCCCTTAAATCTCTCCTTCTCCTTTACAAAGATTCCCTTCAGTAACGGCGGAGGGAGTATCCAACTCGCCTGATTTCCTCTTGATTTTTTGCTCTCTTTGAATACAATGGAGTCTGTTTAGCACTCTCACCCCGTAAGTGCTAGTCCCTCGGATTAAATTCACTTACAACTTATTTTGGAGGATCAAATGGCAAAACGAATTCTTTTCGACGAAGAAGCGCGTACTGCGATTCAGCGCGGCGTCGATCAACTGGCGAATGCAGTCAAGGTGACTTTAGGACCCAAAGGCCGCAATGTCGTCATCGATAAAAAGTTCGGTTCCCCCACCATCACCAAAGACGGCGTCACCGTCGCCAAAGAAATTGAACTCGACGAACCTTATGAAAACATGGGCGCGCAAATGGTTAAAGAGGTCCCCTCAAAGACCTCCGACATCGCAGGTGATGGGACCCCCACCGCTACGATTCTCGCTCAGGCCATCTACCGCGAAGGCCTGAAAAACGTGACGGCCGGCGCCAATCCCATGGCTCTCAAACGCGGGATTGAAAAAGCTGTAGAGGCCGTCGTCGAAGAACTCGGCAAGGTCTCAAAATCAATCGGCAAGGACAAAAAAGAAATTGCTCAGGTCGCCACGATTGCCGCTAATTCCGATTCCACAATCGGTAACCTGATTGCCGAGGCCATGGAAAAAGTCGGCAAAGACGGCGTGATTACCGTCGAGGAAGCCAAAACCACCGCCACGACGCTGGATGTGGTCGAGGGCATGCAATTCGATCAAGGCTACCTCTCCCCTTACTTCGTCACCGACGCCGAGCGGATGGAAGTGGTCCTCGAAGATCCATTCATTCTCATCTATGAAAAGAAGATTTCGGCCATGAAAGATCTTCTCCCTCTCCTTGAAACCGTTGCTAAATCCGGAAAACCTTTCCTTATCGTTGCCGAAGAAGTCGAAGGCGAAGCCCTTGCAACACTCGTCGTCAACAAGATCCGAGGCACGCTCAATGCGTGTGCCGTGAAGGCCCCCGGATACGGTGACCGCCGCAAAGCCATGCTGGAAGACATTGCCATCCTCACCGGCGGCAAGGCCCTAACGGAAGATCTCGGGATCAAGCTCGAAAATGTCACCCTTAAGGACCTTGGCCGGGCCAAGCACGTCACCGTCGACAAAGATACAACGATCCTCATCGAGGGCGGCGGAAAGAGCGCGGAAATCAATGGCCGCATTGCCCAGATGCGTAAACAAATCGAAGAGACCGATTCCGATTACGACCGTGAAAAACTCCAAGAGCGGCTCGCGAAACTGGCGGGCGGAGTTGCCGTCATTCACGTCGGCGCCGCGACGGAAACAGAAATGAAAGAAAAAAAGGCACGCGTCGAAGATGCGATGCATGCAACTCGTGCGGCTGTGGAAGAAGGCATCGTGCCGGGCGGGGGCGTTGCATTGCTCCGCGCTTCGGCAGTACTCGAAGGTCTGAAACTGAAAGGCGATGAAAAGATCGGTGTCCAAATCGTCAAGCGAGCGCTTGAAGAACCTCTCCGGCAGCTTGCGCAAAACGCCGGGGATGAAGGTTCTGTTGTCGTCCAGAAGGTCCTCGCAGCCAAAGGCAATATCGGCTACAACGCCGAAACCGGTGCAATTGAAGACCTGATTGCCGCCGGCATCATCGACCCGAAGAAGGTCACGCGAAGCGCCCTTCAAAATGCGTCGAGCGTGTCTTCGCTCCTCATTACGACCGAGGCGCTCATTTCCGATATCCCGGAAGAAGATAAAATGCCTCCCATGCCCGGCGGCGGCGGAATGCCAGGCGGCATGCCCGGCGGAATGGGAATGGGAGATTACTAAAATTCACCCTAGCCCTCACTTAAGTGAGGGCTACCTTAAAAATACATACGGAGGAAACGCAATGAGCAAGATTAAACCCTTAGGCGACAAAATTCTCGTCGAAGTTCTCGAAGCGGAAGAAAAGACAAAAGGCGGCATCATCCTGCCCGACACAGCCAAGGAAGAAAAGACCGAAGGCAAGGTCGTGGCCACGGGGGCCGGTAAAGTCCTTGATTCCGGAAAAATGCAGCCGCTTGAAGTTAAAAAAGGCGACCGCGTCATTTTTGGCAAATATGCCGGCGATGAAATCTTGATTGACGGAAAAAAGCACAAGGTCTTGAAAGAGAGCGAAGTGCTCGCCGTTTACGAAGCTTAACCTCAATTAATAAGTAGATACTACTTAAGCAGTATCTACAAAGGAGAAGTCCCATCATGGCTAAACAATTATCCTACTCTGAAGAGGCCCGCCGGCGCCTGAAACGGGGCGTCGACATCCTCGCGCGTACCGTGGCGGTCACGCTTGGTCCTCGCGGCCGCAACGTCGTGATTGACCGTAAATTCGGCGCTCCCACCATCACCAAAGACGGTGTCACCGTCGCCAAAGAAATTGAACTCAAAGACCCTTATGAAAATATGGGTGCGCAAATGGTGCGCGAAGTCGCCGAGAAAACCTCGGATGAAGCCGGCGATGGAACGACCACCGCAACCGTCCTAGCCCAGGCCATCGTGGCTGAAGGCTTAAAAAACGTGACGGCCGGCGCCAATCCCATGGCCTTAAAACGCGGGATTGATCAGGCTGTCGCAAAGGTCGTGGAATCACTCAAGAAAATTTCAAAGAGTGTCAAAGGCAAGGAAGACATCAAGGCCGTTGGCACCATCAGCGCCAACAGTGATTCCACGATTGGTGAGCTGCTTGCAGAAGCCATCGAAAAGGTCGGCAAAGACGGTGTTATCACGGTGGAAGAATCCAACACCATGAAGACCGAGCTTGAGCTGGTCGAGGGCATGCAGTTTGACCGTGGCTACATCTCTCCTTATTTCGTCACAGATGCCGAACGGATGGAAGTTGTTCTAAAGGAGCCTTACATCCTCCTTTACGAGAAAAAGATTTCCGCCATCAAAGAGATCATTCCCTTGCTTGAAAAAGTTGCAAGGCTCGGCAAACCGATCCTTCTGATTGCCGAAGACCTCGAAGGCGAGTCCCTGGCCACCCTCGTCGTCAACAAGATCCGCGGCGTACTTCAGATTGCAGCCGTCAAAGCCCCGGGGTTCGGAGACCGCCGCAAGGCCCTGATGGAAGATGTCGCCATCCTGATCAAAGGCAAATTTATCTCGGAAGATCTCGGCATCAAGCTTGAAAATGTAGACTTGGCAATGCTCGGAACGGCACAGCGTGTGGTGATCGACAAAGACAACACCACCATCGTTGGCGGCGCTGGTTCCCAAAAGGATATCAAGGCGCGCTGCGAACAAATCCGCGCGCAAATTGGGAAGTCCGATTCTGACTACGACAAAGAGAAGCTACAAGAACGGCTCGCTAAACTCTCAGGCGGCGTGGCCGTCGTAAAAGTCGGAGCCGCAACAGAAGTTGAAATGAAAGAGAAAAAGGCACGCATGGAAGATGCCTTGCATGCCACACGCGCAGCTGTAGAAGAAGGCATTGTGCCGGGCGGCGGGGTGGCTTTCCTACGTTCCATCGCATCGCTCGACAGCCTGAAGCTTGAGGGAGACGAAGCCACGGGCGTGCAAATTGTCCGCCGGGCGCTTGAAGAGCCCGCGCGCCGCATTGCGCAGAATGCCGGTTTTGACGGATCCGTCGTCGTTAAAACGGTGCTCGAAAACAAATCCCCAAGTTTCGGTTTTAACGCCCAAATCGGGGAATACCATGACCTCGTGGAAGATGGCGTCATCGATCCAACCAAGGTGGTCCGCTCCGCCATTCAGAATGCCGGAAGTGTGGCCGGTCTTCTCTTGACAACCGAGTGCGCCATTTCGGAAAAACCTAAAGAAGAAAAAGAAGAAGGCAAGAAGAAGAAAACCTATGCCGGAAGCGTCGAATAGGAAATTTCTTTAACGCAACTTGATAAGGCGGGCCTAAAAGCCCGCCTTATTTTTTTGTCTGATTCGGCATAAAAAATGCAGGAGACTACTCATGAAAAATAAAATTCTTATCCCGATTTTTATTTCATTCCTCACGTTCACCGGCACGGTTCAGGCATTTCTGGACCAAAAAACCATAACCCTGGGACAACCGGTCGAGGATTTCGAGCTCACCGACACTGCCGGGAATCCGTTTAAACTTTCCGAACACCGCGGGAAAATCGTGGTCTTTCATTTCTGGTCGGCCCAATGCCCTTTCGTTGTGCGCTATGAGGAAAGGTTGCAAAATCTCACAAAGGATTTTTCTGACAAAGGGGTGGAAGTGCTTGGAATCGCCTCCAATAAGACCGAATCGGCCGATAAGATCAAAACCGTGGCGGAGGAACGCCGCGTCAATTACCCGATCCTGTTGGACCCGGACCAGTCCATTGCCAATAAGTTTGGGGCCATTACCACGCCCCACGTCTTTATCGTGGACAAAGAAGGCCATCTCGTCTATGAAGGCTCGGTCGACGATCAGGGCTGGAAAGATGACAATCCCATCACGAAAAGTTATGCCCGTGACGCGGTGGAAGCCTTATTGTCCGGTTCCCCCGTTCCCGTCAGTCACACTTCCACTTTCGGCTGCAGCGTCAAAAGATAAAATCTCCTTATGATCGATCTAAGAAAAGGACAGGATCGCGGCCATTTCAATTACGGATGGCTCGACACCTACCACACCTTCTCTTTTGCCGAATACCATGACCCCGCTCATACTCATTTCCGCACGCTGCGTGTGATCAATGAAGACCGTGTTGAGCCCGGCCAGGGATTCGGCACGCACCCCCATCAGGATATGGAAATCATTACGTACGTGCTCGAAGGCGAGCTCGAACACAAAGACAGCATGGGTAACGGCTCCGTGATCCGTCCGGGCGAGGTCCAACGGATGAGCGCCGGTACCGGAGTCACCCACAGCGAATTCAACCGCTCAGAGAAAAATCCCGTGCATCTGTTGCAAGTCTGGATATTTCCCCAAAAAAAGAGTCTCCCGCCGAGCTATGAACAGCGCTCGTTTGCGGATCCGTTAAAGGAATCAAAACTTTTTCTTGCCGTCTCACCGGACGGGCGAGGCGGTTCCGTAAAAATTTACCAGGACGCGGAGATTTATGCCGGTCGTTTCTCAAAAAACCATTCTTTTTCTCACGAATTCAAAGTAGGGCGATACGGCTGGTTTCAATTGGCAAGAGGACGGGTCCGTCTGAACGGTCTGCCGATGAGCGCGGGCGACGGGACCGCCATCATCGAAGAGAAGAAGATCCAAGTGGAGATGGACGAAGCTTCGGAAGTATTGCTCTTCAGCCTGGCGTAACGGGAGTTATTCGGCGGGGACGGGCTCGGTTGCGGCGTTGGCACCACGTGCGATCAAAATATCACGGGGTTTTGCCCCGTGTTGCGGGCCGATAAGGCCTTCGGCTTCCATCTGGTCGATAATGCGCGCGGCACGCGTGTAGCCCAGCCTCAAACGGCGTTGAAGGTTGGAAGTGGAGGCCTGTCCAGTCTCAAGCACAATCGCCACAGCCTCGTCAAAAAGCTCATCTTTTTCCTGTGCCCCACCGGCTATCTTGCTGTCCTGGGCCGACTGAATCTCGGGATGAAATTCTGGTTTGCCGCCATGGTCGGAAACAAATTTCACAAGACCGTTGATTTCCTCATCCACAATCAAGGCCGCCTGCCCGCGTGTGGGCTTAGCATCCCCCGGCTGCATAAACAGCATATCCCCTTTGCCGATCAATTTGTCCGCTCCGATTCCGTCGAGTACTGTCCGCGAATCCACTTTGGAAGCGACCTTGAAAGAAATCCGCGCCGGGAAATTGGCTTTGATCACCCCCGTGATGACATCGACAGACGGCCTCTGTGTGGCAAGAATGAGGTGAATGCCGACTGCGCGAGAGAGTTGGGCTAATCGCGTGATCGCCCCTTCTACCTTATCCTGAGCCACCATCATCAAATCCGCCAACTCATCGATCACCACCACAATGTAAGGCAGGTGTGCCGGCACCACGTTCTCAGAAGTTGAGCCCTGCGTTTGACGAACGGTCTCTTCCGAAATGGGACGGCTGTTGAAAGACTGGATATTCCTGACACCACAAAGCGCGAACAACCGGTAACGATTTTCCATTTCATTGACGACCCAGTTGAGCGTATGCGCGGCTTTTCTTACGTCCGTGACGACGGGTGTAAGCATGTGGGGAATTTTGTTATAGACGGCAAGTTCCACCATTTTAGGATCGATCATGACAAATTTTAAATCGGCGGGCGAACACGCGTAAAGCAACCCGGCGATGACGGAATTCACGCAGACCGTTTTGCCGCTCCCGGTGGTGCCGGCAATTAAAATATGGGGCATGGCTGTGAGATCGGCAATAAGGGGTTTTCCGCTGGTGTCCTTACCGAGTGCAAGCGGCAGCGCGTGTTTTCGTGAGCGAAAGAGTTGCGATTCCACCAATTCGCGAAGGTAAACGACGCTTGTGACCGAATTGGGCACCTCGACGCCGATGGCTGATTTTCCGGGAATCGGAATAATGAGCCGCACGCTTGCCGCCTTCATGGCAAGCGCAAGGTCATCCGAAAGTGCAGCGATGGAATTGACCTTCACGCCCGGTGCGGGCAATAACTCATAACGCGTAATGACGGGGCCCTGCTCCACTTCCACGACCTTCACTTCGATCCCAAATTCACTGAGTGTTTCTTCCAGAATTTTTGAATTCTGCTGCAGATTGTCGGTTTTGATCGCCTCTTTTTGTGGGCGCCTCAAAAGATCAATGGGGGGAAATGTGTATTCGCCTTCCTTCGGGACATTGGAACCGATGACGCCTTCAAAGCGCGGTTCGCTGTTAGCGGAGGCTGCGGACGCGGCTTCTTTTTCAATACGCGGCTTCGCTTCAGGAACCGGCCGAGGTTCCGCTTTGGCGGGTTTTTCTTCCGTCCCGCCGGGTTGATACTGTGTCACCTTTAAAGGAATCTCAGGGAGCGTGGAGACGCGCACGAGTTCAGCAATGCGGGCTGGTTTTTCTTTTTTTGCTCGGGGTCGTGTCTGGATCGTCTCTGTGACTTTTTCCCGCACAGCAGTCCACTTTTCAAAAAAAGAAGTAGCGGTATTTTTGAAATGGTCGGAAAATTTTTTCACCAGCGGATAAATAAGGAAGTCCGTTGCCAGCAAGAGCGATAAGAGAAGGCAGGACCCGGCAAGGATGAAACTCCCGAGATAACCAAAGTAACGCAAGAGATGGGACCCGGCAAGGTAGCCTACGGCCCCGCCCCGCATCAGGCGAAACTCCGGAGCGCTTGAAATCGTAACGAGCGTCGCAGTCGAAAAAAGGGCAATCCCCAGCCCTAGAAACTTAAAGAGCTTTTTTTCCGGCACTTTCTGGACAAAAAAACAGCCTGACCAGAGAAGAAAAAGGAGAGGAATAAGAAGCGCGCTCAGGCCAAAAGTTAAAAAGAGGGCGAAGGAGAGATAGGCCCCAATGACTCCCGTGTAATTTTGGATGGGTGAAAAAGGATGAGAGCTGTAAAAGGGCAGGTCTTCAGGATGGTAGAAAACGAGACTGGCCAGGGTAAAAAGCCCCAGCAAGAGAAAAAGGACACCCCAGATTTCGTTCCGTCGTTCATTACGCATAATATGGGTCAAAGCAGAACGGGCTTAGTGATACCCTGTATGCCCGAATCCCCCGCTCCCGCGGAGGGTAGCATCGAGATTATCGACCACCCGCAGTTTTGCCTTAACAACTTCTGCGATGATCACTTGGGCAATGCGCATGCCGCGTGTGATGGTGAAATTCTCTTGGCCGTGATTGATCACGATGACCTGGACCTCGCCGCGGTAGTCGGAATCAATCGTGCCGGGAGAATTGAGGAGGGTAATGCCGTGCCGGTGGGCAAGGCCGCTTCGGGGACGGATCTGAGCCTCGGTGCCGGGTGGGAGGGCGATGGAAATTCCGGTGGGGATAAGGGTCCGCTCGCCGGGATGAAGGATCACCGGATCTTTGCAGGCAGCAAGAAGGTCGAAACCGCTGGCGCCCTGACTCATGTAGTCGGGCACCTGAAGACCTTCAAAATGAGGCAGTATTTTGATCTGGACTTCGAGTTCTCTCACTTCAACGGCGGCGTGGGCCACGATCTCCCCGGCCCCCGCGGTCACGTCCACCACCACGAGAAGGCTCAGAGACAACGTCGCGTTCCACATCGGGCGGCAGCATCGGCATACCGCCTTCTTTTGCCTGTTTAATACTCAGGCTGATTTTCCCATTTTCGTCGACCGACACGACCTTCACGGGCACAATGTCACCGACGCGTAAATAATCTTCCACATTTTTCACAAAGCCATCCGCCACCTCAGAAACGTGGCAGAGGCCGTCGGTGCCGGGAATGATTTCGCAGAAGGCGCCGAAAGCCATCAGCTTCCGGACCTTGCCTTGATAAATCTTCCCGATTTCCGGTTCCTCGGTCACGCCTTTAATGCGGGCGATGGCCTCATCACTTGCCTTGGCATCGGTGGAAGCGATAAAAACTCGGCCGTCATCTTCGATGTCGATTTTAACGCCGGTCTCTTCCACGATTTTACGGATGTTTTTGCCTCCGGGTCCGATGACCTCTCCGATTTTCGAGGGATTGATCTTCAGGATGATAATCCGGGGCGCGTATTCGGATAGCTCCTTGCGGGGCTCGTTGATGCTTTGCGCGATGAGGTCCAAAATTTTGAAACGGGCATCGCGGGCCTGCTTCAGGGACTCTTTCAAAATATCCTCAGTCACGCCGTCAATCTTGAGATCCATCTGCATGGCGGTGAGGCCTTTGCGCGTGCCTGCAGCCTTGAAATCCATATCGCCAAGATGGTCTTCGATACCGGCGATGTCAGTCAGGATTTTCCATTTGTCCCCTTTTTCTCCTTCAACGACAAGGCCGAGCGCAATGCCGGCGACAGGAGCCTTAATCGGCACCCCGGCATCCATTAAAGCAAGCGTGGAACCGCAGACCGTCGCCATGGAGCTCGAACCATTGGATTCGAGAATGTCGGAAACAAGGCGGACGGTATAAGGAAACTCATTTTCATTCGGCATGACAGCCTTAATTGCGCGCTCCGCAAGAGCGCCATGGCCGATTTCCCGGCGGCCGGGTCCCCGGTTGGGCTTGACCTCGCCGACGCTAAAAGACGGAAAGTTGTAATGAAGCATGAAACGTTTCGACGTCTCCCCTTCCAGCGCATCGATAATCTGCTCGTCCTGGCCGGTACCAAGCGTCGTCACGCAAAGACTTTGGGTCTGGCCACGTGTAAAAAGCGCGGAACCGTGCGTTCGCGGCAGAACACCGACTTCGCAGGTGATCTTTCGGATGTCGCCGAATCCACGGCCATCGGGACGCTTGCCTTTGGTCACGATAATTTCCCGGATCTTTTCTTTCTCAAGCTTGTAGAAAACGGCTTTGACGAAAGATTCTTTGAAATCGGCGGCCTTGACATCAAACTGGGCGAGTGCCTTTTCGTAGATTTTTTTCGTCGCGGCTTCGCGTTCTTCTTTGGAGTCGAGCGTGAAGATTTTCTCAAACTCGCCCGCCACCGCAGCCGTGACTTTTTTCTCCACGTCCGCAGGAATCTCGATTTTGGCGACGACTTTTTTGGGCTTGCCGACTTTTTTCTTTAAGTCCTTTTGAAGCTTGATGAGTTTTTTGATTTCCTCGTGGCCGAAACGGATCGCCTCGAGCATTTTTTCTTCGGAGATTTCCAGGCAACCGGCCTCGATCATAATGACTTTTTCTTCCGTTCCGGCCAAAACCAGCTCGAGCTCGCTTGTCTGAAGCTGCTCAAGTGTGGGGTTGATCACCAATTTTCCTTCGACTAGACCCACGCAAACGGCGGCAATCGGACGTTCAAACGGAATATCGGAAATGAGCAGCGCCGCAGAGGCGCCGAGCATGGAGAGAGCCTCGGTCGCATTTTCGCGGTCGATTGAGAGGACCGTGATCATCACTTGCACTTCATTCAGATAATCTTCGGGGAAAAGGGGGCGAATCGGACGATCGATTAAGCGCGAGGTCAAAATTTCTTTTTCGGTGGGGCGGCCTTCGCGTTTGAAAAAACCGCCGGGGATTTTTCCGGCAGCGTAGGTACGTTCACGATAATCGACCGTTAAAGGGAAGAAATCCTGGCCTTCTCTGATCGATTGCGCAGCACAGGCCGTCGCGAGAATGACGGTTCCGCCGCACTGAACCGTAACGGCGCCGTGGGCCTGTTTGGCCATATGGCCGGTTTCGATAATGATTTCACGATTGCCGATTTGGCAAGAGACTTTTTCAACGCTCATTGGAATTTTCCTTTTCTAGGCGGGAGGAGACTTACTTCCTCAAATCAAGGCGGGTGATCAATTTTTGATACCGTTCGGGATCTATCTGTCGAAGGTAATTCAGAAGTTTTTTGCGCTGACCGACCATTTTGATGAGACCAAAGCGGGAATGATGATCCTTCACATTTTTTTCAAAATGACCCGCGAGGCCGTTAATGCGCTCGGTGAGGAGGGCGACCTGAACTTCGGCCGATCCTGTGTCTGTCTTGGCGCGTCGGAAATCGGAGATGACTTTCTTCTTGCTGTCCTTCGTCAACGACATGATTGATCTAACCCCTTGTCCTATTTATATTTATGTTGTTTTAGTTAGGCGACAGTATACCTTAACTGGCGGTTTTTGTAAAGATTTTCTTTGACTGGCGGAAATAGTGTTTGACCGCTTCGACATCCTTGGCGATTTGGTCTTTGAGGGCTTCAGGGCCGGAAAACGCTCTTTCTGTCCGTAGGAGAGGGTGAAAAACAACTTCCACCAAACCACCATAAAGATTTTCTTTGAAATCAAAAATAAAAACTTCGGCGATGGCTTCTTTGTTCGACCCTCCAAAGGTCGGTCGAAGACCATAATTCAGCACTCCTTGCAGCCACGGCCCGGGCTCTAGATCTCCGGGTTCCTTGGATAACGGCTTCAGCACCCGAACCGTAACCGGATAAACTCCCTGCGGAGGCAGAATATCATTTTGAGGCTTTAAGTTAGCCGTAGGGGTCCCCAGCCCCGCACCCCTTCCCTCTCCCCTTACGACCTCTGCGAAAATACTGAAAGGACGGCTGAGACACTCAAAGGCCTCTTCTAACTGGCCTTTCTCCACCAATTTGCGGATTCGTGAGCTGGAAACGAAATCCCCAGCTTTTTTGACGGGATTCATTTCATCAAATTCAAACCCAAAACGCGCCGCCAGTTCACTCATCATTTTGGCATCACCGCGGCGATTGTGTCCAAAACGCGCATTAAAACCCAGGCAAACGTGTCTTACTTTCAATTTTTTGACCAGGATCTCTTCGACAAATTCAGCTGGCTCGGTTTTTGAAAAGTGACTCGTAAAAGGAAGGAGAAAACATAAATCGACACCAAGCCCTTTCAGGAGAAACAACTTTTGATCGGGAGAAGTCAGGAGTTGTGGTTTTATTCCGGGATGAAGGACGGTTTGGGGGTGCTCGAAAAAGGTAAGGACGGCAGAACGACCCCCCGCTTCTTTCGCAAGCTGGACGAGGCGGCGGATAAGCTCTTCATGAGCGGCATGAACGCCGTCGAAATTGCCCAGGCCAAGAAATAGGGGATGTTGGTTGTCCGGGCGGTAGGAGTCAACGCTTTTCAGAATACGCATGGGGAGCCAAAATGCGGAACTGATGGATCTTTTGCTTGAATTCCTCAGGAGTGAATGTTTTCAGTTGCTCAACCGTCACTGAATCTTGCAGACTGAAATCGCCGCTGCGGATGCGCCGTAATGCGGCCAGTGTCGCAAAACAACCCAGTTGTTCGCCAAGATCGTTGACGAGGGTTCGAAGATAAGTCCCCTTGGATACCCGAGCAAAAAAATGAACAAAGGCGCCTTCTTTTTTTTCGATCGCAAATTCATAGACCGTAATTTTTCGGCCCTCCCGCGGCACATCCTGTCCCCGGCGGGCCAGCTGATAAAGCCGAACGCCGTGATATTTGAGAGCAGAGACCATCGGCGGTACTTGGACGATTTCACCGGTAAATTTTTTCGCGGCCTCGCGGACCATCTCCAATGAAAAAGAGCTGGCATCGGCTTCGGCGGCAATGACCTTTCCATGCCGGTCATGTGAATCGGTTTTGATTCCAAGTTCCATCACACCTAGATAATCTTTGTCACACGCACTTAAAAGGCTGGATTGTTTGGTGGCCTTACCCAAAAGGACGACAAGCAGGCCCGTGGCCAAAGGATCCAGGGTGCCGGCATGCCCGACTTTTTTGATTTGAAAGCGCTTTCGGATAAAAGCACAGATATCGTGGGAGGTCCAGTTTTGTGGTTTGTCGACGATGAGAATGCCGTCCATGGTCAGGAAAAACGGACCCGGGTACGCAGACGGTCAAGGATTTTAGCTTCTGCTTCTTCAAGGCTGCAGTGGAGTGTGCACCCCGAGGCCTTTTTGTGGCCGCCGCCTTGAAAGGAAGTGGCCACCTGGTTCACATCATAAGCCCCTTTGGACCGGAAGGAGACTCTGACATCGCCCCCCTCCATTTCACTCATGAAAAAGGCGATTTTAACTTCTTTTAAATATTTCAGAAAATCGATGAAGCCTTCGGTGTCTTCGTAAATCGCGCCGGAATCTTTTAAGTCCTGTTTTTTTAAAGCGGCCCAGGCGATTTGTCCGTTTGCCGTTGTCTTCACGCGGGCAAGGAGGCGGCTGTAGAGATTAATTTTATTGAGCGAATAGGTTGAATAAAGTTTGTCGTTGATTTTTTCAATGTCGATACCAGTCGCGATGAGATCGGCCGCCATATTGTGACATTCTACCGTCGTGTTGCTGTACTTGAAGGAGCCGGTATCCGTCGTCAAAGCCACATAAAGATTGGTGGCCTCGTCTTGGCTTAGTTTCATTTTAAAGTACTTGAAAAGATCCATCACGACCTCGCCCGAAGCCGCGGCCTCGGGGCGGATGTAATTGTAATGGCCGAAATTTACGTTTGAGATGTGATGATCGAGGTTGAAGATGACGGCCTCGGGCGTCAGTAGATTTCGAACCCGCCCGATCCGCTCGAGCGTCGGACAATCCGTCACGACAAGCGCTTTAAACGCGGAAGCCGGTTTTTTAATTTCATCCACCTGATGCCAAATCTTGTTAGAGAGGCAGGAGAGTCTTTCGGGAAAAGAATCTTCGCAAACGACCGTCGCCTTTTTGCCGAGGCGCTTCAACAGGGAGGCTATGGCCAGAATGCTTCCGATCGCATCCCCTTCAGGAGAGACGTGACAGGAAAGAAGGTAGTCATCATGCGCCTTCAACGCACGAGCCACTTCCGTGAGTGTACTTTTTTTACCTTTTATCTGTTTCATGGGTTTTGTTCTTTCTTCTTCAGGTCGTAAAGGAGACGGTCGATTTCAAGGCCACGATCCAGCGTGTCATCGAAGCGGAATTGAAGTTTGGGAGTAAAACGAAGCTTCAAATGGACCGCGATTTCTTTCTGCAGGAAACCGGCAGATTTCTCAAGCACTTTTTGGGACTCAGCTTTGACTTTTTCATCGCCCAAGACGCTGTAATAAACGCGAGCTGATTTCATGTCGGGGCTGATATCCACATGGGTAACGGTCACAAAACCAAGCCGGGGGTCCTTCACCCGGCTCAAAAATAAACGCCCCAATTCCATTTTAATAAGCGACCCGACGCGGTCGATCCGTCTGCCCTGCATAAAACCACCTGGAACTTTAGAGTTTTGTCGCCGTTTTGTCGAGGCGATAGGATTCGATCAAATCCCCTTCGTGGAGATCCTGAAATCCTTCAAGCGACAAACCGCATTCGTAACCTTCGGCCACTTCGCGGACATCATCTTTGAAACGTCGAAGTGAAGTAAGCTTTCCGTCAAAGAGTACGATGTTATTGCGAACCACCCGGACGCGATTTTGGCGGACGATCTTGCCTTTCAACACCATGCCGCCACCGATCGTGCCAGCACGTGAGGATTTAAAAATTTGCCGGAGCTGGACCCTGCCCTCGACCACTTCTTTATAAGTGGGCTCGAGCAATCCCTCCATGGCCTTGCGGACATCTTCCACCGCTTCATAAATGATGTTGTAAAATCGCATATCGACACCTTCTTTGCCGCTCAGCTCCTGGGCCTTGGGATCAGCCTTCACGTGAAAACCTAGGATGATGGCATCGGAAGCCGCCGCCAGCATGATATCGGACTCATTCACACCGCCGACACCGCCGTGGATGACCTGTAAACGGCACTTATCCGTGCTAAGTTTTTCAAGCGATTGGCTGAGTGCCTCAATGGAGCCCTGGACGTCCGCCTTCAAAATAATTTTGAGTTCGCGAAAATTTCCTTCAGAAATACGGTGGTAGAGGTCTTCAAGCGATAGGTGTTTCGGAGCGCCGCGCATTTCCCGTTCTCGTAATTCGAGGGTCTTTTTTTCTGTGATTTTTCGCGCTACTTTTTCGTCTTCCACAACAAAGAAATTTTCACCGGCCTCGGGCACACCGTTCAACCCGCTCAACTCCGCCGCGTAAGAAGGTCCCGCCTCGCGCACATTTTTACCGCGATCATTGCGCAGGGACCGTACCCGTCCCATGTGCGGACCGGCAACAACCATGTCCCCCATCCGCAAAGTTCCTTTTTGCACGATCACCGTTGCAACCGGGCCGCTTCCTTTCGAAAGCCTGCCTTCGACCACAGCCCCCATGGCGGGACGGTCGGGATTGGCTTTCAATTCCAGAACCTCGGCTTCAAGAAGAAGCATCTCGAGTAATTGTTCGATACCCTGGCCAGTCTTAGCAGAAACTTTGACACAAATGGTTTTACCGCCCCATTCTTCCGGCATAAGATCCAGCTTTTGCAAGCCTGTCATGACTTTCTGCGGACTGGCCGATGGAAGGTCCGATTTATTGACGGCAACCACAATGGGACAACCCGCTTCCTGGGCGTGATGAATGGCCTCGACCGTCTGCGGCATGATGCCGTCATCAGCAGCGACCACCAACACGACAACATCGGTAATGTTCGCGCCGCGGGCCCGCATCGCGGTGAAGGCCTCGTGGCCCGGCGTATCCAGAAAAGTGACATGTCCCTTGCCGAGAATGTCCACGCCATAGGCGCCAATGTGTTGGGTGATAAATCCCGCCTCTTTTGAAGCCACGTTGGTTTTACGAATAGCATCCAGAAGCGAGGTTTTGCCGTGGTCCACGTGGCCCATCATGGTGACAACCGGCGGACGGGGTTTTAGTTTTTTGGCATCTTCTTTTTCTTCGATGATTTTTTCCGCTTCATCCAGCGTCTTTTCGATCGCCAAACCCAGTTTGCCGGCAACTTTCGAAACGATGTCTTCATTTAAGAGCTGGTTGACATTGGCGAAGATTCCAAGCCCCATCAAAACCTTAATCAGTTCGGGAATTCTAACGTTGAGTCGGGCAGCAAGGTTCCCCACCGTAATGGGAAAATGAATGGAAATAGCGTCCGCCACGGCGGTGGGGGCGGAGGTAGATGCAGGTTGCACAACCGGCGTCGTTTTTGACGGCGATGCAGTCGTCGTAGACGGTAGCGGAGTAGTAATCGTCGTAGATGGCGGCAGAGCAGTCGTCGCAGACGGCAGTTCCGTTTTGAGCGGTGGCTGGGTTTTGGGAAGTTCTACTTTTTTGGACTTTTCAACCGACGCTTCTTTTTTCAGAGGTGCTAACGTTTTTTTGGCCGGAGGCGGTGCAGCGGCAGCTTTTACTGCCGGTTTTGCGGGCTTCGCTACTGCCTTGGTCTTTGAGGCGGTTTGTTTTTTTTCGAGGGCGCGCAAGGGTTTAATCAGTCCCTCATCCAGAATGGACATGTGATTTTTGGCATCTCCGCCCAATTTTTTAATCTGGGGGAGAAGGTCCTTGCTTGTGACCCCCAATTCCTTCGCCAATTCATGAACCCGCATATTATTTCTTGTCCTTCTCGAGGACGGCACGATGTGCGGAGGCAATGATTTTCTCCGCGGTTTTCTGACCAATCCCGGGGATCTTGATCAGGTCCTCGGCTGTCGCTTTTAAAATGTCTTTTAGGTTTTGGATTCCCGCCTCCTTCAAAAGGGCTTCCGTCTTTTCTCCGACACCTTCGAGGGATCCGATAGGGATTTTCTGACTAAGGCTCCGGACGTCAAGCTGCCAGCCGATAAGTTTTGAGGCAAGGCGGACGTTCTGGCCTTTTTTACCGATGGCCAGCGATAATTGGTCATCCTGCACGAGGATTTCAGCAATATGATCTTTTTTGTTCAACTTGAGCTCGGCCAATTCGGCCGGCGCCATGGAATTTCGGATATAGGTTTCGGTATCTTCACTGTAACGGATAATGTCGATCTTTTCGCCGCCCAATTCCCGGACGATATTTTTCACGCGCTGTCCGCGGATCCCGACACAGGAACCGACGGAATCAATCTTGTCATTGGTGGAGATTACCGCGATTTTCGTGCGGGACCCCGCTTCGCGCGCTGCGGCCTTGATCTGAACAATGCCCTCGTGGATCTCGGGAACTTCAAGTTCAAAAAGCCGTTTTACGAGCCCGGCATGGGCGCGAGAGAGAATGATCTCGGGTCCACGCGGCGATTTTTTTACTTCCAGCACATACGCCCGGATCAGGTCGCCCTGCCGGAATTCATCCACCGGTGATTGTTCCCGCGCCGGAAGAATGCCTTCCGTTTTTCCGAAGTCGACGATAATCGCCTTTTTTTCAACCTGGTGAACGGTCCCCGAAACAATATCGCCCTGGCGTTTGGTATATTCGTCAAAAATGGTTTCGCGTTCCGCTTCTCGGATCTTCTGGATGATGACTTGCTTCGCCGTTTGGGCGGCGATACGGCCGAAATGGGCATCGTTGAGGATCTTGCCCCGATCTAACAAACGGATCTGGCAAGTCTTAGGGTCAATCTGGATCTCAAATTCGTCCCTGTCCGGATAGGTTTTGCGGCAGGCAGACAGAAGGGCTTGGCGCAAGGCCTCCAGAAGGACTTCCTTATGAATGCCTTTTTCCTTTTCAATGTATTCTAGAGAGGATAGAAGTTCCTGGCTCATAACACGTCCTTATAAAGTAGGGGATGTCCGCCCAAAGGCGGAAACTAAAAGGGCGACCCCGGATGGGTCGCCCGACTAGTTTGGTGTTCAAATGTGACGTGATTATAGCAAAAAACGGGGTTCTGTCAACCCTCCTTCGGCCTCCGGCCAAGGGTTTCCCCCGCTTCGCGGATGAGCCGCGCCACGTTTTCCGGCGGCCGGAGCGCAAGTGCCTGATCCAATTTTTGCTTAAGCTCCTTCGTCTTTTCCCGTTCATCACCCATTTTCTTAAGGACTTCGTTGATCTCGTTGGCAATCTCGTGAAAGAAATCCCCCTCCCGGAGTTTGATCGGAGGCGGCATCTCTCCGTCATTGAGCCGCATAAAAACTTGCCGGAAACGATAGACGGGACCCGCAACACGGTAGAGAAAAAAGATCCCGAAGGAACAGATGACGAGAAGCGTCAGGAAGAGTACCCCGGCAACCCGCACCACCAGTTGATAGCTGACATCCGACAAAATCTCATAGGGGCTGATCTTCCCGAAACGGAATCCCCCGCCGAAGGCCGCCTCGCGGATCGTGGCGTGGATGACAACTCCGATGGCCAGCGTCGAGACCATCAACAGCGCAATGATGACAAAAACAAACTCGCGCTGCATCGGCCGGTGAATGATGATGTTTCGAATTCGTCTCTTGTACAGCCTTTGGCGGGTTTCGGTCGACATTTTAGCTTCGCTCATGGTTTCTCTCCTCTTAAGAAAAAGTTCAGAACGCGCGTACCAAATTGCTTGGAAAATTCTCTGATTTCTTCGGCGATAAGAACAAAATCCGGCAAAATAAAAAGTGTCAAGACGGTTGAGCTAAAGAGTCCGCCGATGACAGTCACCGCAAGTGGCGACCAAAGGTCGCTGGATTGACCGAAATTGATGGCCAGGGGTAAGAAACCGCGGCCGGTGGAAAGCGAAGTCATCAAAATCGGCCGCAGGCGGTCAAGCCCGGCTTGGACCAAGACCTCCTCTTTGGGTAGCCCTTTCGCTTTGAGGTGATTCATATGATCGATCATGATAATGGCTGCATTGACGACGTAGCCAGCCAAAAGAATCATCCCGATAAAAACGGGCTGGCTGAGCGGCTTGTGGGTCACAGCAAGCGAAAACCAGATCCCGATACTCGCCATAGGAACAGAAATCATAATCAAAAGCGGCTGGAGATAACTTTGAAAAAGACAGGCAAGGACCATATAAACAAGAAAGATGGTCAGAATCAGCGCTGTGCTTAACTGAGATTTTCCGGCGATCAATTCCTCATAGGCGCCGCCAAAACGCCAATAGTAATCTTCTGGCAGTTTGACGCTGTTGATTGTCTCCTTCACGTCACGGGCAACGCTCTCTAAAGCACGTTTCGTGTCTCCTTTCACGAAGACGTAACGGTATTTGTCTTTCCGGTCGATCGTCTGCGGTCCCACGGAAGGATAAAAATTGGCAATTTCACCGAGTGGAATTTGAGTGCCCTCTTTGGTCGCGATATAAATTAACTTTAAATCTTCAAGTTTCTGCCGGTAAACAGCCTGAAGGCGCGTGATCGTCTCGATCTCCTCTCCCTTCGTCAGTTCATGGAATTTGGTCGGCCGCATCCCGCGAATTTGAGCATGAACCGAATCGGCGACATCCTTCACCGTGAGACCGTACAAGGCGGCACGGCCTTTATCTACGACCAAAGAATATTCCGGACGTTTACGCAGATCGGTCATTACCAGGTTCATCAGGCCGGGTATTTTGGTCATCTGGGTCGCAAATTCCTGTGCCAATTTTTCGAGAACGTCGTTTTCGTGGCCGAAAATGTTGACGATTAACTTCTTTTGCTCCGAGGACGAGGCGCCCTCATCCAGAACAAGGCTATAGTCATCATGAATCTCCTTGATTAAATCGTTTCCTTTTTCATCAAGGAGCTTCATGATTTCATCTTTGGAGTAGGCTCTCTTCCCTTTGGGTTTTAACCGGACAAAAATACGGACTTCGTCTTTGCGAATGGTGGAGGAAAAAAGTACAACATCGGGAATTTTGTTCAAGATCTCCTCTACCTTCTTCACCGCGTCGTCATTGGCTTCCAACCGGGCGCCGGCCAGAGGAAAAATGACGACCGTAAACTCGTTTTCTTCAAGCGCTGTCGGCCAATCGATATCGCGCTTCATCAACCGCCATGAAGAAAAAGTAAAAACCAAAATGAGAATCGCCACCACGGGATAACGCATCGCAAGGTTTTTTCTCATCAAGCGGTAATAGATTTGTTTGATTTTTTGCATCCACGCGCTCTTCCCCATATCCGGCACGGTGATTTTGCCCCGGGCCCAATGCATCATCAGGACCGGGACAAGCATCTGGGCGATAAAAAACGAGCAGATCAGAGAAAAAATAACGGTAAAGGCAAAACCAAAGTAGGTTTGCTGCACTTTTTTATCGATAAAAAGGATGGGCACGAAAACAATGATCGTCGTAATCACAGAGGCGAGGAGCGGCAGCCACATTTCCTCCGATCCTTCACGGATGGCGCGTGTGTCGGAATGCTTTTGTTCTTTTTTCGAAAAAATATTTTCAAGGATGACGACCGAACTATCCACCAAAATGCCGATGGCAAGGGCCAATCCGGAAAGGGACATTACATTTAAACTGATGTGGGCAGCGGCCATTAGGACAAACGTGGTCACGAGTGAGATGGGAATGGAAACGAGGATAATCACCGCCAGGACCCATTGTCTTAAAAAGGCATAGATGAGAATCACGGTCAGGATCATGCCGACATAAAGCGAACTTTTCACATCGCCGATGGCCCGCGAAATCGTCTCGGCCTTATTGGAGACGGTGATAATGTCGACCGCATCTTGGTGATCGGCCTCGAATAAGTCCAGAAGGGCGCGGACGGTTTTGACCACCGGAATCGTATTCGCCACGCTTGTCTTTTTGACATAGACCGTGACATTTTGCTCGAGGTTGAGCCGCGCCTCGTCGCTTGGCTCCATGAAAGAATCTTTAACCGTGGCAATTTCTTTCAACGGGATGATGGAACCCTGCCGTGTGGCTTGAATCCCGATCTCCCCCACCTCCTCCACCGTTTCGAAGGCTCCCATGCTGCGAATGGCCAGTTGCAGCTTGCCGCGGTCCACATTGCCGGCAAGCAGATTCACATTGTTTTGACCGAGGATATCCATTACTTTTTCGATCGAGACATTGTAAGAAACCATTTTGTCGCGATCCAGCTCGACAAGAATTTTACGTTCACGGCCGCCATAGACTTCAATACTGGCAACGCCATCAACGCGGGCAAGAAGCGGTTTGAGATCCAGATCGACAAGGGCGCGCACCTCTTCAGGCGACAGGGTGGCGGAGGTCAGGGCAAAAATGAAAATGGCGGATTCGGCATCGTCATAATTGGCAATCACCGGTTTTTCGATTTCCTTGGGAAGCAGGGGGCGCACACGGGCAAATTTTTCCCGGATCTCAAGAGCGGCAAAATTCATGTCGGTGCCCACTTCGAACTCCATGGTGACACGCGATTCCGCCTCGCGCGAGCTGGAATAAAGATTTTTGAGATGGTTCACCGTAGCCACGGCATCTTCGACAAGTGTCGTGATTCTTTTTTCAACATCCTCCGGAGGCAGACCGCCGCGGGCGCGGATAATGATGCTGATAATGCCGGTATTTTGTCCCTGATAAAGCTCGATGGGTAAACGAAGCAGCGAAATCAAGCCGAGCACGATAAAGGCAGTAAACAACATGGTCACGAGAACGGGCCGGCGGATGGAAAAGGTTGGGAGTCCCATGATTACTCCGGCTCCTCCTCGTCATCCCCCAGAAATTTTTCCGTCAGACGAGTCGTCAAGATGTAAAAGGCAGGAATGACAATGAGTGTCAATACCGTAGAGGAGATGGTTCCACCCATCATGGCAACAGCCATCGGCGCCCGAAGCTCAGCACCTTCGCCCAGGCCTATCGCCAAAGGAACAAGCCCCATCACGCTGGTCAGGGCGCTCATCAGGATGGGCCGTGTTCTTACTTTCGCCGATTCGATTGCCGCCTCCTCCACATCCATTCCCTCCTGGCGCAACTGGTTGATGTATTCAATTAAGACAATGCCGTTATTGACGGCCGTACCGGCAAGAAGGACCATGCCCAAGAGCGAGATAATATTCAGCGTGTTGCCGGAAATCCAAAGGGCAACAGCCACGCCAAAAAGGGCAAGGGGTACGGTCAGCATGATGATGAGGGGCTGAGCAAAAGACTCAAATTGGGAGGCCATGATCATATAAACAAGGAGGACGGCGAGAACGAAGGCAAAGAGGACTTTCGAGAAATTTTCTTTTACCTCCCGCGCTTTACCGGAGAGCACCACCTGAAAATCCGAAGATACCGGCTGCGAAGCCAAAACCTTCTGGACGTGCGCTAAAACGTTTTTGCTTTTGACGGATTTTCGGATATCGGCGGAGATGGTCGTCGTTCGCTCTTGATCAAATCTCCGGATTTCACTTGGACCCACGCTTTTTTTGATGGCGGCCACTTCTTTTAAAGGAATGAGGCTGTCTAGGACCCGGGAATAAAGAAGCAGGTTGTTCAAATTTTCCACGTTCCGCCGGTCTTTCTCGCTGAGACGGACGCGAACGTCGAATTCCTTACCCGCCTCTCGGTATTGCGTAGCCACCACACCCTCAAGGGCTGCTTTCGCAACAAGTGAAACATCCAGGGCGGAGATGCCGTAAAGCCCGGCCCTTTTTTTATCAATCTCCAATTTTGTTTCCGGTGTGGCTTCGCCCGTATCTTCCTGGACGTTATAAACGCCGGGAATCTGACCGAGTTTGTTCTTGATCTCCGAAACAAGCTTCGCCATTTCATTGAAGTCATAGCCCCGAACGAGCACCAAAATCGGTTTCAAGCCGCCCTCGGCAAACGCAAATTCACTTTCCTGAAGCACAAAGTCAATTTGAGCACCTTCCAAATCAAGCGTCGGCGCTTTTTCCTGCAATTCATGGACAACGTCGGCGGAGGAATACTTGCGCGTCTTATGAAGGGTGACCAGGATCAATGCCTGCGAAGCGCGTAAGGTCTCCACTTTGATTTGACCCTTCTGGCTTTTTTCGGAACCGATCGTCAGGGCAATGTCCTTGATCGTCTTGAGACTGCGGATGGAATCTTCGAGGCGGCGGCAGACCCGATCCGTCACTTCCAAGCGCGTGCCGATAGGCATCATCACCTTCAAAAGAAACTGACCCTGGTCGACCTTCGGCAAAACCTCTTTTTCAAGGTTTGAGAAAAAGAAAAAAGCGGTCGAGCAAATGCCGAAGGCAACGATCAAGATAAGCGCGGCAAAACGGATTTTCTTTCCATTGGGGGCATTCCCCAAATATCTTTTTTCCAAAAATCCCGTCCAGTTCCATGGTTTGTAGCCAGTGCTCCTGACTTTAAGATAAGTAGAAAGCATCGGCAGAAGGGTGAGCGGGATAATGGTGGAAATAATTTGAGAGTGGATGATCGTCCAGGAAAGATCTTTGAAGATTTGTCCCGGAATACCCGGCACAAAGACAATCAAAGGAAAAAAAACAGCAATCGTCGTAAGATTAGAAGTCACGACCGGCCAAAAAACCTCGTTCGTACCCTTAATGGCGCCCGTGATGGGATCCTCCCCTTGTTCCCGCCGGCGGAAAATGTTTTCAAGCACCACGATGCTTGTGTCCGTGATCATGCCGATGCCAAGGACGAGGCCGCCGATGGACATCGTGTTGAGCGTAATACCGCTCAAGCTCATCAGGAAGAAACAGCCGATGACGGTGACGGGGACGGAAAGGATGACGGCCATGGACGGGCCGATGGCTTTCAAAAAGGCAAAGAGGACGAGAAAAGCGAGGAAACCGCCGCTCTTGGCATTGCCCATCAAGTCATTCAGGGAGTTGCGGATAAAAATGGAATGGTCATAAATAATTTCGCAACGCAGGCCCCGCGACGCGATGTCCGGTTCAAGCGAGGCGAGGGCCTTGCGAAGGCGGTCGACCACCTGGATGGTGTTGGCATTGGCCTGTTTTTGAATCGAGATGGAAATATTCTCACGCCCGTTATGACGCGAGATGCTTGTGCGCTCGGCCGTTCCGTCAATCACGTCGGCGATCTCACGAACCAGCACAAGCCGTTTTTCCATGAGGCGCCGGGCCACCTCTTCGCGCAGGCTGTCCACCGTCTTGCGGGGGCCTTGGTCCGCGCCCTTCTCGACGAAACTTCTGTCTTCCTGTCGAATTTCCTTCACCGTATCGGTACCCGCCACGGCAAAACCGATTTCTTTGACGCTCCGGAAATCACCCACCGTGCGAATGAGATACTCGTAGAGACCCTTCTTGATGCTGCCGGCCGGGTACGTCACGTTGGCTTGCTCGATCGAATCGATCATTTCAAGAAGCGAAATGTGATTGGCCTCGAGCCTCCCTTGGTCCACCTCCACGATGATTTCGCGGTCCAGACCGCCGGAGACGCTGGCCGAGGCGACGCCATCTAGTTTTTCCAAATTATCTTTGATGACTTTTTCCGAAAGGTGCTTGAGCTGCACCGCGCTCAGGTCCTCGCCGGTGACGGAGAGAATCATGATGGGCCGCGCGAGCGGATCAAATTTTAAAACGACCGGGTCTTCTGACTCTTTGGGAAGACGCTCTTTGATCAAATCGATTTTTTCGCGCACGGCCAGGGCCGCAAAATCGATGTCCTGGCCCCAGTTGAATGAAACGGTAATCGTGCTGCGTCCCTCGCGAGAAATCGATTCAATGTGCTTTAAACCGGAGACGGAGCCGATGGCCTCTTCGATCGGTTTTGTAATAAGAGTTTCAATTTCTTCGGGGGCGGCATTGGAATAATCGGTGACGATCGTGACTTGCGGAAAGGTAATCGGCGGGAAAAGTTCCTGGGGGAGACGAGTAAACGAGATGATCCCCACCACAATCAGCCCGAGGGTAACCATGACAATGGTTACTTTTTTTTGGATCGCAAACTCGGGTAAATTCATGCGCTAGATTTCGGCTTCCTGGGTTTCCAGAAGACGAATTTTCTTGCCATCTTCGAGCCGCTCAAAACCTGAGACGGCAACCACCTCCCCTTCGGATACTCCCGCGTCAACTTGAGAATAATCGGGCCGGGTATAGCCAATCGTAATGGCCCTTTTCTCAACGACATTTTTTTCGGGATTGATCGTGTAAACCCACTGTTCCCCTTCGTTGCCCTGAATCGCATCCGTCGGCAGAACGAGTGTATTTTTCTTGCTGTAAAGAAGGATGCGGATTCGCGCGAACATTCCCGGCAGCAGGATGCGGTCGGGATTTTCGATCCGAACACGGGCCGTGGCCGTGCGGCTAGTGCCGGCCACAACGGGAGCAATATTTTCAATGACTCCTTCAAAGGTCTTATCGGGGAAGGCATCGATAAAGACACGGGTTTTCTGTCCGAGTGCAATTTTATTGACGTCCCGTTCCACGACACCGAATTCGGCATAAACATACTCAGTCATTACGTGCTTGCCGACCAGCGTGTTCTGGGTAACGGTCTCACCCTCTTCCACATTAATTTCTCCGAGCATTCCCGCAGAGGGGGCATAAAGATTGGACTTCTCAAGCATCGCCTCATGGGCCTTGACCTCGAGCCGTGAGACCTCCGCCTCATACTTTTTCCCCTCGAGTTCGAGTTTCACCTTGTCGAGCGTGGCCTGGGGAATTCCGCCGATGGCAAAGATTTTCTCATGATCGGAAACTTTGTCTTGAGCAATCTGGACTTCTGTCTGGGACTTATTGAGTTCGGCCTGAGCCCGTTTCAATCGCAGCAGGATGTCGTCCTGGCGAAGCGAAATCAGCAAAGCGCCTTCTTCATAGCGCTCGCCCTCACGATAATTGATGGAGCTGAGGACACCCGGGATCTCGAAACTGAGTTTAAATTCCACCGCTCCTTTGATGGTCCCAAGCGCATTGAGCGTATCTTCGAAATTAAACCGCCCCACCTTGAAGCCCTTGACGGCGACAGGAGCGTCAATCGCAGGTGCCTGTTGCGAGATCATTTGATCCAGGCTTGGCTTGCGGACGCCCCGGAGACATCCGCGGGCGAGGACAAGAAGGATAAGGACAGCGATTCCGATGAGAATTTTTCGTTTATGCTTTGCACTAAAATCGCGGGCCGGGGGCGGGAGTTTGGCCTCGAGTGGTTCGCATAATTTTTCGACCCGTTCAAGGAGCTTTTCAGCCTTTGCCCGGAGAGGAATGGAAAGCTCTCTCAAACGCGCCAAAACTTTCGGAGCATTCAGCCGGATTTTTGCGGCAATCGCTTTGAATTTTTCGCTCAGGCCTTTACCCTTCGGTTCAAGCGGCGATTCACTTTCCATAGAGTTCCTCGATGGGGAGATAATTGCGTATACCGATAGCGCGATTCAGCTGTGCCTTGGCGGTGAAATAATCTTTCAGCGCTTTATGAAGTTCAATCTTTTCTTTCAGAAGCGCAATTTCGGCTTCTATATATTCGGAAATCTGGACTTCGTTCTTCCCGAGCCGGTGGGCATTGAGACGCCGCAGCCGGTCACGATAGTCAACGCGTTTCAAAACGGATTCCAGCTGAATCTTGGCCTTTTGAAAATCAAAATAGGCTTGTTTGACATCGTGGATCATGTCTTTTTCCGCTTTTTCAAGCTCCACCACTTGATTGAGACGTTCTACCTCCGCCTCTTTGGCCTCGACCAGTTTATCCAGACCATCTAGGAGTCCTACGGTCAGTTTATTTTCCGTAATCTGCGTACCGGAACCACCCAAAAATTGAGAAACGGAGGGTGCCTGCTCGTCATTTTGAAATTTGTACTGGATGTTGTTGCCGCCGGCATTCCAGTTAAGTTCGACGCCGAGTGTAAATTCGCGCTTGAGACCGGCATGCGGATCGTTCACATTAAACGCCTCTCCCGCCCTTCCGAATTCCAAAATCAGATCGGCATGCGGAATGAGTTCACCCGTCTTTATTTTTTCATCGAGGCGGGCGGATTGCAGTTTGGCGGCCTCGACCTGCAGCTCAGGCCGGTTTTCATAAGCGAGGTCGACAAGTTTATCGAGCGCAGGAGCGTCACCGTTGACCGCTTTCACTTCTGAATCTTTTTCGCTGTCACCCGGCTTCTCCTCCGAATTCGTCAAAAGATCTTCCACATGATAAAGCGGAGCGACGGTAATTTCATCTTCCATCTCAAGGTCGAGGAATTTTTGCAGTTCAAGCTTCGCAAGCTCCAACTCCTGCATGGAATTCTCGTGTTCATACTGCATCTGGCTGAAAAGGGATTGCACGTTCAGGTGTTCGATCTCCGAAATAATATTTTGTTCGTGTTTTTTCTTAGATTGTTCCGCAAAAACGCGCATGCGCTCGATGGCATCATTTTGATCTTCGATGGCCCGTAACGTCCGGTTGTAATCAAAATAAGCCTTGGCCACATCGTTCACCACGTCTTCGATCGCTTTGTCGTAATCTTTTTCCGAGGAATCAAGACCGGCCTTTTCTTTCAAAAGAGTATTCCATAGAATGCCGCCGCGAAAGACAGGTTGGCGGAGCGCGAAACGGTAACTTTTAGCATTGAACCCCGCGCTGGAAAGTGCGCCTTCTTGCTCCTTGTATTCAAGTTTAGCCTCTGGAAACAGTTTTCGCAAAGCGGCCAGGATCCGGCGCCGCGCCAGCGCAATACGTTCCTGTGCAGTCCGGGCAGGCGAATACACTCGGACGGCCCGCTGAATTAGTTCATTCAGGTTCTTTTCCGGACCGTTTAGAAATTGAACCTTTTCCCGGACATTCTTGGGATTGATCGTCGCCCGGATATGCCCATAATCCAGATAGGGCATGGTATCCACCCGTTCTTGCCTCAAAACCTTGACCCGGTCACGAATCGCCTGTTCGGTCATCTGAGCCTGGGAAAGGGACACCTCTTCCGCAGAGAAGACTGCAGGAAGCAGAAGACAAAAAATAAACCCCGTCAAAATGGCTTTTTTCATTCTCGTTTTCCTTGGACTGACCTTCCCCTCATTATCGGCGATTTGACAAAGGTGCTTGACATGCCATCACTTACAGAAATGACGGAGCTGTGACGAGGAGCAGGACGGCTTCTCGCCGTAACGGATTATAAAACGAATGCCTCAGGATTCCATTAAAGAAAAGATTGTCCCCTTCCTTTAAATTGAGTTTCTTTCCCTCAATCTCCACCTCAATGCGGCCCACCAGCATCGACACAAAGAGGGGTAAGGGGTGGTTCAGGATGGTTTCATCAAACCTCTTTTGGGCGGTTAAAATGAGTTTACCGCAAAAAAAATCTTTCATGAAGGGGGTAAAAGACACGGCTTTGACGCCCCTCCAGGGGAAATCGATTTGAAAGTTGCCTTTTTGAGACCCCAAATAAAAATGACGGTCAATCGACATTTCCGACCGCCGGAAAATCTCGCTGATGGTCACACCCAACCCGCGGGCGATGGATTGGAGGGTCTTCACGGAAGGATTTTTGATGCGCCCCTTTTCGATAGCAGTAAGCGTCCTCGGATCGAGATCTTGGGAGCGGCGGCAAAGCTCGACACCGCTTAAGCTGCGTTCGCGGCGCAACCGGCGGATGGTTTCGTTTAAATTGACTTTTTCCTGAAGGGATGTTTTTTTGGATTGTTGTTCGGCATAGCGGCCCAATGCTTCATAAATCGAATCTGTTTTTTTCCCTCTCATGAAAACCTCATTCGGTTTTTTTTTCGAGAATCACTTTGCCTAAAACGAAACGCTGTATTTTTTCCTCATTTCGAAAAAACCAGTGCAATTTGCCTTCCGACCGGTCCGTATCAATATCGTGGAGGGCGGGAGAGATCCTAACCGCCCTGCCAGGTTCGGGAATGATGCCTAGAAAACTCCAACGGATGGCCCCTTCTATAATGTAGCCGGATTGATGGACAAAACCCCGGGCCGCCAAATAGCGATTCTCGGAAGGGTCTTCCCCTCCTTGGAACCAAGACCACGATTCAACTTGTTCATTGTCGTCATGTGCCCGGAACCCCAGTTGAAAATCTTTCCGGTCTCCCCAAAACAGGCCATCTCCTTCCGGATCAATATAAAGCTCGATGGCATCGTCTTGCCAAATATTTTTTCCGGTCTTGCGCACGACGACATCTTGATCCGTAACCTTCGCGGAAAAATAAAGCGCCTCTTCGTCCCACGCAAAACGCAACTCTCCCGACAAATCTTCGTCATTTTTAACGCTCCCGCTCTCGCGGTGGAGAAGATTCAGCCGGAGCGGTGCCCCCGACCAATCTCTCAAAAACCCATCAATCGTGATTCCGCCGGCAACGTAGGGGGCGCGAAACTCCACCGGACTCGGCCATTTGACTTCCATCGTGCCCGGTTTAAACCCGACTTTTTCCATGGCCTGTTGCAGATAGAAATTCCGTTTCATGATGTTCCAAACAAAACCCGTCCGGTAATTTTCAATCATCACAAGAAGCGCGCCCTGATCGATGCCGATGACCTCTTGATCGAACCATTTTTTATCAAGATTAAAAGCGTCCGAGAAACCGTACATACCCCAAAGCTTGTCTCCCAAATCTTCATAAAAATGACGCAGGCACGCGATCGATTCTTTGGGAGTAAACACGATCGAACCGCCGCAGCCTGTCGGGGCAATCGTGCCGTCGTGAACTGCCCATCCGGGAGGAGCTCCGTAAGCCTTGTACCCAAAAGGGCCGTCAGAGGCCGTGAGGCCCCAGGAGTTGGGCCCATAACTTTTAAACTTAGCGGCCTGATCCATCACAAAGGCACGGTTGGCAAGCGTCGCATTGACGGAGTTTTTGAAATAATCCGCATAGCCGTCATTTTGATCGCGGAAATCGATCCAGGCATGGGAATATTGATGCGTGAAAAGAGGCGGCATCTGCATGACGCGTATGTTTTTGTAACTTCCGACCGGGCGGGAAATCGCCTTCCAGCTTTTTGCAGGGATAGGGTGCGTCGGCGAACCGATCGCCAGCAAATAGAGAATCAGGGATTCATTGTAATGATCCCACCGCAGTTTGTGAAAACCCGATTCCGGAGACCACGCAAGCGCCAGCGTCTCTCCGCCGTGAAGCATCCAGGGAAAATCGATACGTTCGTAAATCTTCGCAGCGAGATCCCGCATCTCGGCATCATCAAAATACTCGGCGACAAACAAGGCGCCGGCAAGGAAAAGGGCAGTATCGATGGGTGAGACTTCCGAATTTTTGATCCGTGTGCCGCTTTCCATGTCGAGAAAATGATAAAAAAAGCCGTGATCGTGGGCGGCGGAAGAATAAAAAAACCGCAAGGTCCGCCGCGCCATTTCACGAAGCGTGGCCTCATGCATCCATCCCCGCTCGGCCCCAATCCCCAAAGCGGTAAGACCAAAACCCGTGGCGGCAATGCTGGAGGCCGAAAAAGTTGCGCCTCTTTGAAAGTTGTGGGCGCGGTCACTGACAAGGCCAGTTTTTGGGTTTCGTTCCCTCACAAAGTAATCGAAACTCTTCCTCGAAATGGTCTCAAGCAGCTCCTCTTCGGAAAGACCTTTGGTGACGGAGGCATTAATGCTGACGGGTTCGAACAAAGATATGAAAAGAATAAAAATGAAGGGCAGAAAAAGGGCTCGAAATCTCGAGGGGCGCATCACGATGGAAAACATTCGGCCACCCGGGCCTCCAACTCGGAGAGCTGGACGGGCTTGATCAGATAGAGGCTGCAACCCAAAGTTTTGCATTTTTCTACCATGGATTGCTCACTAACACCGGTCATCATGATGATTTTCTGATCCGGTTTGGCGGCCTTAATCTTTCTCAAGACCTCGATGCCGAGCATGACGGGCATCAACATATCGCAAAGGACAAGATCAAATTTTCCCTTTTCATACAGTTTGACGCCCTCGGCACCGTCCGCGGCGATTTGAACGTCAAAATCACGGTCTTCAAAAAAATCTTGAAGGAATCCGCGAATGCCGATGTCGTCATCAATCAGAAGAATTTTGCCGCGCGCCATGATGGGTTTGTTACGACTTAGGCAAGAAGATGTACCAAGTCGTTCCTTTTCCTTCTGCGGAGGTGACGGTTACTTCGCCGCCGTGGTTACGAATGATACCGTGACAGACTGAAAGCCCCAATCCCGTTCCTTGACCGGCGGGTTTGGACGTCACGAAGGGTTCGAAAAGGCGTTTCTTGACCTCCGGCGG
>ORMF012202958.1_pt1 | contig 36083 bp, 23 predicted proteins | sample 1779871 | NCBI WGS metagenome assembly ORMF01 (sample SAMEA104232316, study PRJEB22302) | groundwater metagenome | biome: forest; feature: aquifer; material: groundwater | place: USA | collected 2011-08-07 | depth 5.4 m
CGACACTTTGCCCAGTGTGAAAAGTGGCGCTGTCCAACTAGTGTAGGGTCAACTTTGATTTTTTGGGTACAGATGGTTCAGTTTCGTTCGAGAATCGTCGGTCGTGAACTGCAGTGAACCCCAAAAAACAAAGTTGACCCTACACTAGTGCCACAGCTGCCCCGTCTTTCGCCGGCGCTGGTTGCTCGTTGGCTTGCGGGCCGACAGGTTCACCTGTCGCCTGCCGTCATCGCAGCGGCAAGCTGGTTGATGTCGAGTACCTGGGGCCTGCGTCCGGGTCGTGCCATGCTACCATTATGGCATCGGCGTCAAGCGATTGCAAGAGCGGTCACGCATAAGGCAGGGAAACGAGCATGTCGCTACAACGGCTGTCTAATTAGTTCTGGTGGATTTTGGGCATGAGGTTGGCCTTGATGAGCGGATTCTTCGCCAGTCATGCGATTCAGTTTGCGAGATGAATCAACACACTCCTAGTGCTATGTCACACGTCGAATGATGGATCACAAGAGCCGCGCACGAAGTAAGCGGCTGCGAGTGGGCCGCTTACTTCGTGCGCGGCTCTTACTTCTGGCGACTCATCAATTCATGCGTGACAGAGCACTAGCACTACCCGAATTCCGTTGCTTGCAATGACCTCAACAGGCTATTTTCGGATTCATCCGGGTCTACACCTTCTCTCCCGCCACATACACCTCGCGCACGTGCAAATCCCGGTTGAGCACCACCAAATCGGCGAGCTTGCCGGGTTCGATGCTGCCCAGGTCCTTGTCGCGGCCGGCGATGCGCGCGGGGGTGAGGCTGGCCATGCGCACGACTTCGACGAGCGGTACGCCGGTCATTGCAAGAAAGGTGCGCACCGCGTGATCCATGCCCATGACGCCGGAGGCCAGCGCTTTGCCGTCGGGCATGACGCCGACGTCGTCCTGGCGCAGGATCGGTTCGCCGCCGTCGAGGGGGCCGAAGAGGTACTCGCCGTCGGGCATGTCGAGGGCGCGATTGCAATCGGTGACCAGAGCGAGGCGGTCCGGGCCTTTCACCTTGTAGGCGAGCTTGAGCAGCTCGGGTGCCAAGTGCTTGCCGTCGGCGATGACTTCGGTGGTCAGGTCGTCGAAGTAGAGCGTTGCTTCCATGACGCCGCCGCGCATCGGGTAGGTCTGTTCCTGGCGAAGGCGGGCGCGGTCGGACATGGCGCAAAAAAGGTGATCGACGTGCGTGACGCCCCAGCGCCGGGCGGCTTCCATCTGCGCGAAGGTGGCGTGCGAATGGCCGACGTTGCAGCCGATGCCCAGCGCCCGGCACGCCCGGACGAAATTCTCGGCGCCCGCCAGCTCCGGGGCCACGGTGGCCCGCGTGATGCAATCGTGATACGTCAGGTATTCGAGGTACTCTTCCGTCTTCGGCGGGCGCAGCGCGGCTTCGGGATGGCAGCCGCGCGCTTCCTTGGCGAAGTACGGGCCGTAGAAATGGCAGCCGAGAATGCGCGCGCCGTAGCCGCATTCGCCAGAATGCGGGTTGCCGTCGCCCGCATTCTGGCGAATACGGCTACACAAAGATTGGCAGACGCGCAGAAACGTCAGGTGCTGCTCGTGCCGCGCGACGGTCGTCGTGGGCAACAAGCTGGTGGTGCCATGGCGGGCGTGGGCCTGGCAAACGGCGCGAAACGCTTCCTCGGTGCCATCCATGAAATCATGGCCCGCGCCGCCATGCACATGCAAGTCGACAAAGCCGGGGACGAGATAGCCATCCGCTAGATCAACGACACGCAGATTGTGCGGCACGGTCGTGGCCGTCTGTGCAGCGCCGACGCTGCCGATGCGCTGGCCCACGACCTCGACCTGGCCGTGCTCCAACAAACGGTTCGGCAAAACGATGGCGCCGTTGGTAAAAAGCAGCGTCATGGATAGCTCCGTGGGGACCGTCCCATTATAAATGACCGTGCACGATTCGGCTGTAGGTTAGGTTTCCAACCTGACCGGACAGATTGAAAATCTATCCTACGAAGCAGCCGAATCACGCGTGTTCATTTTTTGTTCAGCAGCAGCCTTCGTGGAGTCAGCGCCATGCAACTCTGCAAAGTCCAGCTCGAAACCGGCGACATTCGCGCCGCGGCCCTGGTGGACGGGCACGTGCGCCTGCTCCAGCTTGACGGCTTGGTCGGCCGCCGCAACTTAAGCGATATCCTGCATGCCGACCAGCCCGGCGCCATGGCACGCGATCTCATGGACGACGACAAGCTGGCGCCGCAGGACGTCGATTTTCTCGCGCCGATCGATGTGCAGGAAGTTTGGGCGGCGGGCGTGACCTACAAGCGCAGCCAGGAAGCGCGCGAACGAGAATCCGTCGGCGCCGCCAAGTTCTACGACCTGGTCTATTCGGCAGCGCGCCCGGAGCTGTTCTTCAAAGCGCCCGCCTGGCGCGTCTCCGGCCCCGGCGAGCGCGTGCACATCCGCAAGGACAGCAAGTGGAGCGTGCCGGAGCCGGAATTGGCCCTGGTCATCTCGCCGCACTTGAAGCTGGTCGGTTACACGATCGGCAACGACATGAGCGCTCGCGACATCGAAGGCGAGAATCCGTTGTACCTGCCGCAAGCGAAGTTCTACGACCATGCATGCGCGCTTGGCCCGGCGATCACGCTCGTCGAAGACATGCCTGCGCCCGATCACGTCGCGATTCGTCTGCAAATCGAACGCGGCGGCAAGACCGTGTTCGACGGCGCCACCAAGGTCAGCGCCATGAAGCGCGGCTTCGACGAATTGATCCAGTGGCTCGGCAAGGAGACGAGCTTCCCGCACGGCGCCGTCCTGCTCACCGGCACCGGCGTCGTGCCGCCCGACGATTTCACGCTGGTGCCCGGCGACATCGTCCATATCGACATCAGCGGCATAGGCCGGCTGACCAATCGGGTCGAGCATCGTGCGTAGGTAGAAATCCAGTCCAGCTATCAGATTTCACTTAGAGACCAGGCTGTACGGGGCCAGTTTCATTCAGGGGTCAAAAGTGCTGAATGAAGCGCCATTTCACAACTCCAATCGCTATCAGAGATTGCGACTTGAAAAAACTTTCATTCGACACTTTGGGTGTGTGCTGAACGCAAATGAATGAAACGGCGAATGGCGAACAGACGCCTTGCGGGCGGTAGCGATTGTCGTGCTGCCCAAGCACGAGTGAGTATTCCTTGCGTTCCGACTATGCGGCTTATTCCTTCCCTGCCTTCTCCAGCCTTCGCGGTCGCTGGGCGAACCACTGTTCGGATTTGCCGAATTCGGTCGAAACCGAATAACAGACCGTGTCAAGACTGCCGGAGTCGTTCGCGACTTCGGGCCTAGCCCGCGTTTCTCACCAATAATGGTGTGCTGCGCGGCGTCGGAGGGCGGGTTTTCTAACCCGCCATGGACAGACGGGTTAGAAAACCCGTCCTCCGGTGGGCGAGAAATGCGGCCTGGTCGGCGACAAGACGTCGCCTGCGGAGGGTGAAAGGATGCGCTCGCAACTGCTCGGCAGCGTCGGCCTGGCCCTGGCATTTTGCGCAAGCAGCGCTTGCGCGCAGGACCTGGCCTGGCGAGCCGCACGAGACACCGCTGCCACGCCGCCGACGACTGGGGTCACTCTCGGCCGACCGCGGCCGATTCTCGCCGACAACCCAGTTCAGCCCGCGACCTACACGACGCCCGCAGCGACCCTAAGCCAACCGCGGCCGATCTTCCGCGGCCAAAGCCCCGATCTGCCGTCGGTCAACGTGCCGCCGCCGCCACCGCCGGGCGGCGGCTTCGGCAATCCCGCGGTGTTTCCCGGCGGACCCGCGGGTCCGGCCGGACCGACGCGCGGCCTCGGCGCCGGCGAGGAAGCCTACAACTGCGGCATCGTCAACAACAACGCCGACCTCGGCGGCTTCTTCACCCGCGCCGGCGACAAGATCAAACGCGGCTGGACCGACATCACCGACTCCGTCACCGGCATCGGCGGCCGCCGCTCGTTCCAGAGCGATCACGAATTTGACAGCTTCATCTCGCCGGTCAGCAATCCGATCTACTTCGAAGATCCGCGCGCGCTGACCGAGTTGCGGCCCATGTTCATCTTTCAGCACACGCGCGACAACAACCCCGTCTTTAAGGGAGGCGACAACTACTTCGCATTGCTGCAAGGCCGGCTTGCCCTGACGGACAGCGTTTCCCTCGTCGTCAACAAGTTCGGCTGGACCTGGATCGATCCCAAAGGCGGTGTGCCCGGCATCGACCCCGGCAACGGCTTCTCCGAACTTCACCTGGGACCCAAGTTCACGTTCCTGCGCAGCGAGGTCAGCGGCACCGTCGCCGCGCTGGGCCTCAACTTCGAAGTCGCGACCGGCTCCTCCAAGGTCGCCCAGGACACCGGCAACCTGTCGTTGTCGCCGTACTTCTCCGTCGCGCAGAACTTCTGGCGCAGCAGCTTCGGGTCGTTCAATTTCATGAACACGACCGGTTACTCGTTGAGCATCGATTCCAAACGTACTGATTTCCTGTACGCGTCGTTTCACTTGGATTATCACTTCCAACAATGGCCGAAGATCTATCCGCTGATCGAGCTAAACTTGACCCGCTACGTGATGAACGGCTCGGCGCGGCCGGGGGACTTCGAGGGGAGCAACCTGTTCAACTTCGGCTCGATGGCCGTCGCCGGGCACAGCGATGTGACGATGGCCGTCGGCTTCCGTTACAAGTTCAGCGAGGCGATTCAACTCGGCCTGGCCGGCGAATTCAGCATCATCGGCGGCCACCGCCACATGGAAGGCTATCGCATCGGCGGGGATTTGATCTTCCGGTATTAAGATCCCGCTTGCCGTTTAGCGCGGCCATCGAACATCCGCTTGGAGTGTTCCATGGTCGCGCTCAACGGCAAGCAACGGCGCTTAGATATCGTAATACATGTAGAACTCATACGGATGTGGCCGCAGGCGGATCGCGTCCACTTCCTTTTCGCGCTTGTACCAGATCCAGGTGCTGATCACGTCCTTGGTAAACACGTCGCCTTGCAGCAGGAACTCGTGATCGCGCTCCAGGTTGTTGAGCGCTTCGTCGAGCGCGCCGGGCGCCTTGGGCACCTTGGCCAACTCTTCGGCGCCGAGGTCGTAGATGTCCTTGTCGAGCGGCTCGCCGGGACGCATCTTGTTCTTGATGCCGTCGAGCATCGCCATCAGAATCGCGGAAAACGCAAGGTAAGGATTGCACGACCCGTCCGGGCAACGAAATTCGATCCGCTTCGCCTTGGGACTCGGTGAATAGACCGGGATGCGGATTGACGCCGAGCGATTGCGGCGGCTGTAGGCGAGATTCACCGGAGCTTCATATCCGGGCACCAGGCGCTTGTAGCTGTTGGTCGTCGGGTTGGTGATGGCGCACAACGCCGGCGCGTGCCGCAACAGGCCGCCGATCGCGTGTAATGCCATATCCGAAAGCCCCGCGTAGCCCGAGCCGGCGAACAGGTTGACGCCGTTCTTCCACAGCGAGCTGTGCACGTGCATGCCGGAGCCGTTGTCCATGAACAGCGGCTTGGGCATGAAGGTCGCCGTTTTGCCGTGCTTCTTGGCGACGTTCTTGACGATGTACTTGTACTTCAGCACCTTGTCGGCCATTTCGACGAGCGGCGAAAAACGCATGTCGATCTCGCATTGACCGCCGGTGGCGACTTCGTGATGCTGCGCTTCGATCGGAATGCCGCACTGCAGCATCGTCAGCATCATCTCGGTGCGCATGTCCTGCAGCGAATCGGTGGGCGGCGTCGGGAAGTAGCCTTCCTTGTAGCGAATCTTGTAACCGAGGTTCGGCTTTTCCTCGCGGCCGGCGTTCCAGATGCCTTCGCTGCTGTCGAGGAAATAGTAGCCGGAGTGCTGCGTCTGATCGTAGCGCACGTCGTCGAAGACGAAGAATTCCAGCTCCGGGCCGAAGTAGGCGATGTCGGCGATGCCGGTCGTCTTCATGTAATTAACGGCCTTGCGCGCGACGTTGCGCGGATCGCGGCTGTAGTCTTCCTTCGTGAGCGGGTCTTGGATGTTGCAGATGATCGTGAGCGTGGTGTCTTTGCAGAACGGATCGAGGAAGGCGGTTTCGGGTTGAGGCAGCACGAGCATGTCGGATTCGTTGATTGCTTGCCAGCCGCGGATCGACGAGCCGTCGAAGCCGAGACCTTCTTCAAAGGTCGCTTCGGAGAGAGCGTCGGCGGGGATCGAGAAGTGTTGCCACAGGCCGGGGAAATCCATGAAGCGGAGATCGACGACCTTGACGTCTTTTTCGCGGATGAGCGCCAGAACCTCTTTGGGAGTCACAGGAGAGTTCTCCAAACGTTTAGCCCCGGTTCGCAGAACCGGGCGGCGGTGCGCGGGAATCTCTACCGTAGGCAGACCAGCACGGCCTTGTCGAGTGGACGAAGACCGGCGTCGCAAGAATATCGTAGGGGCCTTGCCCAAGGCAGCGATCTTGCCGAAATTGCCGGCGCCTCTAGCCGCGGCGACAGCGCTCCCTACCAATAGCCAAGTCCCGCCGCTCCCGCGTGCGAATCGGATTGAACTTCCCGAAGATGATGGATCGATGTTACCCGGCAGGATGCGCTGCGTGTCGTGCATCAAGGCAGAGAGGCTGCGCTCATGTCGCGTTTGCGTTACTGGCATCCCGTCCTCGTCGCCAATGATTTGCCCAAGGACCGCCCCGTCGGCGTGCGTGTCGCCGGGCGCGACCTCGCGCTGTTTCGCACCAAGGACGGCGGCCTGGGAGCGCTCGAAGACAAATGTGTCCATCGCCGGCTGAAGCTGAGCGTCGGCAAGGTCGTCGAGAACAAGCTGCGTTGCGCCTATCACGGCTGGTCGTTCACCACCGCCGGCGAAGGGGAAAGTCCGGGCACGCCGAAGCTGCATGCCTGCGCCAAGAGCTACGCCTGCGCGGAAGCGTACGGCGCTATTTGGGTGCGCGAGCGCGACGGCGAACAAGCGCTGCCGGATTTGATCCAGGGCTACGAAGGTTGGTGCTTCGCCGGTTGCGTGATCAATCCGATCAAAGCGCCGCTGGCGCTGTTGCTCGACAACTTTGCCGAGGTCGAGCACACCGTCGCCGTGCATCCGCAGTTCGGCATCGAGATCAGCCAGGCGAGCAAAGCGGTCTTGGAACTCGAAACAACCGACGACACGTTCACGGCCGTCAACTACGGCCCGTCGAAGCCGCCGCCGTTGGCCACACGCGTCATGGCCTGGACGTGGGCCGGCGACAACTTTCATTCCGATTACACGTTTCGCTTCGATCCGCCGCGCTCGTCAGTGACGCATTACTGGATGAACCCGCGCACCCGCCGGGAACGCATGGCGAAGTATCACCTCTACCACTACTTCGTGCCGATCGATGACAAGAATTCGATGGTGGTGACGTTCGGCCATCTGCACTCGCGCTGGCCGGGCATGAACTGGATCACGCAGCGCATGGGCTGGTTCGTGCGCAAGAAGATCAAATCGACGATCGACGAGGACGCTTGGCTGCTGGAGAACATGGCTGACTACGACACGGGCATCGAAGGCATGAAGCTGAGCCGGTTCGATAAGGTGCTGGGGCTGACGCGCGAGCGGCTGGCGCGGATTTACAGTGAAGCGCCCGCAGAGGCTTGTGCGATGGGCGGCGCGGATTGCCAAAGGCAGGACCGTTGTTCCGCACAGCCTTGAGCAATGTCAGACGATTCTGCTACAATGTCTGACAAGGAGCTTCGCAATGGCCAGCGATCGTCTCACCGTGCGTTTGCAGCCGCGTTTGCGACGCCGGCTCAAGCAACTGTCGCGCAAATTGCGGAAACGGGAATCCGAATTGGTGCGCGAGGCTCTGGAAGCGTACTGCGCCAATGGCCAAAAACCCGTGACTTGTTACGACCTTGCGCTGCGCGCGGGTTTTATCGGCTCCGCGAAGAATGCTCCGCCGGACTTGAGCACGAATCCGAAATACATGGAAGGATTCGGCGAATCATGATCGGCCACGTGTTAGTTGATGCTGGCCCGCTCGTGGCCATTGCTTCGCCGCGGGATCAGTATCATTCCGTCTGCGTTGCACAGATTCAGGATGTACGTCCTCCGATGATCACAAGCTGGGCTGTGGTAGCAGAGGCAACATGGCTGCTGCGCCGAGAAGCGGATTCGTTGGAGAATCTCTGCAAGATGGCCCGAGAAAGTTGGTTGGAACTGCCCGCCTTGGGAATCGATATGTTGATTTGGTTTGGCTCTTTCTTCAAGCGCTACGCCAAAATGGCGCCGCAACTTGCCGACGCCACACTGGTCTATCTCGCGGAACACCTCGACACGGATCAGGTCTTCACCGTTGATCACCGTGATTTCTCGATTTATCGCATCGGGAAAAACCGGGCCTTTCGCCTGTTGCCCGAACAGTTGTGGTCAGGTCACACTCGCTGATACGTCCCCATCCACTGCGCTTGCCCCAAGACATGCCCCTTCATCGCTTGCTCCACTTGCGCCTTGGTCGCGCCTTCGGCCAACGGCAGCGGCGCATCGAGCGCGTACAGCTTGAAATAATAGCGGTGCGGTTTGCCGCGCGGCGGGGACGGGCCGCCGTAGCCGACTTTGCCGAAATCGTTGCCGCCATCGGCGCCGACGCCGGTCACGCCTTCGGGCAGCGAAGTCGTGTCCGCAGCGAGATTGAACAGCACCCAGTGCACCCAAGTGGCGCGCGGGGCGTCCGGGTCGTCGCAGATCAGCGCGAAAGCCTGCGTGCCGGCGGGGACATCGGACCATGACAGCGGCGGCGATACGTCCGCGCCATCGGCGGTGTGCTTTTTCGGGATCGGCGAACCGTCGGCGAAGGCGCTGGATTGCAGGATCATGGGGAAGTCTCCGGAATCTGTTTACCGTTTCGCGCTCGCGCCGCGCGGCCGGGGACCTTGCCCTACTTCGGATTCATCGAGCGCGAAACGGCAAGCCACTAGCGCATCACGGCGATATTGCCCGTCTCGTTGATATAGATCGTTGCCGCTACGTTGTCATCGCGGAACACTTCGATGCCGAAGGTGCGCGTCTTTTCGGAAAACTCTTTCTCACCGACGGCCCGGCACTTCACGTTCAGGCCGTGCGTCCATGTCGGCTCGCTGACCTTTGGCGTCGGCGTCTTGAGCGCTGGGTTTCCCGGCATGACGGCGAGGCTGCCGGTCTCGGTGATGAACATCAGGTTGCCGTTGTTCTCGTCGCGGAAGATTTCGACGCCGAACTTGCGCGTGTCCTTGGTGAAGTTGGGTTCGTTGTGCTTACGACAAGCGAGGTCGAGGCCGTGCAGCCATTCGGGGGCCTTGCCGTCGCCCACCCCCCCTTCCCCCCCTTTCGAAGGGGGGGAAGGGGGGGTAGCGGTTTCGGGCAGGATGGCGATCTGGCCGGTCTGGCAGATGTAGACGAGGCTGCCCGAGTTGCCGTCGCGATAGACTTCGATGCCGAATTTCAGAGCGTCCTTCCATTCACGCGCGCCGCCTTTGCGAACGAGCAGATCGACGCTGTGGACCCACTTGGGAGCGTTGTTGCCGCCGGCGGACGGGCGCCGCGCTGCGGTTGTCGCCAGGTTGCCTTTTTCGGTGATGAACAGCCAGTTGCTCGTGTTGGGATCGCGGAAAATCTCCATGCTGTGGACTTTGGTTTCCTTTTTGAATTCCTTGACGCCCGCGTCGCGCGCCGGCAGGTCCAGGCCGGTGATCCAGTCGGGGCCTTTGCTGGTGAGCGGGACTTTCAGGTCCTGGAAGCCGCCGCCGACCGCGATCGAGCCGGCCTGCGAGATGTAAAGGCCCAGGCCGTTGTTGTTGTCGCGGAACGCTTCGACGCCGAATTTGGGCGTGTCCTTATCGAAGGCCGCGGCGCCGAAGGGCCGGCAACTCAGGTCGAAGGCGTGGGTCCACTGCAGATCTTTGGGTTTCTGCTGGGCGTCGATTTCTGTCGAGCAAAGCGCCAACCAACAGGTCAAAGCGACAACGCAGCCAAAGTTCAACCAGCGCATGGGGGATCCTCAAAAGGGGTCATTGAGTCGATATTCTATTTGAAGCGCGAAGCAGCGAAGCGATCATTATTGACCCGTTCCACGAATTCGCGTGAATCAAACTCGCTTGGCGGCGGCGCGCTTAATGCCTTGGCAACCCAATCGCCACGACCGTTTCCCAATCAACTCAAGACGACTCGGCCGTCCCAGCTTAACTTCTTTCGCAGTCGCTGTCGAGAAAATCCGCAAGTTGGCAAAGGGCGGCAACAGCAGATGTTGCAAAAATTCCCGGCAGCACGTCGGCGATCCCTTGAATCGCTCTTGACTTGCCCCGAACAGACGCTATGTTCCCGCCGCTTAACTGTCCCAAACTTGAGCCAGAGTTTTCGTCTCAGGTGCGTCGCGATCCGTTGCCTTTGGGGAAAGGTGCGGGTGGCGGCGGGTTCGTCCTTCACGGGACGAGGACAGCGCGCGCTCGTGTCCGGGGGCCGGTTCGCCGGCGCGACCCGAGCCGCTTTCGGGGGATTGCCGGAACAAAAGGAGGCCAGGGGTGGCTAGGAACATTGCCAAGACGCCGGTCCGCGTTGCCTGGGCGACTGCCCTTTTGAGTATCGCCCTGGGAGTGACCCTGTGGTCCGCCCAAACCGGGGCGCAAATGCCCGACGAGCCGCTCACGCTGCGGCCGCGCACGGCCATGAAACAGGCGCTCGAGCTGTTCAAGCGTCGCGATTACGAGAACGCCGACCGCCTCTACCAGCAGGCGCAAGCCGGGCAGGCGGAGTTGAGCGCCAGTGAGCGCCAGGACCTGGCCGAGCTGATGAAGAAGAACAGCAACGCGCTGCAAGGGCGCCAGGACGGCGCTGTGCTCGTGCAAAAGGCGCAGGAAGCGTTGCAGCAGGGCAAGGAGAAAGAAGCGAGCAACCTGCTCAAGGCCGCCAATGCCAATCAATACCTGACGTCCGTCGATCGCCAGATGGCGACCGCCTTGGGCGAGCGCCTGCGCAACCTACCGCCAAGCGCGGTCGCCGGCGGCGTCACAGTGACGCAGAAGAACGGCATGCCCACGATCGACACCAAGATCGAAGTCAAGGGGACCGACGCCAAGGCGTTCCTGGTCGCCGCCCGTCAAGCTCTTGTGAAGGGTGAACTCGATTTCGCCGAAACGCTCGTCAAGGATGCGGAACGCGTCAACACCGGCGTGTCGTCGTGGATGCCGTGGGGCGATTCGCCGACGAAGGTGCGGCGCGACATTCAGGCCGCCCGCGCCAAGCAGATGCTGCCGCCCGCCGTCGCGCAGGCGCCTGCCGAGAAAAAAGACGCGCCTTCGATCATGAGCAAAGTGGGCAGCGTCCTGACGCCGCCCTGGTGGCGCGACAAGAAAACCGAAGACAAATCCGCGAGCGCCGACGTCAAGCCTCCGGAATTCCCGGCGACGCCGAAGGACAACACGGCCAAGAAGACGCCCGGCGGCCTGGCCCAAGATCTAAGCCCGACGGCTGGCGTTGCGAAGCCGCCGACCATCGACCCGCCGGCGCCGAAGCTGCCGCCCTCGGTGGCGCGCGCCCAGGCGCGCAAGCTGATCGACGACGGCTACAAGGCTCTGCAAGCCAACGATCTCGACACCGCGCGCAAGTGCGCCGACGCGGCCAAAGCGCTGCGGCCCGATCTCGATTGGAACGAACGCAATCCGGATCGTCTGCTCGCCGAGATTCGGAGTAAGACCGGCACTAACACGAACGTGGCTGCGGCCACCGGCGCCGGCACGCCCGCCGATGCTAAGACTTGGATCAAGCAGGCGCGCGCCGCTCTGCAAAAGGACCAAATCGACGACGCCGACAAGCTGACCGTCAAGGCGGCGGCCGTCACCAGCGTCCGCTGGGGACTGTTCGAAGATTCGCCCGAACGCCTGCGCACCGACATTCAGGAGGCCCGCGTCCGGCATAACCGCGAACAAGCCGCCAAGCTGATGGTCGAAGCGCGCAAGTTGTATGCCAAGGGCACTCCGCAAGCGCTCAAGGAAGCCAAGGACAAGGCCTTCCACGCGAAGGAAATGCACGGACCGTACAGCGTCTGGGACTTCAGCGAGCGGCCGCAGAAGCTGCTCGATGAAATCGCCCGGGCCGAAGTGGGCAGCCGCAAGGCGCCGATTCTTCCCGATGAAATTCCGGGGCCGAGCAATCCCGCCGCGCTCGCAGCCGGCATACCGCCGCGGGCGCCGGTCCAACTCATGTCGACGAGCACGCAACAGCCCAACCGCTTCAAGGCGACCAAGCTCATCGCCGAGGCGCGTGACCTGGAACGCCGCGGCTTCCTGGTCGAAGCCCGGCTCAAGGCCAGCGAGGCCGACGCTCTGGGCGTCAGCTTCAGCGGCGACGAAGACAGCCCGAAGAACGTGATGCTGAGCCTGTCGTCCAAGACCGATCAGCGCATTCAGCAACTCTTGCAGCAGGCCGCGGAATTGGTGCGGAACAGCCCCAATGATCCGACGGCCTTCCTGAAGGCTGAAGGCAACATCACCGATGCCCGCAAGCTGGCGCAGTCGTTCCAGCTTGATCCGGCCATGATTAATCAGAGCGCCGTGTGGCTGCAACAAGCCGCGGCCAAAGCCGGCGTCGTCAGCCCGATCGTGGCGCAGGGCATCAACAGTCCCGGCTTAGCCCCCGCGGACTTCAAGCTGCCCAGCGATCCGCAAGCTCTGCGCAGCCGCGAGATCGGCCTGGAAAAGCTCGATAAGGCCCGCCTTGAAATCAAGGCCGGCAATCACACGCTGGCGCGCCGCATCGCCGAAGAGGCGTATAACCCGTCCTACTTCGTGCAGGTCGAAGCGGGCATGGTGCTGAGGACGATCGATGCCGAGGAGCATCAACACCACACGAACATCGCCCTGAAGAACTACGAAGTCGGCATGGAAGCGTTCCTACGCCGGGACTTCCGCCGCGCCTATCAGCTCTGGGACACCGTCGATTTGCGGCTGTTGCCGATGGACAAGCAGCGCCAGCTCGCCGAGTTGATGCAGGAAGCGCGCAGCGGCGTCGCCCAGGTCAAGAACGAGGTCAGCCCGGCCACCGCCAACCCCGGCGCCAACCAGAACAGCAGTGGCTTGGCCAAATGGACGGCGATGGAAGAAATCCAGACGCAGAAGCTCCGCGATCGCAGTCAGATTGCGATGAATGACGCCTGGAAACTCGTCCAGGACAAGAAGATCCCGCAAGCGGTCGATACGCTCAAGTCGTTCCTGGAGGACATGCAGAACGCGCCGGTCAATGCCGAACGCGTGTCCGTCATTCGCCGCCAGGTCGAAAGCAAACTGAACCAATACAACACGCTGCTCGCCCAGCAAACGCTCGACGAGCAGACCAAACGCGCGATCAACCCGGAATCGGTCAACAACTTCAAGATCGCCAAGTTGCATGATGAAGTCGGCGAATTGATGAAGGACGCCCGCGCCAAGTACAAAGAAGGCCGTTACGAACAGGCCCTAGTTCTTGCGAAGCGTGCCAAGGAGCTCGACGGCGACAGCGTGGCGGTGGATGCCCTCATCGCGCAGGCCACGGTGCAGGTCCGCCAACGGGAGTGGAATAGTAACCGCGACCGCAACGAAGAAGTCAATCAGCGAGAGTTGAGCAATGACACTCTTCGTGATGTGTCGATGAACAAACCGGTGTCTCTCGACAAAGAAGCCCACGATCGCGCCTCGCGACGCAAGCCCTTCGACGCTATCTACCAGCAAACGAAAGATCCGGTCGAGCGGGGAATCGAACGCAAGCTGGAGATGCCGAACAGCTTCTACTGGAAGGATGCGAAGCTCGACGACATCATTCAGGATCTGAAGACGTTGACCGGCATCAACGTGATGGCCAACCTGAGGGCGCTGAAGGACGCCAACATCAGCCTCGACATGCCGATGTCGCTCAACCTCGAAAACGTCAAAACGAAATCGGCGCTCAACGTCCTGCTCGAACAGGCGAAGCTCACCTGGGTGATCAAGGACCAGGTCCTGCAGATCACCACCCTGGAAGACGCCAAGGGCAAGACCAAGAGCATGATCCACGCGGTCGCCGACCTGATCGTGCCGGTGGACAACCATCAGACGCCGGAGTGCTTCAACCTCACCAGCGCCTTGATGCGGCACATCAACAAGAACGGCGCCATCCAGCACGGCGGCACATCGCCCTACATGCCCCCGAATTCGTTGCCGCTCAGCTCGGGCCTGCCGACGGGCCATTACGGCAACACCAGCACGGTGACCGGGACGAACGCCAGCGGCGCGTTGCCTAATGGCGCCATTCCCAATCCGAACACCAAGCTCCTGCCCGGGCAGACGATGGAAACGCTGCTCATGGACTTGATCAAGAACACCGTCGCCCAGACCTCGTGGAGCGAGCAGGGCGGGCCGGGGACCATCCAGTTCTACCCGTTGGGCATGGCCCTGGTCGTCAACCAGACGCTCGAAGTGCAGGAAGAAGTCGCCGCCCTGTTGGCAGCGCTGCGCCGCCTGCAAGACCTCGAAATCGCCATCGAGATGCGGCTGGTCAATGTGTCCGAAGCCTTCTTCGAACGCATGGGCCTGGACTTCGACATCAACATCAAGACGGGGCACTCGCGCGGCGAATCGCAGCTGTTGAGCGGCAGTTTCACGCCGTTCGGCAACGTCAACCGCAACCTGGGGGTGAAGAACCTGGTTTCCGGTTTGACGCCGGCCGGCACGCTGACGCCCGATCTGAACGTGCCGATCAAGAACAGCAGCTACGACTTCACGATCCCGCCCTTCGGCGGGTTCCCGGGGACCATCGGCAGCGACGGCGGTTTGTCGCTGGGTCTGGCGTTCCTCAACGACATCCAGGTGTTCATGTTCCTGGAAGCCGCTTCGGGCGATCGCCGCACCAACGTCATGCAGGCGCCGAAGATCACGCTGTTCAACGGTCAGGTCGCCACCATGAACGTGTCGGACAACCAGTTCTTCCTGCTCGACGTGCAGATTGCCAATCCCAACAACGGCAACCAGCTGTTCTTCGTGCCCAACCAGGCGCCGTTTCCGTTGGGCGTGCAGATGACCGTGTCGGCCGTGGTCTCGGCGGACCGTCGCTTCGTCCGCGTCAACCTGAACCCGCAGCTCACGAACCTGGCGTCGGCCACGGTGCCGCTCTTCCCGGTGCAGATCGTGGTGCCGCAGTTCTTCGACGGGCCGGGCAGCGGCAGCAGCCAGAACACGCAGCCGAGCGTGTTCCAGATGTTCTTCCAACAGCCGGCCTTCACCTCGATTTCGTTGGACACCACGGTGAACGTGCCGGACGGCGGCACCGTGCTCCTGGGCGGCCTCAAGACGCTGTCCGAGGCGCGCAACGAGTTCGGCCCGCCCATCCTCAGCAAGATTCCGTACCTGAACCGTTTGTTCCGCAACATCGGCTACGGTCGCGAATCGCAGAGCCTGATGATCATGGTGACGCCGCGCATCATCATCAATGAAGAGGAAGAACAAATCCTCTTGGGTCAGATCCCCCCCATCCCACGGCCGTAAACTGGCTCGGAGCGGGGGGGACGAGCCGGCGGGGCGCCGAATGATCTTCGGCGCCCCGTTTTCGTTGCGCACGATCTGCTTGCCGTTTAGCCTGGATTGCGCACGGCCGGAGGGCGGGTTTTTCAACCCGCCCAGATTAACGGCTTTTGCGAGGATGGGCGGGTTGGAAAACCCGCCCTCCGGAGTTGTGCGCAATCCAGTTTAGAAGCTGTTTCGAAACGGGGACTGGCCCGTTTGCCTTGGGGGGCCTGTCCCCGTTTCGAAACAGCTTCTTAGCGCGCCCAGCATCCCTTCGCGGTACAATGCGTTACACGCCCAACGTCGCTGGAGCGGCACGTTTTCGACTTGCCCCCACCCTTGCCATGACCTATGTCGCTTTCACCGCCCGAACTTCTGGCCGCCCTTTCGCAACCCGCCGCGTATCCCTTCGCCGTGGACGCCGTGGCAGTCCATCAAACGCACATCTCGATGGTCTTTCTGGCCGGCGACGTTGCCTACAAGATCAAAAAGCCGGTGCAGCTTGGCTTCCTCGATTTCAGCACGCTGGAGCGACGCAAGCATTTCTGCGAAGAAGAGGTCCGGCTCAATCGCCGGTTGGCGCCTCAGGTGTATCTCGGCGTCGTGCCGGTCACGCGCCGCCATGACGGGCTGCACTTCGAAGGCGCCGGTCCGGCCGTCGAATGGGCGGTGAAGATGCGCCGCTTGCCGGCGGAGGCGACGCTGGAGAACCGGCTGGCCGACGATGGTGAAAAGCCGTTCCCGCTGGACGCGCTCGCGCAAAAACTGGCGCGTTTCCACGCCGGCGCGGCGGCCGGCGCGGCCATCGCCGCTTTTGGCCGCTTCGACGTCGTGGCCAAAAACATCCGCGAGAATTTCGAACAGACGGCCAGCCACGTCGGCGTCACTGTCAATCCGGCGGTCTACGAGCGCGTCCGGCAATTGGCCGAAGCGACGCTCGTCGACCAGCATGAGCTGATCGAGGCCCGGGCAACACGCGGCGTGCCGCGCGACACGCATGGCGATCTGCACCTCGATCATGTCTACTGGTTTCCGGATCGGCCGGCGCCGGACGATTGGGTAATCATCGACTGCATCGAATTCAACGAGCGCTTCCGCTATGCCGATCCGATGAGCGACGTGGCGTTCCTCGCGATGGACCTGGCGTTTCACGGCCGGCGCGATCTGGCCAAGGCCTTCGTCGAAGCGTACGTGAGCGCCGGTGGCGATGCCGAAGGCCGGGCACTGCTGCCGATGTACACGTCGTATCGCGCCGTCGTGCGTGCCAAGGTGGAAGGCATGGAATTGGCGGAGACGGAAATTCCCGACGATGAACGCACCCTTGCTTGCCGGCGCGCGCAGGCGCATTGGCTGGTCGCGCTCGGCGAACTGGAGAAACCCGAGCGCCGGCCGGCCCTGGTGCTCGGCGCCGGCTTGCCCGGTACGGGGAAATCGACGCTCGCCGCGGCGCTAGCGCAAAGCGCGCACTTCGACGTGCTGCGCTCCGACGTGATTCGCAAGGAACTGGCGGGACGCGCGCCGACCGAATCGGGGCGCACGGCGTTCGGGACGGGCATTTACGATGCGGCGTGGACGGAGCGAACCTACCACGAGATCGAGCGCCGCGCCACGGCTCTCTTGGTGCAGGGAGGGCGCGTGCTGGTCGACGCCAGCTTCCGCAGCGATTCGCGGCGGCGTTGCTTTTTCGAGTTGGCGCAGCGCCTGGGTGTGCCGGTGCTCCTGCTCGAGTGTCGGGCCGATCCGGCCGTGGTCCGACAGCGTCTTAAAGAGCGGCGCGGCGACGCCTCGGACGCCGATTGGGCCATCCATCAACTGGCGGCGGGTGAATGGGAAGCGCCAAGTCTGGCGGTTCAGCGCGGTCATAACGTGATTGATACGACAGTAGCGCTAACCTTGGGTCCAGCGCACGCGGCGCTGCAAGGTGCCGGGTTGATGACTTGACGCGCCGTGCGCACGTTTGCGCCAACTTCTTCGAGTTTGGCGCAAACGTCTCTCATTTTTTTAACCTATTCCTTGGAAATGGGTTGCGACAATCATGAGAGACGTTTGCGCCAACTCCGTGTGTGTGCCAGGATGGAGTCGAATCTTACAAATTCTTCATCTTACGTTCCCGTCAGAAAATGCTGCTCTTCTTGATTGTGATCTTGCGCGTCGCTTCCAGGCGGTCGCTGGTCTTCACGGTGATCGGGATGCTGCCGTCGCGATTGGCGCGCAGCCGCCAGGTGACGGGGCTGGCGCGCATCCGGCCGTCGGCGGCCTTTTCCTGGGAAGTAGGCACGAGCTGCTTTTCGGCGAAACCTTCCAGCAACGTGCAGGCGCCCTGCGGGAATTCAATGGTCGCGTACTGGCCAACGCGCGGCTCGGCGATCAGGGCGACGACCGACAGCTCGCCTTTGACCACGAATGACCCGCCGAACGTCAGGCCGATTCTCTCCGATTGGGCGGAGATATTGCCGAGGCCGTAGCTGAAACCCAGCTCGCGCGTCTTGCCCGGTTCGAGATCGGCGGGATGCCAATACATGACGACGGCCGAATCCTGCTCGATATTGGTCACGGGGACAATGTAGCGTTTCAAATGATCGCCGCCGCCGGGCCAGGCGGTGAGGCTGACGCGGTCCGGCGCCGCGATAGTGTCGCCGACACGGAAGTTGACCTGAGCAATGATGCCGGGGTCGCGCAGATTCTCTCTTTCCAGAGCCTGGACGAAATCGGGGATGGGCTTGCCGTTTTTGGGATCGGACGGATTGAAATCCTCGTACGTGGTCACGAGCTTGGCCGTGCCGGGAATGGTGAACGGGCAGCCGTCGTTGCTGCCGATGTACGTGTCGAGCAGGAAGCGAAGTCCGATTTTGTGACTTTTCGAGTCGCGATTCTTGATGGTGTAGCGCACCAGGCACGTGTCGAGCAGCCGCTTGTACACATCGGGTGAAACCTCGACGGCCTCGCCGGGCACGACCTCCACGCGTTGCGTGACGGAGATCCCCTCGCCCGAAAAAACGAAGGTGGCGACCTTGCCGGCCCGGTACTTCCCTTGCGGTTTGGGGCGATCTTCCCATTTGCCTGCTTGGAAACTGCCGAAATGCCGTTCTTGGCCGTCAATCAGAGCGACGGCGCTGTTGGTTTGTCCGCGGGGATGGTAGGTCAACAACTTGGCGTTTTTGGCGGATTTGGATGGGTCGACCATGACCAGGCCAAAGTTCATGCTGTTGTAGATGTCCTTTTCTTTGGTGTCGGCATAGTCGAAAAGCAGGCTGAGGCGCTGAGTGGCGTCGATGCTGTCGCTGCCGCCGGACCCGGTGCTGAATGCGTCCCAAAACAGCACGCCGACCAGCGCGGCCAGGAGCAACACGAGCGGCGTCAGGTGGACCCAGAGCGGCTTGCGCGGACCGATGCGGACTTCGCGCCGCGGCGGCAGCACCGCGCTCGTGGTCGAAGAACGCAACAGCGGCGGCCACCCCCCCTTCGCCCCCCCTTCGTAAGGGGGGGATGGGGGGGTGGCAGGCTGCGAATCCGTGATCGGCAACGGCGTCGCGGTTATCATGTCGGCAAATGGCGCGGCGGCCGCCGGAATGATCGGATCCTGCGCGGGCATGACGAACTCAGCCGACGCGCGTTCGGGCGGGGCGGCGACGGGCTGCGGCGGCGGGTTTGGATCGGCCTTGTCCACCGTCAAGAGCAGCGACACTTTGAATTTCTGATTGCCGTTGCCTGTGACGCGAATCGTTGCCTGCAGCGCTTCACCGGGCCGATTCGGCACGCGCGGGATGATCACGGTGATGGTCGCGGTGCGGCCGGCGAGCTTGACCTTGGCGCACTCGACCCACGGTTGATCGCAAGTGGCGTAGGCGTAGACGGGTTTTTTCTCTTGCGTGGAGACTTCGAGGGTCGCTTGCAGGGTTTGGCCGCCATCGCCGCGGAACGACAGACTTTGCGAATTGATCGCAACCTTGGGCGCTCGCGCCAGGCCGAGGGCTTCGAAATACTGCTGGACGCCGCCCAAGCCCTTGGCCGACGGCCCCCGCACCGGATAGGTCCAGCCGTTGCTCTCGAACCACTTGGCGACGGCGCCGCTTTCGAAATACGGCGCAGCGGCCTTGGGGTCGGCCTTCGCCTTCTCCGCCACTCGCCGCGGCGTCAATGAGCCGTCAAAGAGCCCGCCCTTGTAGGGCATCACCGGCACATCGGCGCGGAAGGTGATCATCGCCGTGCCGCCGTTGGATTCGACAACCAAGTGCCCTTCGAGCGGTTTCGTGCCGGCGCGCAAGTGCTGGCCGCGAATGTGCACGGGGATGATGGTTTCGCCGCCGAACTGAAAGAGCTTTTGCGATCCGCCGGGCGCCTCGCCGAGCGTGAGCCATTTGCAGTCGGCGACCACCGAGCCGTACAGAAGCCGCATGCCGTGGTTGGACAGGTGAATTTCCGAATTGCGATCGCTGCCCAGCGGCACCTGGCCGAGGTTGATCTCGGTCGGCTCAGCGTTGAGCTGCGGATTCTGCAGCACGTTGGTCGGCAATTTGGAAAGAAGCCGATCCAGGCCGCGATCGACGTCGGGGAAGCGGGCTGCTTCCATGGCGGCCAGGGCGAGATCGGCGCGGCCCAGACCTCCGAAAAAAGTTCCCAGGAAACCTTGCTTGAGCATATCCAGCGCGGAATGCCAGTTCTGCTGGCACGCCAGGGCGAGCTGGTCGAAGTTCTTGCAGATTTGTCCGGTCGGGAAGACGAACTGGCTGGGAAACGGCGCCGAGCCGGCGTTGATGGGGCCGCTGCCCCCATGGCTGGCGAGCACCGCCCCGTCGTAATAGCAATAGGAGGCGTCCGCGGGATTGATGCGCGAACACTGCCGACAGACCTGGGACATGGCAGAGTCCTTGCCAGAGTCACAGGGGTCAGGAGTGAGGAATCAGGAGTCAGAAATCAGGAGTCAGAAATCGGGAGTCAGGAATCAGGAGTCAGGAATCAGGAGTCAGTATCGGATGCCGACCGATGGTTCCTGATTCTTGATGCCTGACTCCTGGGTAGTGGGTCAGTTTGTGGTGCGGGCGTCTCGCCTGCACCGATGCAGGCGAGACGCCCGCACCACAACACAGCAAACTGACCCACTACCGACCCCTGACCCCTGACTCCTGACCCCTGTCTCCTGACCCCTGTCTCCTGACCCCTGTTCAAGCCTTCAACTGCAAGTGCACCGTGCCGATCTGGACCGTGTCGTTGATCATGAGCTGCTTCTTTTGGCCCGGATAGACGCGGTTGCGATTGACGTAGGTGCCGTTCGAGCTGTTGAGGTCCTCGACGGTGATGATGCCGGCGGCTTCGTCGAAGTGGATGACGGCGTGCTGGCGCGAGCACCAAACGCGGTCCGGCGGCTCCTGGTCTTCGAGGTCCACATCGACCGGTTTTTCATCGGCGCGGCCGATGTAGTTGTATTCGGCGTAGATCGGGAATTCGACGCCGATCTTGAGGCCGCGGCGCACGACCAACTTGGGTTGGGAGCCGGGTGGCACGGATTGACCGGCAGGTGCTGCCGCGGCTTCCGGCGCTGGGGCAGCAGGGGCCGCTTCGGCGACCGGGGCGGCCATCGCGGCCACCGGCACGGCGGCGACCGCTTCCACCACCTGCGCCATGGGCGGGGCGACATCCACCGGAGCGACCGGCACGGCTTCGGCCACCGGCGCGGCGACTGGCACTGCTTCGACAACCTGGGCCACCGGCACGGCGGCGGGCACGGGCGGCGGCGGCGCCGGCACCGAACTCAGGTCGGACTTGCACTGCTCGCAAAAGAGCGCCCCGTCCTCGTTGTCAAATCCGCAGAATGGACATTTCACCATGACTCGATGTACCTCCGAAGGCTAAACCCTTGGACGTTGCTGGATGTAAATGTTGGGTCGGCTCTGCCCACCCGTTCGTAATCTCCTGATTCAACTCGGTCCCAGACAGAGCCTGGGACCGAGTTTTTGATAGTGTCTCAGTTTGACAAAAGCAATTCCTGGGTGGCACGCCCTGAGGTACTCCGAAGGGCGTGCTGTGCCTCGCGCGACCCGCACGCCCTTCGGAGTACCTCAGGGCGTGCCACCCAAACTGAGGCACCACCGAGTTTTTCAGTTCGCCGACGGCATTTCCTCCGCCATGCGGGCCGAATCTTCCAAGGCCAACTGCGTCTTCTTCGACACACGGCCGCCGGAGTTCAGCTCGGTCAGCACCTGGCGGGCGAGCATCGTCTTCTTGGCGGCGCGCGGCCCCATGATCTCGCCCTTTTTCTCGATCTGCTCGGCAACGCGCTGCACTTCTTCCTTGTTGTCGCTCGCGATCGCCTTTTGCAGATTGTTGTTGAGTTCGAAGATCTGGACTTCGTCGATATGCCGGGCGACTTCGGCGTTGATGTAGCCGTGGCCGGCGGCGGTGTAAGTCATTTCGAGCGGGATGGCGCCGGTCGTTTCGCGCGTGCCGGCGCCGAGATCGTAGGTCACTTCGAGCTGGGCAATGACGTACTTGCCGTCGGCCCGTTTCGGCAGGCTCAGGTCGAGTACGTAGCGCGTCGATTGATCCTTCTGCAACGTGCCCAGGCTGGCGACCATGTGGCGTTCTTCCGGCTCCGCGGTCGGCAATTCCTTGATCTCGGGAACGACCTGCCGAACGCGCTTGATCTTGATGTCCTTCATGGGCCGCAGGTGCATCTCGACGTCGAGGAATGCCGTCGCGGCGAGCGTTTCGAATTCCTCGGCGAAAATGCGTTCGGCTTCGGACGCCTGGTTGACGTCGATGTAATACCACTTGCCTTCGCTGAGCTTGGCGAGGTCCTTGATGAGGCTGGCTTTCCAATCGAGGCCGACGCCCATGAGCGTCATGTGAATCTTCTTTTCGTGAGCGCGTTGGGCGAGCTGGCGGCATTCGGTCTCGCCGGAAGTCTCACCGTCGGTCAGCACCACCACTTGCGACAGCCGGCCCGGCGCCGCAAGCTTTTCGATTTCATCCAGGGCCAGGCGCATGCCGTCGTTCATCGCCGTCCCGCCCGGATCGACGTCGAACATGTCGATCTTGCCGATGACGTCCGCGATCTTGTCCTTTTCCGAGAGCGGCGTGGAAGGGAGCAGCACCAGGGCGTTGTGCGCGAAGGCGACGATGCACAGCGTATCGTCCGGTTTGAGTTTCGAGATGGCGCTGGTGGCCGCGTCCTGGATACGCTTGAGCCGGCTGATGCCGGTGCCGTCTTCCTCGTACATCGAGCCGGAGACGTCAAGGACCAGGGCGATGTCGAGTCCCATCGCCTTGGGCGCGCCCAGTCCGGACGGAATGAGTTTGACAAGCGCGTAGCTGGCGGCCGATTCACCGGCGATGGCGATGCTGTTCCGGTGCATCATGCGTTCGATATGGATCTTTGCCGTCATCGTGCGACCTCAGTGGAAAGAATGGGAACTCTCAGGTGGCCCCCGAAAAGGGGACAGGAACTTTTGCATTCAGAGGTCCTGTCCCCTTTTCGGGGGCCGGCGTCGGCCGCGGGCCCGAAACCAGCCAGCGCTCCGTGCCGATCGTGGTTGCTGCCTGTGGCGCGGGAACCGCCGTCCTGAGGGGAACGGTTCCCAATACTCATCCTGAGATATGCGCACCCCGCAAAGCCGCACCTTCGTTTTTAGCATACGCGCCGGGAGGCAGCAATACCCTGCCCGAGCATTTTTTGCAGGCGGCCTGCGAACCTGCATTGTCGCGCTTGCATCGGCGAATTGCGAGCGTTTTTTCGCTAATCGGCGCTGCTCCAGATTCGTGCCAAACCGTGCATTCCGCACAACCGGCACAAACCCGCGAGGGCTCGCTGGATCGGCAACAGCACGCCGGCGCGCAGCGGCGGCAGCACCGAGAGCACGATGCCTGCCGCCAGCCCGCACACCGTCCAGCCCAGGAGCGCCAACAGCACCCAAACGAACCACGCGCCGGCGCCGTCAGTCGGCCCAAGCAGCATGCCGGCCAGCGCGTGCGGCACAATCTCAAGGACGAGAAACACACAGGCGATCGTGGCGCTGCCGACGATGCCGGCAACCGCGCCGGCGAGCAGCCCCCAGATCGCATCGCCGCCGCCGCTGCGCCGCCAGATCGCGACGACGCCGAGGACGACGCCCAGCCACCACGTCCACAAAACCAGCGTACGCACCAGAGCGCCGGCGTAATCATGGCGAAAGTCGCGGGCGCTGACGGTGTCTTTCTGCTGCGGATTGGGCAACTTCGCGCTTTCATGTTGTGGGTTGAACAACTTCATAGGTATGGCGGCGTCCTGGCCGGTGAGAATCGCCGTCCACGGCAAGTGCAGCCAGCCGGCGGTTCTTAAGAGCGGGCTGTCCGGCGCCGGCACCTGTTCGGCCGCCTTGATGGACGCCGCATAGACCACGGCCGAACGACCGCCGAAATCGACGATCGGCAACAGCGCCAAGCGCAGCAGGAAGAACGCAACACCCGCCGCCAGGATCGGTTTGAGCCAGGCGGGCGGCGCGGCGGTCCGCATGCCCTCGGCATCGACCACGACGCGCAACGACAGCTTTTGCCCGCCGTTCGCCTGCACCTGCACCACCGTCTCGGCATGTACGCCGGGCATGGCGTTCGTGTCAATCTCCAGCCCAATCGCCGCTTTCTGTGGTCCGGTCACTTGCGGCGTCAGCACGCGTAGCCACGGCGCCGCGCTCGTGACCTGGGCGTAAACCCATTTGCGCGCTGCGGTCTGCAACGACACCTGAAACTTGAGCGACTGCGCATACGGCACCGAAAAGCGGACTTCGCTTTGCGACAACTTCAGCGGCGGCGGCTTCGAAAGGCCCATCGCCTCGAAGAACTGCTGCACCCCCGCCACGCCCTTCGCCGGGGTGCCGAACACCGGATATTTCCAACCGTTGGCAGCAAACCAGCGCGGCACCTCGTTGCCTTCCAAAATCGGTCCGGCGGACTTGGGTTGCAGCCGCATCTTTTCGGCCAGCTCGCGCGGCGTTCGGGCGCCCTGAAACGGCAGCTTGGGAAAGGGCTGGGCGACCACGTCGAAACCGACAGGCACCTCGACGATGCCGCCGTTCGTGACCACGGTGAGCTTGCCGAGATAGGACTGGGCGGCCGGCAGTCCGTGGGTGCTGATGAACGCGTTAATGCGTTGTTCGCGCGGCGTGTGCACGGCGCATTGGGCGGCGCCGCCGTCGAGCTTGAGCCAATCGCCGCCTTCGGTAACGCTGACGGTGCCCTGCAGAACACCCGTGCCCTGGTTGGCGATGGCAAACGGCACCTGCCGGTGCTCGCCGGAATTGAGTTGTCCCAGGGCGGCGCGGCGCGGATGAATGTCCACGCGCGTCGCCGGCGGCCGGGTCACCGGCAAGGCGCCGATGAAATTGGTCAGCGCTATATCGCTATTCGACTGGCCGACGGCTTCCTGGGCAGCCCGCGCCAGATCGTGCCGGCCGAGGCCGCCGAAGTATTTTTGAAACGTCCCCTGCCGCAACAAGTCGCGCGCCGCCGACCATTCATCGACGCAGCCCTGGGCCAGTTCCTCGAACGACCGGCAGCGTCGGCCGGAAGGAAACGCGAACTCCTGGGCCAAGCGGCTCGCGGCCCCGTCGGCGCCGACCTGCAGCGCCATGCCGTCGAAATAGCAATACAGCGACCCTTCCGGGTTAGCGCGCTGGCATCGAGAACAGACGGAGGCGGGCATGAGTTTCCCGGTTGATGCTTGCCGTTCAGCGCAAACTCCCAAGCGCCAGAATCTCGCGGCACGATCACGGCTGCGCTAAACGTAAACAGATTCATGTCGCCGCCGGCAGCGACTTTTTCGCGCGGGCTCGGTTCAGGGCCGCCCGCAATTGGAAACGCATCACGACGTTGCCGAGCTGAATGCGATCGCCGTCTTGCAAGGCAATCGACGCCGCGATCGGCTGATCGTTGACGCGTGTCTGCTCGGCCGGGGCGCCGTTGTTCACCAACAGATACTGCTCGTTCACGCGGCAAATGGTGGCGTGCTGCTTTTCGATTTTCATGTCGCGGAACAGGGCGATGTCGGCATGCTCGGCGCGGCCCAAAAGGCTCGCCGGTTTTTCGAGCGGATATTCGCGCCCCTCCTGCCAGCCGCGCAACACGCGCACGCTGGCCGGTTGAAACGCCGCCTGCACCAGAGCCGACAGCGAACCGATGCACGCGCCGAGGATCACCAGGCCCATGGCGTTCCAAAAATAATCGGTCGCGCCGGCCCGAATGGCTTCGGCGTAAAAGAGCTGGAAGAGCACGCCGCCCACGAAGCCGCCGATGGCGCCGCCAAGCGTGCCGTAGCTGAACTTGCCGAGCGAGCGGGCCGCGAAACCCTCGCTCATGCCGATCGCCATGCCGAGCAAGCTCCAGCCCAGGCCGCGTCCGAGCATGGTCAGGAGCAGAGTGCCGCCGGAGGTTCCGGTTTCGCCGCTGACTTCCTGAGTGGCGCCCACGATCCAGTAGTTCACTTGGTCGCCCAGGAGCATTCCCAGAGCGCCGCCGATCATGCCGAGGCTGGCGCCGTACGTGGCCAAGCGTGCGAATTTCACGAGCGACAGATCGCGGATCGCTTCAACGCTGACGACGAAATACCCGATGACGCCGCCGATGAGCGCGCCGCCCAAAACCATGTTCAGGCCGTGGTAACTGAGAAACAACACGGCGGACTCGGCGCTGGCATGCTTCTCGCCGAAGACGCCGAACAGCATCGACCCCAGCAACCCGCCCAGGGCGCCGAAAACGGCATTGAAGTAGACGCGGCTGAGGAGGGCCATGTGGGTCAGGGGTCAGGGGTCAGGCGAACAATCCCTATCTCGTTTGTAATGCGCCAGAGCGCGAAATGCAATCATCGAACGCCGCTGGCGGCTTTGCCTGCATTTCTCACCAACGTGGGACGGGTTTCCTAACCCGTCTCGCCACGACGGGTTAGGAAACCCGTCCCACGACATCGCGCTGCCCTGCATTATTGGTGAGAAATGCAGGTTAGCGACTACCGCCGCGCTTCAGCGCGACGGTTCCGCTAGCCTGGATTGCGCACAACCAGGGAGGGCGGGCTTTCCAGCCCGCCCATCCCTTCAAAACTCGATAATCTGGGCGGGCTGGAAAGCCCGCCCTCCAACCGTGCGCAATCCAGGCTAGGCCGCAAGCGGCAAAATGCAACAGGGGTCAGGAGCCGCTGACTCCTGACCCCTGACGTGTGACGCCTGGATTCTTACCTCGGCGAGTACGGGTGCTTCGCCGTGTCCTTCTTGGCCGTGATTTCCTCGATCTTTGGCTCGTTCTTCATGGCGCGAGCGATGGAGAGTTTCGCCGCTTCGTAGTTGAATTGGTAGATCTTGTTGTCGTCGGCGGCTTGCCAGTGAATAAAGACGCCGCAGATGATCACGAGGCTTTCAGCATCCTTCGCGGGAATGACGCCGGCAGCAACGCTGTCGGCCACCGCCTTGGCAACCGCGGCCTGAGCTGGGCCGAACATCTGCACCGCTTGCTTGGCGCCCTTGATGGTCACCTTCGTGATCAACACCGTCGCCGGCTTGCAGATCAGGTTGGGCGTCAAGACGGCCAGCAGGTTCGAATGCCCCGCGTTCTGATTGGCCAGCGCATTGGCGAACGCCGTGCCGACCGGCCCGTCTTTCGAGCCGATCAAGAGGTCGATATGAGCAATTTCATTGCCTTCGCCGACCAGCGCTTCCCCGATGAACATCGACATGGTTCAACTCCTCATGGTGAAAGAATCGATGCAAGGTCTTCAAGGGATGGACTATAGCAGGCGGACATCGAAGATCAACCGGATTTCCCTTTTTTTGCCGCTTGCGGCTTAGCGCAACCGACGAAGCGCCAATGCAACTGACACCTCATCGGTTGCGCTAAGCCGCAAGCGGCGTTCATTCTTCGGCCCTCATCAGCCGCAGCCCGATCGGCAGTGCTTCGCCGAACATTTGGCTTTGCTCCGCGGCTTCGAGTTCGGTCACTTCCTCAACCATCTGGATCCAGTGGCCCGGAATCGACAGGCCGCGCAGCGCTTGAAGGACCAACTCGCGATGGCTGTCGTCGATGTCGATGGCGCGCTGGCCGCTGCGGCGTGCGAGTTGCGCCAGGCAGAATGCCCAGGCGAGGCGCTCGCTTTCATGACCCGGCTCGAATGCCCCGATGGCCTCGAGCCATTGCTGCACCACCTGCGCATGGACGACGGCGTTGAGCGGCCCATACAAAAGCACGCGGGCGCCGAAACGGGTCAGCGCAAAAAAGGCGAACGGCGGCGCCGGGCTGCGGCGGCAGTGCTTGAGCAGCGCCTGGCCGAGCTGTTCCTTCACCTTCACGTCAAGGCGCTCCAAGCCGGCGACAGCGCGCCACATTTCGGTCAGCTCGTTCGTGGACGGACGCGTGAATTGCTTGCCTTTGCCGGGCAGCAAGATCGGCCGCAGGCGATTGAAGAGAGCGTTTTGCAGCTCCATTTTCAAGCCACCGGCAACGCGGCGCCACATCACCCAGAATTCGGCGCCGCCCTCGGGTAGGCCCATGGTTTTGCCGCCGGCCTTCGGCGCGTGAATCAGCTTCCACAATTGCTCGACGCGGAATCGATCGAGCGGATCGCCAAATCCGGGACGCAGGCAGAAGCCGACCAGGTTGAACCAGCGCGCCAGATGGTCCGGCGAAGCACGGCGGCGATCGACGACCTCGGCGAGAAAATCCCAGAGACGCCGGCACAAACCCGTCGGCCAATGGTCGCGGTTGCCGTCGAGCGCCGCTTCGAGCGCCTTGGTCAATTGCCGCGGCGGCGGGGCATCGGCGTCGTTATTGAAGGAGCCGCGGATCAAACGTCCCGCGGCCTGCACCAGGTCTTCGGGCCAGACGTCGCTGACGATCGCTTCTCCGGTCGCTGACGCTCCCGGCTCGCCGGGTTCATCGTCTTTCACGATGTCGCGGATGTTGAATTCGAGCCGCCAGCGATTGGCGCCGTCCTTGGCAACGCAGAAGAGTTCCAGCGTGCCGATCTCGGTGCAGCGGGCCGCGAGGGTGACAGGAACGGTCTTGGTGCCGCTACGCTTGCCGCCGCGCAGGACCGTGTACAGCGGCGGCAAGCGCAGCAACTGATCGGGCTGCACATCGATCAATTGACCGGCGCGATCGGCGTCGCGCACCGTTGACGTGAACAATGGAAACGCGACCGGCTGGCCCAGCGCCAGTTCGAACTCGGGTTGATCGATGGCGATTTCCTGGCCCTCTTCCAGGTGTTGGGGCACGACGCAGACCACCGTAACCGCTTGCGGTTTGGCGATCGCGTCGGACGACGGCTCCGATAAACCGCAAGCGGCGGAGGCGACGGTGAGATAATACGAGCGCGCGATGCCGCCGCCGATGCGCTTGCCGCCGGTGTGTTTGAGCCACGCGAAGTGGGCCGCGCCCCAGGCGACCGCGAGATCGAGCGAGGGATTCGTCAACACCAGCGGCTGCCAGGGCCTATTCGGTTCATCGAACCAGCCACGCATGACGTTGACGACGCGTTCGCGCAGCGCCGCCGGCGTGAACACGCCGCCGTTGAACAAGATCGCGCGTAGACCCGGTCCCCCCTCACCTCCGCCCCTCTCCCCCGAAGGGGCGAGGGGAGTCGATTTGAGGTGCATTTTCAAAAAACCCGCCAGGTGGCGCGTGATCGCCGGGTCGCTCACGTACGGCAAGCCGATCTCATGAAGGCCGACGCGAGCGCCGCGCTGCGGTTCCGATTCGCGCAGCACGGGGGGGAAAAAGCCGTCGAGGATCGTCCGGCGCACATCCTCCGGCGTCAGGCTGGTGTTGAGCGCACCGCCAATCACCTGCCGGCCGCGGCCCATGACGGTGACGCCGTAGGCCGCCGGCGCGTTGGGAACCAGCAGCGCTTCCTTGGCCTGGCGGCATGCCTGGGTCAGGAGTCCGTACTGGGCGGCGTCGAGCTTGCTGGCGGCGGGGAGCCTCGTTTCGACGAATTTGGCCAGGGCCAGGTCCATATTGTCGCCGCCCAGCAGCAAGTGGTCGCCCACCGCTTGGCGCAGGAAGCCCAGCATGCCTTGCTGCTCGACCGCCTGGATCAAGCTGAAATCGCTAGTGCCGCCGCCGACGTCCACGACCAGACAATGATCGCCCGGCCTAAGTTGTGCGGCTTCATGCGGCGTGTGCGTCGCCAGCCAGCAGTAGAACGCGGCTTGCGGCTCTTCCAAGAGCGTCACGTTTTCCAGCCCGGCCAGACGCGCGGCTTCAACGGTCAGCGTGCGGGCCACGTCGTCGAATGATGCAGGAACCGTCAACACCAGGGGCAGCTTCTCAAGTGCATGCTCGGGCTGATCCTGCGCCATGACATGGTTCCACGCGCGGACCATGTGACGAAGGTAGCGCGTCGATGCCTCGACCGGCGAGATGCGCTGCACGTCCGGCGGAGCGCTCCACGGCAAAATGGCCGCAGAACGGTCGACACCGGCATGGCAAAGCCACGATTTCGCCGACGTGACGAGCCGACCCGGAACGCGCGCGCCGTGATTGCGCGCGAATTCGCCGACGGCATACGGGGCACGTGCGTCCCAGGGCAGCGCGGTGGCGCCGGCAGGCAAGTCGTGCGCACCGGGCAAGTAGAGAAACGACGGTAATAGCTCACGCGGCGCCGTTTCCCCGGCCGCGATCAATTGTGGAATGCGGAAGGGGCGGATGGTCTTCGGATCGGTAAGGTCGATGTAAGCCAGGGCGCTGTTCGTGGTGCCCAAATCGATGCCAATGAGGTAGCGTGGCATGACGATATTGTATGTGCTACGATCAACCGTCATGGACATCACGCATGCCGAACGTTCAGCGCCGCCCGATCGTGAACCAGCCGCGCAGCCCGGATTGTTCGACTATCTATTCCTGTGCTTGGGCGTCGGCGTTTCGGCCGTGCTCGCGGACATGACCGGTCTGAAGACCAAATTGCCGGAAGGAACCTACGGGCCGGCGACGCAGGCGCTGCTCAACACGTTGCCGACGTTGTTGTTCTTGCCGGTCGGCGTGATTCTCTGCTGGCCGATCTTTCATGCGCTGCAATGGATCGGCGGCCGCGGACAAGGTCTGACCACCGGCGAATGGCTGCTCGGCCTGGCGTGGCTGGGCGCCTTGGCCTTCGCCGGTTGGTGTGTCGGCAAGGGCACCAGCAGTCTGCCGGAATTTCTCACCGACGACGATTTCACGAAATATGCTGTCCTGGGCTATATCTTGTTCATGTTGTCCATGGGCGCGCTGGCGCTGGTGATCTGGCTGATCGGCTTGGTCGCCCGCTGGCAACAGCCCTGGACGCACACGCTCAGCCTCGCCCTCATGCTCTGGCCGGCTCTGCCGCTGCTGGTCATTTGGCTGGGCAAAATCAAGATGGAATAGGTTCATGGGCTATCGCAGCTTGCGTGAGTGCATTGCCGATCTGGAGCGCTCCGGCCAACTCGTTCTCATGGACGCCGAAATCGATCCCTTCCTCGAAGCCGCTGAAATCCAACGGCGCGTCTACCAGGCCCAAGGCCCCGCCATCCTTTATGCGCGCGTCAAGGGTTGCCGGTTTCCGATGGTCAGCAACCTGTTCGGCACGCTCGAGCGCACCCGCTTCCTGTTCCGCGACACCCTCGACGCCGTTCGCCATCTCGTGGAATTGAAGATCGATCCGGCCGCGTTCTGGAAGAACCCGTGGCGCTATCGCGATGTGCCGCGCGCCGTGTGGCACTTGCGGCCGAAGTTTGTCTCGTCCGGGCCGGTGCTCGATCAGCAGATTTCGATTCACGATTTGCCGCAACAGGTGTCCTGGCCCAACGACGGCGGGGCGTTCATTACGTTGCCGCAGGTCTACACGGAAGACGCCGATCGGCCGGGCTGGCGGCATTCCAACCTCGGCATGTATCGCGTGCAATTGTCGGGGAATCAATACGACGACCGCCGCATCGGCCTGCACTACCAGATTCATCGCGGCATCGGCGTACATCATGCGGCGGCGCTGCGGCGCGGTGTCCCTTTCCGCGTGAGCATCTGGGTCGGCGGTCCGCCGGCCATGGCATTGTCCGCCGTCATGCCGCTGCCGGAGGGGATGCCGGAGCTGACCTTTGCCGGAGCGCTCGGCGGCCGGCGTGTGCGGTTAATCGCCGGAAAGCCCACGGATGGCAATCCAGGGGCTTGCATCCACGCCGACGCCGATTTCTGCATCACCGGCATCGTCGATCCGGAGTTGCAACTTCCCGAAGGCCCGTTCGGCGATCATCTCGGCTACTACAGCTTGCAGCATTCGTTCCCGGTGCTGAACGTCGAAAACGTCTGGTGCCGCAAGGACGCGATTTGGCCGTTCACCGTGGTCGGGCGGCCGCCACAGGAAGATACCAGCTTCGGCACGATCATTCACGAGCTGACCGGCCCGATCATCCCGACGGTCGTTCACGGCATTCATGCGGTTCACGCGGTTGATGCGGCCGGCGTCCATCCGCTGCTGCTGGCCATCGGCAGCGAACGCTATGTGCCGTATCAGCCACGCCGGCGACCCCAGGAATTGCTCACCTCCGCCAACGCCCTGCTCGGTCAGGGACAATTATCCCTGGCGAAGTATCTGCTGATCGTGGCGAAGGAAGACCATCCGAATCTCGACATTCACGATATTCCTGCGTTCTTTCATCATCTTCTGGAACGACTGGACCCGCGCTGTGATGTGCATTTTCAAACCAGCACGACGATCGACACGCTCGATTACTCTGGTAGCGGACTGAATGCCGGGTCGAAAGTGATTCTCGCCGCGGTCGGCCCGCCGGTGCGGAAGCTGCCCACGGAATTGCCCGCCGCATTGTTCCTGCCGGACGGTTTCCGCGAGCCGCGCATCGTGATGCCTGGAATCTTCGCAGTTGCCGCGCCCACGTGGGGCAGACATTCCTGTCTGCCGCAGCAGGCAGACAAGAATGTCTGCCCCACGGAAATCGAACCCGCGTTGCAATCGTTCTGCAGCGCCTATCGGCCGAGCGACGCCATTGGCGCATTCCCCTTGATCGTCCTGGTCGATGACAGCGAGTTCACGGTTCGATCGCTCAACAACTTCCTATGGGTGACGTTTACGCGCTCGAACCCCGCCGCCGACTTGCACGGTCTGGGCGCGTTTACGTGGCAGAAGCACTGGGGTTGCGAAGGATCGTTGGTGATTGATGCGCGGATCAAGCCGCATCACGCGCCGCCGCTGGTCGAGGATCCGGCAATCACGAAGCGCGTCGATGCCTTGGGGGCGCCGGGCGGGCCGCTGCATGGGATCATCTGATGAGATTGTTTACCGTTTCGCGCTCGTTGTGCTTGCACAAATTCTGGGCGCGCTAAACGGCAAGCCAAATGAGGATCACTTGCGCGGAATCAACTCGACGCACACCAACCGATCGTCGCCGCGCAGATACATCAGACCATGCGACAACACCGGCGCCGCCCAGCTCGGGTATTTGAGCAGCGGTTGCTGCGTTTGCCTGTCGATCAACTCGACCTGTGAAATCTCCTCAAACTTCTGCGGATTGACTTTCAAGAGCCGCAGCACACCGTCTTCGGCGAGGCAGACGAAGTGGCCATCGACCAATAGCAGCGAGGTGCGCGTCAGGCCGTCTTCGCGCCAGGTGACTTTGCCCGTAGCCAGCTCGACGCAGCGCAGCTCGGCGTTGTAGTCGTGCCGGCCGCTGCTGCCGTAGACGTAGCCGTCCACGTGGATCGGCGTCATCCAGTGGCTTTGCAGGCTCTTCCGCGGTTTGTTGGCGTCGGTCCAAAGGATATCGGGGTCTCCGGCTTTCACCTTGAGCAGCGCGGCGCCGGGGCCATAGGTTTCGGTGATCAGCACTTTGTCGCCAATGACGACCGGATTAGCGGCATTGACGCTTTCGAAGTCCTTGGCGCGCCAGGGGAAATGGAAGTCGACCTTGCCGGTCTTGGGCTCGAAGGCTACCAGGCCGCCGCGCGCAAAGACGAAACCCCAGCGGCGGTCGCCGATGGTTGCGACCACCGGGCTGGCGTAACTAGCGAGTTCGTCGCTGATTTTGTAACGAATCTTGCCCGTCGTCTTGTCGAAGGCGACGACGCCGGTGCCGTTGCCGCGCAGATCGGCGAAATCCGCCTCCCTGCTGCCGGCCGGACTGCCGCCGACTTGGACGATGAGCAAGTCATCCTCGACGATCGGCGTGCTGCCGACGCCGAAGAAATTCTGGACAATGCTGAATTCGGCAACGGTGTTCAGCTTCCAGACCACTTTGCCGGTGTCGGCGTTTAGGCAATGCAACATGCCTTCAGCACCGTGGATAAACACGAGGTCGCCGTCCACGATCGGGCAGCAGCGCGGGCCGCCGTTGTAGCTGTATTTGTCTCTGTAATAAGTCGGATATTCAAAAGACCAAAGCGATTGGCCCGTGTCCGCCTTCATGCAGGTTAGCGTGGCAGCGGCACCAAATCGGTCGATGACTGACACGTCGATTGTTGCAACCCAGCACGGTAAAGCAATCTGCGGAATGGCAATCGACAGCGACCACGGCGATGCAATTCCTTGAACTGCAATCGCATGTCGGATTCGGCTTGCTTTGCGATCAAAGAGATACACTCTTCCTTTGCTGATGACCGGGGCGCTGTAGCCGATGCCGACTTTGCGCTGCCAGACCACTTTGGGACCGTCCTTGGGCCAGGGCGTGACGATGCCCCTCTCGGTCGAGACGCTGGTTCCCAAGGGGCCGAGGAAACGCGGCCAATCGCTGCCATCCTTGACCTGGGCGGCGGCAGGGGCGGCCATCAACGCAACGAACAACATTCCGACCAGTTGACGCATCATCAATCCTCAGGCGCCGGCTATCGTTGTTCTTCGATTTTCCCGATTTTTTCCACACGCCGCGCGTGCCGGCCGCCTTCGAACGCGGTGTCCAAGAAAATGCGCACCATGCGATCGATCAGTTCTTCGCCGAGCAGGTCGGCCGACAGACACAGGACGTTGGCGTCGTTGTGGCGGCGGCTCATTTCGGCGGTGATGCTGTCGTGGCAGGGCGCGGCGCGCACGCCGCGCAGCTTGTTCGCCGTGATGCACATGCCGATGCCGGTGCCGCACAAGAGAATGCCGCGCTCGGCCGCCGCCTGGCTGATGCGCTGCGCCACTTCGTAAGCCATATCGGGATAATCAACACTCTCGTGGCCGTGGGTGCCCACGTCCGTGACCTCGTGCCCCTGCGCTTGCAGGGAAGCGACGAGGCGGCGCTTGGCCTCGACTCCGCGATGATCGCTGCCGATGGCGATTTTCATGAGACCTTCACCCGATTACGATTCCAACATTTCCGGAAGCCGTTCGTTCAGGCATTGCCAGATTCGGGCGGCACAGGAGCGATAAATCTCGTCCGAGCCGCCGATGGGATCATCCACGTCGGCGCCGCTGGAGCACAACAGTTGCGGCGTTGGGGCAGCCGGGACCCGAAGGCTTTGGAGCAAGCTCAAATGACTCCACGTCATGGTAAACAACAGATCGGCCCGAGACAACAGGTCGAGCGACAATGGTTGACTGCGATGGACACTCAAGTCGGCGCCGTAACTGTTGCCGACCGTGACCGCTTCGCCCGTCGCAGGATTGCCGGGCCCCGCCGCTATTCCGGCCGACTGCACGACGTAGCCGTGCTTGGACAATTCGGCGGGGGCGCATCCTAACTTAGCGGACAACAGCACGCGGCACAAGCCCTCGGCCAGCGGACTACGACAAGTGTTGCCCGTGCACACGAATAAGATGCGGCAGGGGCTGGCAGCGTCGATGTCGGCCCACGGCACGGCGCCATCGCGGATCATGGTCGCCGTCCTGCCCGCCACCTTCACCAGCGTCGGCGGCTTGACCAAGGGAATGGGACCGCTGTTCAGGATGAGCGCGATCTGTTCACGCCCCTTTGCAATCTGACCGATCTGTTGCGGAAATCCGGGCAATGGCGCGGCCAAGAGCGGCGCGGCCAGCAAACGCCGCAACGGCCAGGGCCATTCGCGATCGAGCAGGCGCACCGGCAAATGGGCGCCCGAGAAACAACGTCGCTGCACTTCGACCGGCAGTCGTCGTGCCAAGCCGACGGCAGCGCCGGCGTTGCTGACCAGCGTCAAAGGCCCCGGCCAGAACGCGCGAATCAGCCGCAGTCCAACGCCGCGCAGGTACGGCAGCCAATCGTAGACTTCGAGCGCTTCGCTCAAAACGATCGCCAGCGGCTCTTCAGGATCAGCGAGGTTGCGCAAAGCGGCGACCGCATCGGGATGCAGTGCGGCAACAACGCCTTCGTAACCCGCCTCGGTGGGCAACGCCACCAGCCGGCCTTCGCGCAAGTGCTTCGCCACACGGTCGAGGATTGGTCGGGGATCGTCGCTGCGCCAATCGACAACGTCCGGCATGAGTTGCGACGCGGGTTAGAGAAGGAAAGGAGGTTAACGAAAGGTTATGGAGGTCTTACTGTTACGGCAAGAACTGAATGGACTAGTGCTATGTCACACGTCGAATGATGGATCACAAGAGCCGCGCACGAAGTAAGCGGCTGCGAGTGGGCCGCTTACTTCGTGCGCGGCTCTTACTTCTGGCGACTCATCAATTCATGCGTGACAGAGCACTAGTGTAG
>ORMF011436421.1_pt1 | contig 36080 bp, 36 predicted proteins | sample 1779871 | NCBI WGS metagenome assembly ORMF01 (sample SAMEA104232316, study PRJEB22302) | groundwater metagenome | biome: forest; feature: aquifer; material: groundwater | place: USA | collected 2011-08-07 | depth 5.4 m
GCAGGATGCCGGCGTTGCCGACGATGACCCGGCCCGGCTCCAGAATCAGCGTGATGTCCAGCCCCTCCAACCCCTGAATGATCGCTTTGGCATATTCGTCCGGCAGCGGCGGCGTTTCATCGTGGTAATTGATGCCGAGCCCGCCGCCGAGGTCGAGATAGCGAATCTGCGCCCCGTCCTTTTTTAAGTCACCCACCAGCACTCGGTCCAGATACTCGCGCACCTTGGCCAGCGCGTCGACGAACGGAGAGACCGAGGTGAGCTGAGAGCCGATGTGGCAATCGACGCCGACGACGTCGATGTTCTTAAAAGCCCCGGCCCTTTTGTACATGTCGATGGCTTTCGTGATATCGATGCCGAACTTGGCCTTTTTCATCCCGGTGGAGATGTAAGGATGGGTTTGCGGGTCGACATCCGGATTGATGCGCAGGCTGATCGGCGCTTTTTTGCCGATGCCGCCGGCGATCTCGTTAAGCGCGACCAGCTCCGGCTCGGACTCAACGTTGAACATCAGGATGCCGGCATTGAGTGCGTACTCGATCTCTTCCTTTTTCTTGCCGACGCCGGAAAAAACGATTTTTTTCGGATCGGCGCCCACTTTCAGCGCGCGAAACAGTTCACCGCCGGACACGATATCGAAGCCGCTTCCCTCATTGGCAAAGAAGCGCAGCAGGGCAAGGTTCGAATTGGCTTTGACGGAAAAACAAACGATGTGGCGGACCTGGTCGAAGGCGCGGTCGAAGACCTGATAGTGGCGCCTAAGCGTCGCCAGGCTGTAAATGTAAGCCGGCGTACCAACCTCTTTGGCGATACGCTTGAGCGGCACACCCTCGGCGTGCATTTCCCCGTTGCGGTATTCGAAATAATGCATTATGGACCTCGAACGATTTCAACCTCATTGGAGGGTTCGCTGAGCGAACCGTCTATCAACTGAGACGAGACACGATAGCGATAGGTTGCCTTGGACTGCACCTGCTCGTCGACGAACCGATACTGTTTTTGCCTGATAAATTTTTCCTGGTCTTCGACGTACACGGTCGTGAGCTGGCGGTACGGCACCGGGCAATCGGCGCAGCTCGGCGGAATTTCCTTACGAAAGATCACGAAACTGGTCAGATCCTTGATCGCCTGACCGTCAAGATATTGAGTCGGCCGGCTCCAGGTGAGCGCCACTCCCCCCTTATCCTGTCGCGCGGTAAGACTTCTGATGGTTTCGGGGATGACTAGCTCCGGCGCCCGCGGATCGCCTTTCTTGCCGCAGCCCGACAAGGGGAGGCCGAAGGCCAGAAGCAATAGACAGTAGAAAAGAAATATCAATCGGACTTCCCTCATGCCTCTAGCCTGTTGCCTCTTGCGTGTCCTATTCATACTCCCAACTCCTTCAAGCGACGCAGCACGTTGGTCCGCGCGGTGCCGCCCGCCGAGCGACGCCGCTGCACCATCGAATCCACCGAAAGATAACGATAAACATCCTTTTCAAATCTAGCAGAAAAACGCTTGAGCTCCGAGAGCGGCAATTCCTCGATTCGCCGGCCGTGGTCGATGCAATGCCGGACGATTTTCCCCGCCACTTGATGAGCGGCGCGGAAGGGCACCTCCCGGCGCGCCAGGTAATCCGCCAAATCCGTCGCGTTCATGAAGCCGTCCTGGGCCGCGCCGAGCATGCGGCCGCGGTTCACTTTCAAGCCGCGGACGATATCGCGCGCCATCTCCAGGCTCGACTTCACCGTATCCACCGTGTCAAAGAGCGGAATCTTGTCCTCCTGGAGATCGCGGTTGTAAGCCAGCGGCAGGCCTTTCATGATCGTCAGCAAAGCGTGCAAATGGCCGAACACCCTGCCGGTCTTGCCGCGAATCAGCTCGACCACGTCGGGATTTTTTTTCTGTGGCATCATGGAGCTGCCCGTGCAATAACGGTCCGGCAACTCGACGAATCCGAATTCCTGACTCGACCACAAAATCAGCTCCTCCGCCAGGCGGCTCAGATGCACGAAGAGAATTGCCGCGGCGGAAAGAAACTCGAGAATAAAATCCCGGTCGCTCACCGCGTCGATGCTGTTCCGTGAGATGCGCGGGAAGCCGAGCAAGCGAGCAACGTAAGCCCGGTCGATGGGTAGCGTCGTGCCCGCCAGCGCTCCCGAACCGAGCGGCAGCACGTTGACGCGCTCCTGGCAGCCGGCAAACCTCTCTTCATCGCGCCCGAACATTTCCCAGTAGGCGAGCCAATGGTGCGCAAAAAGCACCGGCTGCGCCGGTTGGAGATGGGTGTAGCCGGGCATGACGACGTCGACGTTCCGTTTCGCCGCGCGGGCGAATTCGTGTTTCAGCCCTGCCAGGCTTTGGAGAATCGCCGTCAGCTCTTCACGCAGAAACAGGCGCATATCGAGGGCGACTTGATCGTTGCGGCTGCGCGCGGTGTGAAGCTTGCCGCCCACCGCGCCGATTTTTTCGGTCAGCCGCCGTTCGACGTTCATATGGACGTCTTCATCCGCCGGGGAAAAACGGAAGCGACCTTGGTCGATCTCCCGCTCGACCGCCTTCAATCCGCGGATAATTTTCTGACCATCACGCGCCGTGATGATGTGTTGGCGCGCCAACATCCTGGCATGCGCGATGCTCCCGACGATGTCGTGGCGGTAGAGGCGCGCGTCGATGTCCACCGACGCGGTAAACGCCTCCACGGCGTCCGCCGTCGCTGCGCCGAACCGCCCGCCCCAAAGCTTTGCCCGCCGAGCCACGCCTTTTCCCCTCATAATTTTGGATTTTAGATTTTCGATTGAACCCTTAATTCTAGCCAAAAGTATTTGAAATTCGGAAACGAAGAAGAGATCGGAAAAACCATGTCTCCCGCAAAGGCGCAAAAACGCCAAGTTCGGAGAATTCGGAAAATATTCTTAACTTTGCGCCTTTGCGCCTTGGCGGGATAAATTCTCCTGGAGTCGTTCTGTTCAACATTTCCAACGTAAGTATCTAAACTTCTTCAACGCCGTCGTCTGGTCCGGCTGAGCCGCTGCAACCTGAGGCGCAAAGCATTGAGCCGGATGAAGCCGTCGGCGTCGCTCTGACGGTAAACCTGGTCGGCCTCGAAGGTCGCCACGTCGGAATCGTACAGCGAGGTATCCGATTTTCGCCCGACGACGATGACGTTGCCCTTGTACAGCTTGAGGCGCGCCCGGCCGGTGACGTTGGCCTGGGAAGCGTCGATCGCTTTTTGCAGCATTTCCCGCTCCGGGGCGAACCAGTAACCGTAATAAATCATTTCCGCGTAACGCGGCATCAGCGAATCGCGCAGCCGCATCACTTCCCGGTCCATGGTGATCGATTCAAGCGCCCGGTGCGCGGCGTGCAACAGGGTGCCGCCGGGAGTTTCGTAGACGCCGCGCGACTTCATGCCCACGTAGCGGTTCTCGACGATGTCGACGCGGCCGATGCCATGCTTAGCGCCAAGGTCGTTGAGGCGGGCAAGCAGGTTGGCGGGCGAAAGCTTGCGCCCATTTAGAGCCACGGGATCGCCGCGCCGGTAATCGATCTCAATGTACTCGGCTCGGTTCGGCGCCTTCTCGACGGGCCGGCACCAGACAAACATGTCCGCCGGCGGCTCTTTCCAGGGATCCTCGAGAATGCCGCCTTCGTAGCTGATGTGAAACAGGTTACGGTCGGTGCTGTAAGGCTTCGCCTTGGTCACCGGGACCGGGATGCCATGCTTGCGCGCGTAGTCGATCAAGCTCGAGCGCGAGTTGAGGTCCCACAGCCGCCACGGCGCGATGACCTTGACCCCTGGCTTGAGCGCGTAGTAGGTGAGCTCGAAGCGCACCTGATCGTTGCCCTTGCCGGTGGCGCCGTGCGCGACCGCGTCCGCTTTTTCCCGCACGGCGATGTCGATCTGCCCCTTGGCGATCAGCGGTCGGGCGATGGAAGTTCCGAGCAGATACGACCCCTCGTAAACCGCGTTGGCGCGCAGCATGGGGAAGACGTAGTGCTTGACGAACTCCTCTTTCAGATCGCCGATGACGACCTCGCTGGCGCCGGTCTTGAAGGCCTTTTGCTTGACCGCCTGAAGGTCCTCGCCTTGACCCAAGTCGGCGCAGAAGGCGATGACTTCGCAGCCGTACTCCTCCTTTAGCCAGCGCAGGATGACCGAGGTATCCAACCCCCCGGAATAAGCCAAAACAACTTTATTGACTTTCACCACGGCTTCCTCGATGCTCCAATTCCCGTTCGGCCTCGGCCTTCCGTCGTTGAACCTTGAACTTTGAACCCTTGAACGGTTTATCCCTGCAGCAGCCAGACCATGATCGCCTTCTGCACGTGGAGCCGATTTTCGGCCTGGTCGAAGACGATCGATTGCGCGCTCTCCAGCGCCTCGTGGGTGATTTCCTGGCCGCGGTGCGCCGGCAGGCAGTGCATTACCATTGCGCCCCTCTTCGCCATCCCCACGAGCCGCTCGTTGACCTGATAGTCGCGAAAGACCATCGCGCGCTCCACCGCCTCTCGCTCTTGCCCCATGCTCGCCCAGACATCCGTATAAACCACGTCGGCGCCGCTTACCGCTTCTTCGACGGATTGCGTTATCAAGATCCGCGCGCCGTTTTTCCGAGCCCGGTCCGTCAAGTCGTGCTTCGGTTCATAGCCCCTTGGACAGGCGAGCGCAAAGGAGATCGGCAGCTTTTCCGCCGCCTCGATCCACGAGCGCGCCACATTGTTGCCGTCGCCGAGAAAAGCGACCTTCAACCCGTCCAATTTCCCTCTGTGCTCGATCAGCGTCAGGCAGTCAGCGAGCACCTGGCAGGGATGGGACTCGTCGGAAAGCGCGTTGATCACCGGCACCGTTGCGCAGCGCGCCATCTCTTCGAGCGTCTCTTGGAAAAACGTCCGGACGCTAATGATATCCACCCAGCGGCTCAGACTACGCGCGCAATCGGCCGGCGTCTCGCGCACGCCGAGCTGCACCTCGTTGGGGCCCAGAAAAACTGCGTGGCCGCCCAGCTGCACCATGCCCGCCTCGAAGGTCACGCGCGTGCGCAGGCTCGGCTTTTCGAAAATCATCGCCAGGCAGCGGCGCGCCAGCAGCGGGTGGGCGATGCCGGCTTTGAGTTTTTGCTTGAGCTCCGCCGCCAGATCAAATATCGCGAACATATCTTCGCGGCTGAGCCCGCTAAAATTCAACAAATCTTTCTTGCCCATAACCGGTGACCGAGCGTCTTTCAGACGCGCGTGAGAACTTTTTCTAGTATCGCCAGACCGCGCTCGATTTCTTTTGCCGTGATCGTCAGCGGCGGCACGAAGCGCAGCACTTTGTAGGCGGTGCAATTGATCAATAGTCCTGCCTCCATGCAAGCTTCGACGATCTCGGCTCCTTCCATTTCCAGCTCCAGGCCCAGGATCAACCCCTTGCCGCGAATCGCGCGCGCAAAGGCGAAACGGTCTTTGATCCGCTCAAGACCTTGCGCCAATAACTTCCCCATCTTGACGCAGTTCCTGAGCGCGCCGCCTTGCAGCAGCGTTTTCATCACGGCCAAGCCGGCGCTGCAGACCAGCGGGTTGCCGCCGAAGGTCGAAGCATGGCTGCCCGGACCGAAACTCTTGGCGACCTCCTCCCGCGCCAGCATCGCGCCCAACGGCAATCCGCCGCCCAGCGCTTTGGCCAAGGTCATGATGTCCGGCTGCACGCCGAAATGTTCATAGCCGAAAAGCTTTCCCGTGCGCCCCATGCCGGTTTGCACTTCGTCGAAGATCAAAAGCAGCCCGCGCCGGTCACAGAGGTCCCGCAAGCCGCGCATGTAGCTCTCGTCCGCAACGTTGATGCCGCCTTCACCCTGGATCGGCTCCACGAGAATCCCCGCCGTCTTGGTTTGATCAATGGCCGCTTCGGCGGCGCCGAGATCGTTGAACGGAATTTGGCGGAATCCCGTAGGCAGCGGATCGTAGCCCGCCCGCACTTTTTCCTGGCCCGTGGCCGTCAATGTGGCGAGCGTGCGCCCATGAAAGGAATTGTGCGCCGTGAGGATCTCGTACTTGCCGCCGAGGTGCTCGCCGCCGTAGCGGCGCGCCAGTTTGAGCGCGGCCTCGTTGGCCTCCGCGCCGCTGTTGCAAAAGAAAACCCGGTCCGCAAACGAGTGATGGCAGAGCTCCCGCGCCAACTCCGCCTGGGGCTGGATGTGGTAGAGATTGGAGACATGCAGGAGCTTTTTCGCCTGCTGCTCGATGGCGCGAACCACCGCGGGATGACAGTGGCCCAGACCGTTCACCGCGATGCCGGCGAGAAAGTCGAGGTACTCTTTGCCGTCGGCGTCCCACACGCGCGCGCCCTTGCCGCGCACCAGCGCGATGGGATAGCGCGTGTAGGTTTTGGCGACGTATTTGTCGGTGAGCTTGGCGATCTCGCGATTGTTCAACGGCTACTTCCTCACCACCTCGGTGCCGATGCCCTCTTTGGTAAAGATTTCCAGCAGCACCGCGTGTTTCACTCGGCCGTCGATGATGTGGGTTTTTTCCACTCCGCCCTTGAGCGCGTTGACGCAGCACTCGACCTTGGGGATCATGCCCGAGCCGACGACCCCGTCTTGAATCATTTTGCCCGCCTGGTTGACGCGCAGGGTGCTCAAAAGCTCGCCCTTCTTGTCTTTGACCCCTTCGACGTCGGTCATCAGAATGAGCTTCTCGGCGTGCAGCGCCTCGGCCACCTCTCCGGCCACCAGATCGGCGTTGATGTTGTAGGTCTCGCCGTTTTCACCGACGCCCACCGGCGCGATCACCGGGATGAAATCATTCTCGTCCAGCGAATTGATGATTTTTGGATCGATGCCGACGATCTCGCCCACCATGCCAATGTCGATGATCTCCGGTTCCTTGCCGTTGTCCGAGACCTTGACGTTCATTTTGCGCGCCAGGATGAGACCGCCGTCTTTGCCGCTTAAACCGACGGCCATGCCGCCGTGTCGGTTGATCATGGTGACGATTGCCTTGTTGACCTTGCCGACGAGCACCATCTCGACGATGTCCAGGGTCTCCTGGTCGGTGACGCGCATGCCGCGCACGTAGCGGCTGGTGATCCCCATCTTATCGAGAACCATGTCGATCTGCGGCCCGCCGCCATGGACGATCACGGGATTAATGCCGACGTATTTCAGCAGCACGACATCCTGCGCGAAGCTTTCCTTAAGCTCCTCGTTCTCCATCGCGTGGCCGCCGTATTTGATGACGAAAGTCTTATTGTAGAAGCGCCGAAAATAGGGCAGCGCCTCCATCAACACTTCCGCTTTGTTGATGAATGTCTCCATAAGGGGAGCCCTCTATTTCAGAGGATATAGCGCGCCAGGTCCTCGTTCTTCAAGATCGGCGTGAGCCGCTCGCGGACGTAGGCGGCGTCGATGACGATCTCTTTGCCATGCATCTCCGGCGCGCTGAACGATACCTCGTCGAGCAACCGTTCCAGCACCGTGTGCAGCCGGCGGGCGCCGATGTTTTCCATTCGCTCGTTGACCTCGGCGGCGATGCCCGCGATTTCCTCGACCGCGTCGGCGCCGAAGCGCAGATGGACGTCTTCGGTCTCAAGCAGCGCCTCGTACTGCTTGATCAGCGCGTTCTTCGGCTCGGTGAGGATGCGGACGAAGTCGTCCTTGCCGAGGGAGCTAAGCTCCACGCGGATCGGAAAGCGGCCCTGGAACTCCGGAATCAGGTCCGAGGGTTTGGTGCTGTGAAACGCGCCCGAGGCGACGAAAAGAATATGGTCGGTCTTGACCATACCGTATTTGGTGTTGACCGTGGACCCCTCGACGATGGGCAGCAGATCCCGCTGCACGCCTTCGCGCGACACGTCCGGCCCGTGGGTGGACTCCCGGCCGGCGATCTTGTCGATCTCGTCCAAAAAGACGATCCCCGACTGCTCGACGCGGCGCACCGCTTCGCCGATCACCTTGTCCATGTCAATGAGCTTGGCCGCTTCCTCTTGCGTGAGGATTTCCATCGCCTCGGGAATTTTGACGGTTTTCTTTTTAGTTTTTTTTGGCAGCAGGTTGGAAAACATTTCCTTCAAGTTGAATTCCATTCCCTCCATGCCCTGGGGCGCCAGCACTTCGATCATCGGCATCGCCGACTGGGTCAGCTCGAGGTCGACGAAGCGGTCGTCCATCTTGCCTTCGCGGAGCATTTTCTTGAGCTTGTCGCGGGTGCCCTGAAGCCGCGCGCCGTCAACGGCTTCGTCGTCGGGCACGCTTCCCGGCGTGGGCGGCAGCAACAGATCCAGGATGCGCTCCTCGGCGACCTCGCGGGCGCGGATTTCGACCTTTTGTTTCTCTTCTTCCTTCACCATGTTGACGGCCAGATCGGTGATGTCGCGAATGATCGATTCGACGTCGCGCCCGACGTAACCGACTTCGGTGAACTTGGAGGCCTCGACCTTGATGAAAGGCGCCTGCGCCAGTTTGGCTAGGCGCCGCGAAATCTCCGTCTTGCCGACGCCGGTGGGACCGATCATGATGATGTTTTTCGGGGCGATCTCCTCGCGCAGATCCTCGGGCACCAACTGGCGCCGCCAGCGGTTGCGCAGCGCAATCGCCACCGCCCGCTTGGCGTCCCTCTGGCCGACGATATAGCGGTCCAGTTCGGAGACGATCTCCCGCGGCGTCATCACGGGTGCCGGCGAGGAGCTTTGCTCCGAAAGCGCTGGTTTTACAACATCGTTCATGGAATTATCACTCCTAGCAACTTCCGCGGGAATTGCAATCTTTTGTCACGAGGCGCGGGATCATTTGCCGAAATGGAGCCGCGTTGGATCGATTTCAATCGCTTTGAACGGTTGGAACGATTGGAACCACTGGAACGGCTCCCCGTTAGCGGCCTGCTACGGCAACTCCTCGAACGTGAGCTGATCGTTGGTGTACACGCAGATGCTCGCCGCCGTGCGCATCGCCTCTTCCGCGATGGCGTGGGCGTCCAGTTGAGAATGCTTGATGAGCACGCGCGCCGCGGCCAGAGCATAATTGCCGCCCGAACCGATGGCGATCACGCCGTCGTCCGGCTCCACCACGTCGCCGCTGCCGGAAATGACAAGGAGATCGTCGGTGTCGGCGACGATGAGCAGCGCTTCGAGCCGCCGAAGCACACGGTCGGTGCGCCAGTCCTTGGCCAGCTCCACCGCTGCCCGTTTTAAATTGCCGTTGTACTGCTCGAGCTTGGCCTCGAACTTCTCGAACAGCGTGAAGGCGTCCGCGGTGGCGCCGGCGAAACCGGCGATGACTTTGTCATGATGGAGCTTGCGCACCTTGCGCGCGCTATGCTTCATCACGGTCTGCCCGAGGCTCACCTGCCCGTCGCCCACCACGACGACTTTACCGCCGTGGCGTAGCCCTAGAATGGTTGTGCCGTGAAACATAACAACACTCAGGTCGAGGATAGAGGATCGATAATCGAGGATCGCAATCTTTTATTTTCCATCCTCCATCCTCTATCTTCCATCCTCGACCTTTTCCTCTCACGCACGCGGATGCGCCTTATCATACACCGCCGTTAGCTGATCCAGATTCAAATGGGTGTATCGCTGCGTCGTCGACAGGCTCGCGTGGCCGAGCAACTCTTGAATTACCCGGAGATCCGCGCCGCTGTTCAGGAGATGCGTGGCAAAGCTATGGCGCAGCCCGTGCGGGCCGATCTTAACCGCTATTCCCGACTGTTTGAGATGCTTTTCCACGACGCGCGCCACGCTCCGGGTGGTGGTTCTTTTGCCGCGATTGTTTAAAAACACAGCAGTCTCGCCTTTACACGGGAGATTCCATTTTTTGCGCAGCACCATGCTGTAGTCGCGCAGGGTTTGAAGCGCCGTTTCGCCGACCGGCACGATGCGTTCCTTGGAGCCTTTGCCGAGCACGCGGACGATGCCCAGCTGGAAATCGACATCGGCCCAGTTGAGACCCACCAGTTCGCTCACGCGCACGCCGGTGGAATAGAAAAACTCAAGGATCGCGCGGTCGCGAACATCCAATGCCCCCTTGATCGTAATCCCATCGAGCAGGTGAAACGCATCGTCGACCGAGAGAAACGCCGGCAGCGGCTTTTCCTGCTTCGGCGAGCGAATAAGCAAGAGTGGGTCTTTCTCGATTTGCCCCGCCGCTACGAGATAGCGAAAGAAGCCCTTGATCGCCGCCAGCTTCCTGCCGATAGAACTTTTCTTCCGGTCCGTGGCTAACGAAGCTAGATACGCCCGCACGACGTAAATATCGACCTTGCGCACATCAACTTTCTTCCCGCCGCCTAAACATAGTTCCTTCTCGGCGAGAAACCTGTGAAACTGCGCCAGATCGCTCAAATAATTTCTCAGCGTATGCGGCGAAACGTTCCGCTCGCTTCTCAGATGCTCGGCGTATTGTCGGATCAGCTCTTCCATGTCTTTTACCCGCTAGGTTGGAATAGTAACACACGCCGCCAGGCTTTAAAACAAATCTGCCAGGTTATGAATTTCGGCAGCCAAAGAGCGCACATCGCTATTTGGCGCGCGTGCTGTCGGTTTCATGCCGTACCACCTCGACAAGCCCGGCTGCCGCGGCCGTAGAAAAGCGGTTGGGGATCTTTTTCTCGGATTGCGGCTGTCGGTGCCTGCGGTCAATGCGGAGTTTATCGGGAACGAAAAGGCTCGCTTCTTGGCTGAGTCTTTTGTCAGGAGGCCTAGACTCTCGGCCAGAAAAGGTTCAGGAACTCAACGAGTCCGGGATTTGGCACGCGGAAATGAATGAGTAAATTTCCTGAGCGGTAGAGGTAGCTCGGCGACGTCGGATCATAAAAGCTCGGCACCCGTCCGGGCAAATTGGGAGTGTCTACAATGGCGGCCAAAACCTCTTCCAGCATTCTTAGATCGCTGGGGCTTACGGATTTTTCAAAGACGGACAGCTCTTCGAGAAAATGTCGAGTGAAAAGATATTCAGCCACGCAGGAGACCTTTTTTGCGGGCGGCGGTCAAAATTCTTTCAACGGTAGGCGCTCCGGACAGCTTCAGCGTCTTTCCCTGCTTCACTTCGTCCAACGATACGCGCATCGCACGCAGCGCTTCGGGGTCTTGCCAGAGCCGAGCCACGGCTTTCAATGTTTGCAATTGCTCAAAGTTGACAATGGCCGCTTTGGGCACCCCGCGCTTGGTAATAATGACTTGGTCGCCGTCCCCGACTTCGTCAACCAGGTTCAAAAACTTTTGCCTCGCCTCGCTGGTGGTCAAATAGCGGTCCATGGCTTACCTCCCTGACAACGTAGTGTACAAACTCGTGTTAATATTCGCAAGGCGCCAGGATTAAGTCGTCCCCGGACTGCAGCCGTTCAATTAGCAACGATGGCACCATCCATTGGCTTAATGGTTGACCACTTGAAAGAAATTAGGCAGGAGAGCGCTTACCTGCGTTTCGCGTCGGAGTCTAGATCTTGTGTTCGCAACTGGCTCAGTCAGCCGGTTAGCCTTTCTTTCTGGAAAATATTCGCAGACCGAGTCAGCTCGCTTCGCGGTCGGACAGTGCCGCTAAGTCCGTGATTCCCGCCACGCGTTTCCGGACGTCATGAACTCGCGCGCGAACCGAGTGACCTCAGTACATATTCATGCCGCCGTCCACGGCGATGGCCTGGCCGGTCATGAAGTCGCTGTCGTCGGAGGCAAGAAAGATCACCGTGCCGACGAGATCCTGCGGGTACTGGTCGCGCTGGATGGCGCGCCGCTTTCGGCGGTCGGCGAGCTGTTCCGCGGTCATGACGCCTTCCTGGTTCGAGCCGGAGATCGTCAAGCCCGGCATGATCGAGTTGACGCAGATGTTGTCATTGCCCACTTCACGGGCCAGCGCGCGAGTGAAGCCGATGACGGCGCCTTTGGAGGAGACGTAGTGGAGAAAAAACGGCGAGCCGCTGAGCATCGTCCCCGATGAAATGTTGATGATCTTGCCCTTGCCTTGCTGCTTCATAGCGGGATAGACCGCTTTGACGCAGTGCCACAAACCTTTAACGTTGACCGCCATCACGCGATCCCACTCGTCGCCGTCGATCTCCATGAAGTTTTTCTTTTTCAACGCCGAGTAAAGCCCGGCGTTGTTGACCAGAATGTCGATGCGGCCGTAGGCCTTGAGCGCGGCCTGCGCCATCGCCTGAGTTTTTTCCACCGACGTCACGTCGACGGCAACGGCCATCGTCTCGCCGCCGGCTTGTTTGATGTCCGCGGCGACTTTTCTTGCTTCCGCTTCTTGAATATCGGCAACGACGACCTTGGCGCCTTCTTTGGCCAAGCCGTGAGCGTACGCCTTGCCGATGCCGACGCCGCCACCGGTGACGATTGCTACTTTATTTTTCAAGCGCATGGTGTGCCTCCATAGAATTCATTAAAAATATTTTCCCGCAAAGGCGCTAAGTGACAGGCCCAAGGCCTGTCATCCCGAGCGATTGCGAGGGATCTAGGAAAGATTTCTCTCTTCGTTCGAAATGACAATGCTCTTCCTTTGCGTCTTTGCGCCTTTGCGGGAGGTAATCTTCCTGTCTTCAAATCTTCAGCCGATAAAAGTCGATCGGGTTGTCGTGCAGGATCGCTTTCTTGGTTTTCTCGCTCAAGTCGTCGCGTTCGAGAAACTCCGGGATGTCGCGCTTGAACATGTCCGGCAGCCGTTCATGCGGGTAGTCGGACGGCCACATCAAACAGTTTGAATTGAATTGCTTCAGAACCTGCGGCAATGCCTTCTCTTCCACTTCGCAGGTGGTCCAGATCTGGCCGTTGCGAATCAGCTCGCTGGGTTTTTGTTTGAGCAGCGGCGCCTGGACGCGGTAGGGTTTTTCCATCTCTTCGTCCATGCGATCCATCATATAGGGCAACCATCCCGACCCGGCTTCGAGAAACGCCACTCTGAGTTTTGGAAAACGGACGAAGACGCCTTCGAAGACCATATGGGTGAATTGGATCAGAATTGCGAACGGATGTTCCAGCGTGTGCACGTGTAAAAATTTATTAAAAAAGTCGAAGCCCATGCCGCGGCTCGGTGCGCCGTGGACCGTCAGTGGGATGTCGAGTTTCTCGGCCGCTTCGTAGATGGGATCAAAATCGCTGTGGCCGTAGCCCTTGTTCAACCAAGTGACCGCGGGTAATAGCCCGGCAACCAACCCCATCGACTTTGCCCGCTCCAGTTCTTTGGCGGCTTCCACTGGCTCCTGCACCGGCAGCAACGCCACGGCCTGGAGCCGCGGGCTCTGCTTGGTGAAGCGATCGGCGATCCACGAATTGTAGGCGCGGGCGAGCACGCAGGCCCACTCCGGATTCTGCACCAAGCCGAGGGACAGGCCGCTGGTGGGGTAGAGCACGGTGGTGTGGACGCCGAGCTCGTCGAGAAATTGTAGCCAGCGTGGCGCGGGAGTTTCCGGGTCTTTTCCGGGCACGCCGGTACCACGGTTCCAGCCGTCGAGCGAGGGAAAGTAGGCGTAGGTTTCAAAACGCGGCGCGCCGCTGTAGCGACCGCCGAGATAGTCGTGCAGCTCACGGTCTTTTTCCAAGACATGGCCGTCGGCGTCGATGATCGGATAGTTGACTTTCATAACTTTTCTCCATTCCAAATGTTCCAGTCGTTCCAATCGTTCAAGCCGTTCAAATTGAATCGGACAAAATCCGCTTTCAGCCGCGAACCTGTCGGTGATTCATCAGCTTGCCAACATTACAAGAACGAAATGCCGCCGTCGACGTTCATGGTCTGGCCGGTCATGAAGTCGCTCAAGGGTGACGCGAGAAACAGCATCGCGCCGACCACGTCCTGCGGCACTTGGATTCTTTTCAACGATCTCAGGCCCACCGACGATCCGCGAAACTTGATCATTTGCTCCGTCGGATTTTCCTCCGACAGCGTGTTGCCGGGAGCCAGGCAGTTCACGTTGATATTATCGTCGCCGACCTCCCGCGCCAGCGTGCGCGTGAAGCCGATGGTTGCGGCTTTTGAGGTCACGTAGTGAATTCGTCCAGGACTGCCGGCGAAGACGGTTCCCGAGGCGATGGTGATGATTTTGCCCGACTTCTGTGCGCGCATAACCGGAAGTACCGCTCGGCAGCAGAAGAACAGGCCGCGCAGGTTCACCGCCATCAAGCGGTCCCATTCTTCGGGGTCGATGGTTTCAATTCGACCGCGGTTCATCGGCACCACGGAGAAGACCGCGGCGTTGTTGATCAGAACGTCGATGCGGCCGAAGGTGCCGAGTGTCTGCGCCGCCATCCGCTTCGTTGCCTCTTCATTCGAAACATCGACGTGAACCGGGAGTGCCTGCGCGCCAGTATCTTTGCCGATTTCGGCGGCCGTTCGCTCAGCCGCGGCGGCATCGATATCGGCGATCACCACCTTCGACCCGGCTTTGGCGAAGCTGTGGCAATACGCCTTGCCGATGCCGTGGCCGCCGCCGGTGACTATAACGACACGATCTTTGAGTCCTGCAATCATCAGCACGGAAGCATCAGAGGATCGAGAATGGAGGATCGAAGATGGCTATCTTCTATCCTCGATCTTCCATCCTCGATCAAATCACCGCGGTCTCTTTCAACACCTTGCTGTCCATATCATCCCAGCGCCGGATTGATCAGTGCTTTGGTCGGGAAGGTGCCCGGGACTTCCCCGCCGATGGCCCTAATGCAGTGTTCGATATCCTTCAGCGGAAAAATATGACTTACCATATCCTGCACCGGAAACTTGGTCTCTTCGATCAGGCGCAGAGCCGCCTCGGTGGCGTCGTTGTCCGCGGTGAAGCAACCTTGCAGCTTGATCTCGTTCCAAACCAGCTTGTCCAGGAGCATCGGCGTCACGGTAGAATCGCCGGTCAGGCCGCCGAGCACCATGGTGGATTGGCGGTGCAGACAGTCGACGGACTTCACAATGGCGTTGGGATTGCCCGAGACATCGACGACGACATCGCACATCTCGCCGTTGGTTTCATTCCGAATAACCTCCACGACATCTTCTTCCTCGACGTTGATGGTCCGGGTGGCGCCGAATTTCTTGGCCAGTTCCAGCCGCGGCTTTTCGCGGCCGATGCCCGTGATGAAAATTTTGTCCCCGCCCGCGTGCGTGGAGGCGAAGGTGCACGAAAGCCCCTGCTGCCCCGGCCCCTGGATTAAAACGTAGTCGCCCATCTTGACGCCGCCGCGCCGGATCGCCCATTGAAAGCCGTTGGCCATGACCGAGCCGATCAGCGCCGCCGCTTCGGCGGGAAGGGCGTCGCTCACTTTGGTCGCCAACACGTCGGTCGCTAAATAAACGTAATCGGCGAAGCCGCCGAACAGATGCGGCGGCTTATCGCACTTGGTGCGGCCGCCGTAGCTGGTGCGCTGCCGGCAGAAGCGCGCGTTGCCGCGCCGGCAATCGGCGCAGCGGCCGCAGCCCAGCGCGCCCTTGAGAATGATCCGGTCGCCCTCTTTGACCTTATGGATCGCCGCCGCGTCGCGGCCGAGCTTCTCGACGCGGCCGAGGATTTCATGGCCGAGAATGATCGGGTAGTCGACTTTGAGCTTGCCGTGGAGGTATTTGACGTCGGTGCCGCACACGCCGCCCATTTCCACCTTCACCAGTCCGCCGTCAGGCGGAATATCGGGAAGGGGATACTCCCGGATTTCAATTTTGTCGGGACCGAGTAAAGTCGCGCCGCGGGCGGTTGCCATGATTTATCCTCCTTGGCGATGATTCAAACCTCAAATTGCAGATCTCCCAGATTAACCTTTGACCAGAGCCACTCCCAATAGGGTCACGACTGGGCCCAGTCCCGCGTTGAGCTTGAGCAGCATGAACCATTTTTGCCAGTGAGCGCGCAAGGATTCAGGCCAGGCCATGGTGTCGGCGGGCGTTTGCGCGGTCAGGGCGGCGATTGGCGGCGCGTATTTGAACACCTGTAAGCAGTGATGCCCCAGCATGGCGAAGAAGAAAAACAGTTTGACCGACAGCGTGATCGTATGAAACTCTCCCTGAGACGCGCCGGCTCCTTCCCGGCCCAATATCAGATTGATCATTCCGGTAATCGCTACAAGCCCGATGGCCGTCCATGAGAGGGCTTCGAGGGCGATTCGCCCCTGATTCAAGGTCCGCACGCCGATTCCTGGGCGCAGCTTATGCGCGGCCGGCCCGAAGACGACTAAAAAGAAAACCATGCCGCCCAACCAAAGCGCCAGGCCGACGAGGTGGAGCAGCAAACTCAGGGCATACCAACTGGGGGGGATCATCGGTCAGTTTCAACCCGCATCCATGTGACTAGCACTGGGAAAAACCCTTTGCAAATCAGCGGCATTTTGGCTTGAAATGGCGGTATGGCTATGTTAGCAAGGATGATCTTTAGCCTGCGATTCCAAAACTTCATAAGGACGGTTCATTAGATGCTTCAGTGGTTGCCCGAAAACGTCTCCACGTTCGGTGGCGAGATCGATTCGCTATTCTACCTTATATACTACATAACGGCCGCCACCTTTATTCTCGTCACGGTGTTGATGGTTGTCTTTCTCGTTATGTACCGGGAGCGGCCGGGCCGGCGCGCCACCTATACCCACGGCAACACGAGCTTGGAAATCGTCTGGACGATCATCCCGGCCGCCATTTTGATCGTGCTCTCTTTCATGAGTGTGTCGACCTGGGCCAAGGTGAAGCGCCAAGCGCCGGAAAGCGACTTCGAGCTTCAGGTGGTGGCAAAGCAGTTTAACTGGGATGTGGTCTATCCCGGACCCGACGGCAAGTTCGGCACCGATGACGACGTGAAGTTCGACAACGACTTGCATGTGCCGGTCAACAAGGTCGTGCGTATCCAGCTTTCAGCAAAAGACGTCATTCACAGTTTCTTCCTGCCAAATCTGCGTCTCAAGCAGGACGCGGTTCCGGGGCGAACCATCCTGGTCTGGTTCGAAGCCACCAAGCCGGGCAAGTACGAAATCCCCTGCGCCGAGCTTTGCGGCTTCGGCCACTCGGGCATGAAGGGTTGGCTTCACGTCCACACTCCGGAGGAGTATAAGAAGTGGGCGGAGGAAAACCTGGCATCGAAAGCGCCGTAAGGCGAGCCATTCTCTAACGGTTTTATCCGGGCTTAATAACGGAGGGTTTTGAAAGATGAGCGATACCGCAGCGGCTGGCGCGGCCCACGCAGCGCATGGCCATCACGCAGAGCTTGGGTTCCTGCGCACCTATATCTTTTCGACGGATCACAAAATGATCGGCCGCCAGTTCCTCTTCCTCGGTCTCTTTATGCTCTTGATCGGCGGGATGCTGGCGATGATGGTGCGCTGGCAATTGGCGTGGCCGGAGACCGCGGTGCCGGGAATGAGTTTCATTCCCGAGCCCTACATGTATGACGGGATCATTCCACCCAGCACCTACAACGCGCTGTTCACCATGCACGCCACCATCATGATCTTCTTCGTGGTCATGCCGATCATGGTCGGGAGCTTCGGCAATTTTCTCATCCCTCTGATGATCGGCACCCGCGACATGGCCTTCCCCAAACTGAACATGTTCTCCTTCTGGGTCGGCGCCGTGGCCGGCGTGGTGATGTTGGCCAGTTTTTTTGTCGTCGGGGGGCCTGCGGCGTCCGGCTGGACGGGTTACGCGACTCTGTCGGCCAGAGGGCAATACACCGGAGTCGAGTGGGGACAAGATCTCTGGATCATCAGCCTCCTGATCCTCGGCATCTCGTCGCTGATGGGCTCGATCAATTACATCACCACGATTATTAACATGCGCGCGCCCGGCATGACTTACTTTCGCATGCCGCTGACGATCTGGTCGTTGTTTATCACGGCCATTCTTATACTCCTCGCGCTGCCGGTTCTCACTGCCGCCTTGGTAATGCTGCTCTTCGACCGCACAATGGGGACGAGCTTCTTCCTGCCGGATGGGGGGGGAGAGCCGCTGCTGTGGCAGCATATGTTCTGGTTCTTCGGCCATCCGGAAGTGTACATCCTGGTGCTGCCGGCGATGGGTGTGACCTCGGATCTGCTCTCGACGTTTTCCCGCAAGCCGATCTTCGGTTACCACGCCATGGCTTTCTCCATGATCGCCCTCGCGTTTCTCTCCTGGGTCGTCTGGGGCCATCACATGTTCATCAGCGGCATGAACCCGGCGCTCGGAACCGCCTTCATGATGACCACGATGGTGATCGCGGTGCCGTCGGCGATCAAGACATTCAACTGGCTGGGTACTCTCTGGGGCGGATCCATTCGCTTCGCTTCGCCGATGCTTTTTGCGTTGGGGTTTGTCTCGAATTTCTTGATCGGCGGTCTGAGCGGTATCTTCATGGCTTCCACCCCGGTGGACATCTTCATTCACGATACCTATTACATCGTCGCCCACTTCCATTACGTCGTCGCGGGAATCATTTTCGCTCTGTTCGCCGCGGTCTATTACTGGTTTCCAAAAATGTTCGGCCGCATGATGAATGAGCCGCTGGCGAAAATTCATTTTGTCCTGACCTATATCTTTTTCAACGGCGCCTTTTTCCCGATGCACTTTCTCGGCGTCGGCGGCCATATGCGGCGGATCTACAACCCGATGCAGTATGAATTCCTGATGCCCTTGCAGCACTGGAACGTGTTCATTACGGTGAGCGCGCTTATCCTCGGCGCTTCGCAGATTTTCTTCCTCTATAATTTTTTCTGGAGTCTCTTTGCCGGCAAGAAGGCTGAACGAAATCCCTGGCAGGCCAACACGCTGGAATGGGTCGCGCCGACGCCGACCCCCCATGGAAACTTCGAAGTGCAGCCGGTGGTATACCGCGGGCCGTACGAATACAGCTCGCCGGAAGTGAAAGAAGATTGGCTGCCGCAGGACAAAAACCTGGGAACCGGCGCGCCGACGCGGGCGCACTAGGAACTAGAAGTCAGATGTCAGAGGTCAGAAGGATAAAGGCGGATTCGGTGTGGCCCCATCGGCTCGCGGTGGCGCTCGCCTGCGCGACCTTTCCATTGCTTTTCATCGGCGGCCTGGTCACTAGCAAAGGCGCGGGGCTCGCTGTTCCCGATTGGCCGACCAGCTTCGGTTACAATATGTTTCTCTACCCGTGGTCGAAGATGGTCGGCGGAATTTTTTATGAACATAGCCATCGGTTGGTGGCGTCCGTGGTGGGATTCTTGACGATCATCTTGGCCGGAACGTTTTGGTTCAAAGAATCGCGCGCTTGGCTACGCTGGCTTGGCGTGGCTGCGCTCATTCTGGTCATCATCCAGGGCGTACTGGGCGGGCTCCGGGTCGTGCTGCTGGAGTATACGCTGGCGATCGTTCACGCCTGTCTCGCCCAGGCTTTTTTTGCTTTGACCGTGAGCTTGGCTCTGTTCACCGCCCCGGAGTGGCGCCGGCCGTTGGCCGAGGAGCCGTTCGCCGACGGCGGAAAAGTGCGCGGCCTCTGCGCGATGACGACGGCTATGATATATCTCCAGATCGCTCTCGGCGCCGTGCTGAGGCATACCGGGACTCGGGTCGACGCGCATCTGTTCTTTGCGCTGATTGTTGCTGTCCATGTGATTCTCATTCTGCGCCGCGTCACTAAATTCGATCCGCGTCGCCCGCGCTTGTCACGCCCCGCGGTCTTTCTGACGATTCTGTTGGCGATCCAAATTTTGCTGGGCGTCGGGTCATACTTTGCCAAGTTCACGCCGTACCTGCGCTTGCCGATGAAAGCCGTGGTCCCGTTGACCACGACGCACCTGGTGATCGGCGCTTTGATGCTGGCCACCGCGTTGCTGTTGACGTTGCGCAGTTATCGGTTGAGCGGTGCGCGGGCGCCTCTGCCAAAGCACAATATTTTAAGCGAGCAGTTTTCGTCATGAGCACGCGCAGCGCAGCCGTCGAAACAGCGTTCATCGGCGTCAAGCGCCGCGGCGCGGATTATTACGAGCTGGCCAAGCCCAACGTCGTATCGATGGTCCTGGTGACCGCCTTTGTGGGTTTTTACGTCGCTTCGCCGGACATACCCAACTATCTGCTGCTGATCAAAATGCTGTTCGGCACGGCCTTGGCAGCGGGCGGCACGCTCGCTCTCAACCAGTTTATGGAACGGGACACCGATGCGCTGATGGCGCGGACGCGCCGCCGCCCGATTCCCGACGGGCGGGTGCCACCGGTCGAAGCGCTTTGCTTCGGGATATTACTCGCGCTTTCCGGGCTCGTTTATCTCGCCGTCGCGGTGAATTTTCTCAGCGCCCTGGTGACCGGCTTTATCACCCTGAGCTATCTGGTTCTCTATACGCCGATGAAGCCGCGCAGCTCGCTCTGCATGATCGTCGGCGCGGTGCCCGGCGCGCTGCCGCCCGTCATCGGTTGGGTGGCCGCCCGCGGTGATTTCGATATCGCGGCCTGGGTGTTGTTCGCCATATTGTTTCTCTGGCAAATTCCCCACACGCTGGCGATCGCGCGACTATACCGCGACGATTATGCCAGGGCGGGCATTCAGTTCCTGCCCGTGATCGAGCCGGATGGCGGCAGCACCAATCGCCAAATTGTCAGTCACTGCGCCGCGTTGTTGGCGGTGAGTTTGCTGCCCACGTTGCTCGGTCTGGCCGGCGGCGCCTATTTCATCGTCGCTTTCTTCCTCGGCTGCGGTTTTCTCGGGAGCGGGATTCGCCTCGTGGCCTCGTCCACCCTTACCCGCGCCCGGCAATTGCTCTTTGCGTCCTTAGTTTACTTACCCGTGCTGCTCCTGGTCATGGCGCTGGACCGGGTGCCGTTATGAGCGAAGCTCTTATGATCCGACCAGATAGACCACGGCTTAAGAACCGCCGCCTGGGCCTGATCCTGGCGCTGGCCATGTTGCTCTATATCGGGGCGGTGATCGTGTTTATCATCATATATTAGGCGCCTTGGCTAAAGTGGATTCATGACACAAACTTCGATCGCAAAACGATTGGACGAAACGCTAGTCGAAATGGATCGGGAGCGACCTGGGTTTGGCGGCGGCGAGCCACCGCCAGTCTTGCAACAGACGCCGATCGGCAGCAACGCCTGGCTTGCAATCTGGATGTTCCTTGGCGCCGAGGCGATGTTTTTCGCAGGGCTAATGGGCGCCTATATCGTATTTCGCGTCGGCGCCGCGGTCTGGCCGCCGCCGTTTCAACCGCGGCTGCCGGTCGGCGTCACCGGTGTGAACACGATGGTTCTGCTCGCCAGCGCGGTCACGATCCGCGTGGCGCTGCGCAGCGCGCGCCGCGGTGACGACACCCAGCTGGTTCGTTGGCTCGGCCTGACGGCGCTTCTCGGGACGGCGTTTCTCGCCGTCCAGGGGTACGAATGGGCTAAATTGATCCAGTTCGGGCTGACGGTGTCGAGCAGCGTGTACGGCAGCTTGTTCTATACGCTGATCGGCTTTCACGCGCTGCATGTTTTTGGCGCGCTCGTTTGGCTCATGGTGGTTTTCGCCCTGGCTCGGCGTGGGCGCTACGCCAAAGATCGATACGTGGGCGTGCAAACCTGCGCGATGTACTGGACCTTCGTCGTCGCCTTATGGCCGGCGCTCTATGGGCTGGTCTATCTCTATTAAATAGGTTGGTTTCACAGTAGAGAATTGTTAGGCTAGTTTTCGACTGTCTCAGATGCTCAAACGAAATACCCTATTGATTTCGCTGCCCGCCGGGTTGGCGGCGGTGCTCGCACCCGCGCTCGTCGGCGCCTGCGCCGTTTGTTTGACCGGCGACGGCGATCCGACGGCGAACGCGTTTAACTGGAGCGTGCTTTTTCTCATGGCGACGCCTTACGCGGTCGTCGGCTCCATTGCCGGCTGGTTAGTATACAGCTACCGGCGCGCGGCGGCGAAACGAGATCAGGACCACGCGACCGAGAGTCCATTACATCTAGCCTTGAGCGAGAAGGAGAGTGGAAGATGAGCGATGCTGCTGCGCTGCACGCGGAGGCTGAACCCCAAGAGTCCCCGCTGACGCCGGAGAGTTGGGGCAAGCTGGGGATGTGGCTGTTCCTGGCCGGCGACGCCATGTCCTTCGGCGGCTTGATCGTCGGTTACGGCATCCTGCGCCACGCGAGCAAAAGCTGGCCGGTGCCGGCGGAAGTTCTCGGCATCAACCTGACCGCGTTCATGACCTTCGTGCTGATTGTCAGCAGCGTTACCATGGTGCTTTCGCTTTCGGCAATTCAACACGGCGACCGGGCCAGATTCAAAAAGTTTATGGGCCTTACCATTCTGGGCGGCCTGTTTTTCCTGGGTTGCCAGGTCTACGAATGGACGCACTTGATTCATGACACTTTGCCAAAATATAATTTGACATTCAGCAAGGATCTGTTCGCGACGACCTTTTTCGTGCTTACCGGTTTTCACGGCATGCACGTGACCGGCGGCGTGATCTACAATATTTGTGTGTTGGCGGCCGTCACCCGGGGCCGCTACCAGGCCAAACATGTGGAGATCGCCGGCCTTTATTGGCACTTCGTCGATCTGGTTTGGATACTCATTTTCACTTTCGTTTATCTACTCTAGAAAAGCACAGAGGAGTTCTGCAATGTCTGAAACCGCGCATCCCGAACCGAACTACATGGGCGTGTTTTGGTGGCTGCTGGCTTTGACGATCGTTGAAGTCGCGGTCATTTACCTGCCCATCGCCAAGTTCGCCATCGCGATCATGCTCATCACCATGGCGGTAACCAAAGCCGCGCTGGTCGCCCTCTACTTCATGCACTTGAAGTTTGAGCGGCGCGCCTTGGCGTTCGTCGCGGTGATCCCGTTCGTGCTCTGTGTTTTTCTAATTCTCATGCTGACGCCCGACATTTTTCCCCATTGATTGCCGCCTCAGATTTACCGACTCTCAATGCGGCGTTGAATTCCCTCAGCGCCGTTTTTCTTTTGGTCGGCTATCTGTTTATCAAAGCGCGAAATCGGCGCGCCCATCGCCTTTGCATGCTCGCGGCCTGCGGCAGTTCGACGCTGTTTTTAATTTCGTATCTTTTTTACCACTACCAGGTCGGCTCCGTGGCGTTCAAAGGCGTCGGCACAATTCGCGTCGTCTACTTTGCGATTCTGATCTCGCACACGATACTTGCGACGACCGTGGTGCCGCTGGCGCTGATCACGCTCAGCCGCGCGCTGCGCGAAAGGTTCGACGCGCACCGGCGCATCGCTCGCTGGGCTTTGCCGATCTGGCTCTACGTCTCGGTGACCGGCGTCATCGTCTACGCGATGCTGTACAGATTCTAGCGGACGGTTCCCGCGCGCGCGAGGGGTTTGCGCTGTTGGACTGAGAACGTTTTTCTATCCCGTTTTTTTCCCGCTGTCGCCGCCGGCCATACGGGTCCATAACCCTCTTAGCCATTCGTAGCCTTGTGGCCCGGTGAGCAAGATTCCGGCGCTGAAAGCAGCCCAGCTTAAAATCCAAACTGCCACCGTCGCACCGACCTTAAACTTCCCCGAAAACGGCAGGTAAAGGAGGATAACGGGATAGGCCAGGTAAACCAAGAAACTGCCGGCGATCAGCGCGGTGCCTGCAATGAAGCGCAGCGACTTCTGACCCTGGGCGGGTGTGCGGGATAAGTCGATGAATTTCAGAGGAGCGGCAGCCTCGGTATGTTTTTGCAAGTCCTCGTTTGCCCGGAAGTTTGGTTGGAATTTTTCCATAGCTGTTACAATCTTTTCGTGTCTTTGCCTTACCCAAGTCGAGCATTAAATATGCCAAGGAGTTACCCGTGGTTTCATTGGCTTCAGAGTTCCAACTTGTTCGGTTTTGTGAGCTGTTTTGGCGAAAGATTGGCGGTTAAGCACAACAGAATTGGCGGTTATTCAAAGGTTAAATGACAAAGACGTGCGACAGGGCGGCGAGGCTCTGACACCAGTTGCGTTGATTCGGCTTCTGAGAGTTTAGTTGAACCGTCATTTGACTCAACCGTTTCACGAGGTCCGGTTCATTGACAGGTCAGCACGGTTTCGGATACTCTCCGGTCGAAATTCACGATCCGGGGCCTGCCCGTCATTGTTGAGAGCTACAGCGGAATCTCAAGACCGGTGCGGTTCCCGATCAGGGAGGCAAGCTATGAAATCTCGATGGGCACAATTCATTGGAGGATTGATCCTGGGCGTTTTCCCCATCGGTTGGGCGACCGCGGCGAGCCTCGAAGTGTTTCATGCTGATTCGCTTGCCGGTCCGATGCAGGAACTCAAGAAGGCTTTTGAAGGAAAAAACCAGGGGGTTACGTTGAACCTGACCTCGGGTGTTTCAAGGCAGCTTGCTGAACGCATTCTGAAAGGGGACACCTGCGACGTTTTTGCGCCGTCATCCCCAGCGGTGGTCGACGAGGATCTGATGAACAAGAAAATCCCCGGCTCCGGCAAGGACGCCGCTTCCTGGTATGTCGTTTTTTCCGCGAACGAAATGGTCGTCATTACCACGAAGGGGAACCCGATGGGAATTCGTCAGGTCGCCGATCTCGTCAAACCCGAGGTGAGGTTTGTCCGCGTGACCGGCGAGAAAGATCTGGCCACCAACCGCACCATTGAGTTTCTCAAGAAGGCAGCGGCGCTCGAAGGAAAACCGGACTTGGCGCAGAAGATCATCGATGGCGCGATGGTGGATCCGTCGAAGCCCAACTCGGTGCCGGATACGATCCGGGCCGTCCGAGAAGGGAAGGCCAACGCTGGCGTAATCTATTACTCGGCGGCGGTCGCGGCCAGGAACGACCTGGACATCGTCCGCTTCCCTGCCGGCGTTAATCTCAGCGACTCGATCCGCAATGCGGCCTCCGTGCCGGGAACGGCGAAGAATGAAAAAGATGCGATGGCGTTCGTCAAATTTCTCCTCTCCGCGGAAGGTCAGAACATCTTGAAAGAAACCGGCCAGCCGCCGGTGGTCCCGGCGATCCGCAAGGGGAACGTTCCCGCAGAAATCAAATAACGATTCCTCCGGAGGCGACAGGCTCCTGATCGTCGCTGTCGGGCATCTTAGACGAAAGCCCTTCTACTGGCGTGATCGAGTTAAGCTGTTGAACAATGGCAAACTTGACGCTTCAGACCGAGTGCCAAAAGCGTCGGCTTAGTATCACGTCTTCACTCCAATACAATCGATTCCTCCTCCAATCAAATCTTGCGAGATTTTTCTGTTGCGTTCAGTTCAATCCTGAGAGAATAAAGAAACAAGACGGTGGTCTGGCGGACGGTATAAGGTGTGGTCCAATCGATCGGTAGGGTGGCGTGCGGCTCGGAGCACGCAGACTACGGCGCGTGGCAGATGGTGGATGGATAAGCACCCCGGTCCCGAAGTAACCGCTAACCGGGCAGGACTTAATATACGGAAGTAACTTTCAGCACTATACGGAAGTTACGTCATGCTATACGGAACCAGATACTACTGGTCATGCTCATGTTCCTACACAGAGGTGCCCACTCCACCTAAACAGGAGGAAAGACTGTGAGAGCAAAGTGGACAGTTATCTTTGTTGCGATGGCCACGTTATATGCTGTGCCCGTTAACGGCCAGGAAGCATCGTGGAAGGAGCAATTTGATCACGCTCAAGATCTTTTTTCCAAGGGACGTTACGCTGAAGCAGCAACAGCCGGTGAAGAAGCGCTTAAGGCGGTTGAAAGGGAGTTCGGGCCGGAGCACCCCGCTGTGGCTCAGAACCTCAACAGCTTAGCAGTGATCTACCGGGCCCAACGCAAGTTTGCTGAGGCCGAGGAGAATCACAAGCGAGCGCTGGCAATCCGGGAGAAAACTCTAGGGGCGGACCATCCCGATGTGGCGCAAAGTCTCAATAACCTGGCATTTCTCTATCAAGTTCAAGAAAGATATGGTGAGGCTGAGCCACTTTTCAGGCGTGCGTTAGCAATTCGGGAGAAGGCGTTAGGGCCAGAGCATCCTGACGTAGTTACCGTCCTTGGCAACCTAGCGAAACTGTATTCGGAGCAGCGCAAAGATGTTGAGGCTGAGCAGCTTCTGAAGCGAACGCTGGCGATCATTGAAAAGACCAAGGGGCCAGAGCACCTCTCTTTAGCGCCGGGCCTACGTGACCTTGGACTCCTGTACGGTGGACAGGAGAGATATAGTGAGGCTGAGTCACTTTTCAAGCGATTGCTGATCGTCTTGCAGGTAAATTTCGGCCCTGAGCACCCCGAGGTAGGTGCAACTGCTATGGTGCTGGGAACTCTTTATGAAGAGCAGAAAAAATATGCTGAGGCTGAGCAGCTTTTCACGCAGGCATTGATGAGTTGGGAAAAAAACCAGGGGCCGGAGGCCGGTCAAGTCGCTTTTCGTCTCGACGACCTGGCGAGAATCTATATGGCTCAGGGAAAGTATGCTGAGGCCGAGCCGCTCTTTAAACGCGCACTGGCAATCAGAGAGAAAGTGGGGGGACCGACGCACTTTACTGTAGGTATGACCTTACGCAGATATGCGGACCTGTTGCGCAAGACAGGTCGGGTTGAAGAGGCACAAAAACTAGAAGATCGCGCTACCGCGATGGAAACCAAGGATGTTGACCCCGCGCTTTTTGGAACGTGGGGTGGCCGGTGGGAGAATCTACCTTCAATTGACGATTTGACCGTTTTCTCAAAGACCTTGTCGGAGAACAGGGGAGCTACTAGTCCATCTCCAGATTGGATTGTCTTTTTGGTGTTGAAGCCTTCTAGTAAACAGGGAAGAGCCGATGTCGTGGTCAAATGGCAAGAACTTAAGGGAGGAGAGTTTTCTATTCTAACGGAGGAAGGCGTAGCTATGGTTCATAACGCTATTAGGGCTGGGCGGATAAGGATAATGTTCTACCCAGAAAGGGCACTTCAAGCCACTGCATACGGAGAATTTCCTGTGCCCACGACAGCCAGTTTGAGGCGCCTCCCTGACACAGACATTAACAATCTAAATAATGCCTATCTCGAAAGCTGGTTCAAGGCAGGCAAGTAAGCGACTCACAAGAGCCCATGCCTAACTTTAGCTCGTGCGGACGGGCCACAAGCGCCGTCGACGGTTTCGCCGCCCTACCGGCCCGCCGCATAGCTTTACGTTAGCCCGAAATTGAACTGAATTCTCCTTCAATTCAATCCGGCAATCCCTGAACAAGTTTGCGCGATCCGGTTCATTGACAGCGCGAATCGGTTCAAGCTAGATAGACTCTGGTATTTATGGAACGGACGACGAGCACGGAACATGGCGCTTAAATCCATCGGCATCGTCGGTTGCGGAGCCATCGGCAAGGCGCTGATCAATGCTGTGGCGGCGGGCAAGCTTTCTGTCCGCATCGCCGGCGTTACCAGCCGAACGGAGACGAGCGCGCGAGAGTTTCTCGCGACTCTTAAAGATGCGCCGCCCTACCTCCCGCTAGATAAATTAATTACCGCCTCCGATCTTCTCGTCGAAGCCGCCGGCGGGGCCGTGGTGCCGAGTCTGGCGGAAAAGGTTTTCGCCGCGGGGAAAGATCTGATGGTGATCAGCGTCGGCGCGCTGCTCGATCATCCGGAGATCATGGAGACGTCGCGCCGAACCGGCTGCCGTCTCTACTTGCCGTCGGGAGCGATCGCCGGGCTGGACGGGATCAAGTCCGCCTGCGTCGGTCAGATCACCCACGTGACGCACACGACGCGCAAACCGCCCGCAGGACTGGAAGGCGCGCCCTACCTCGTGGAGCGGGGCATCTCTTTGGCCGGATTGCAGGAGGAGAAAGAAGTCTTTTCGGGCTCGGCGCGCGAGGCCTGCCGGGGATTTCCGGCAAACGTGAACGTCACCGCCGCGGTGAGTTTGGCGGGAATTGGCCCGGATCGAACGCGCGTGCGCATCCTGGCGGTGCCGGGTCTGAGGTTCAACTGCCACGACATCGACGTCGAAGGCGAGTTCGGCAAACTCCACGTGCACATCGAAAACGTTCCGACGGAAAATCCGAAGACGGGTAAACTCACCGCGCTGTCGATCATTCGCGCCGTGCAAGACGTTGTCGATCCCGTGCGGATCGGCAACTGAGTAAAGCAGGGTCGAGGATCGAAGATAGAGGATCGAGGATCGAGAATTTAAGATGGATGATGGAGGATTGAGGATCGAAAATTGCCATCCTCCATCCTCGATCTTCTATCCTCGGTTCGACCTAGACTAACTCATGAACCATAGCGATCTCATCGTCCGCATGCTGGAGCAAGCCGGTGTGCGCTGGGTCTTCGGCATTCCCAGCGGGCCGGTGCTGCCGCTAATAGAAGCGTTGCGCCGAAGTCCTGTCGAGTTCGTGCTGACGGCGAGCGAAACCTCGGCGGCGTTCATGGCCACTGCCGTCGGTTATCTCACCGGCATTCCCGGAGTCTGCGTTGCCACCGTCGGTCCCGGCGCGACGAATCTCACGACCGGAGTCGGCTGCGCCTGGCTTGACCGCTCGCCGCTGCTCGCTATAACCTGCAACGTCGCCACTCCGTGGCTTGAGCGGCGCGTTCAGATGCGCATCGATCATCACGCCTTGTTCAAGCCGCTGACCAAGACGACGTTATCCCTGCGCGACGGCGATGTAGGCGAGATATTGGCGAAGGCGTTGTCGATGGCGGTCGATGAGCCGCCGGGGCCGGTCCATCTCGATCTGCCCGAAGACATCGCGCTGGCGAACGCCGTTGAAGCCGGCGGACGGCCTGTGGATTCAATTCCACCGCAAGACTTATCGGCGGAACTTACCGACGCCATCTCTGCTGCGCTCAAGAATGCGCGTCGGCCGCTCTTGATCACCGGTTTTTCGTTTACCCGCAGTAAGCGTTGCCGCAATCTGCTGGGATTTATCGAGCGGCAGCAGATTCCCTTCGTCACGACCCTCCACGCCAAAGGCTTCCTGCCGGAGAGCCACTCCAACTGGTGCGGCGTCATCGGACGCGCGCGGCGAACGGATGTGAAAGCGTTCACGGACAAGGCCGATCTCATTATCGCCGTCGGCTATGATCCCATTGAGATAAATTACGAAGAGTGGGCGGGGAACATTCCGATCATTCACATTAGCACCGAAGCCGCGGAGCCCGGCGGGGATTTGAATTTTCTCTGGAATAAAGCCGGCGATCTCGATCGCGCCATCGACGCCATGAGTGAGTTGCCGGCCATTGCCAATGATTGGGCGGCGCAGGAGTGGCGCGCTCATCGCGACGCGCTGGAAAAGGCGCTTCGTCCGAGTGGCCATGAATTTGCCGCGCAGGAAGTCCTGGATATTTTGCGCGAGAAGCTGCCGCTGCAAGGATTACTGTCCTACGACGTCGGCGCGCATACGCACCAGATCGCCTCACAGTGGCGCACGGATTTTCCGAGGACTTTACTCGCAACCAACGGCTGGTCGTCGATGGGTTACGGCATGCCCGCCGCCTATGCCGCGAAGCTGGTTTTTCCGAACCGAGCCGTCGTCGGCGTCGTCGGCGACGGCGGTTTCCAGATGACCGCCGGCGAGTTGGCGCTGGCGCGGCGGTTGAACTTAGCCGTGCCGATCATCGTCCTGAGCGACGGCTGGCTCGGCCTCATGAAACTGAAGCAAGAGCGAAGAAATTATCCACTGTCTGGAGTTCGTCTCGGCGCGCCGCCGGATTCTCCGCCGCACTATTTCGGTGTCCCTTGCCGCTCGGCAAAGACTGCGAAGGATTTCAGCGCCGCTCTCGATTGGGCCTTCGCGCTCAACGGCCCCAGCGTCATCGAGGCTTTCATCGACGTCGAGAGCTATTCGGCCACCGTCTTCGACTAAACGACTGCGACGACTATGCCTTCATCGAGCCCCGCCCGCGACTCATTCCGCTGGATCATCCTCGCGCTCATCACCTGTTCCCATGTCATAGGCGCGTCGGCGCAATACGGTATCAACACCCTGGCGCCGTTTTATCAAGACGATCTCGGGCTCTCTCGCGCCCAGATCGGATTGTTTTTTTCTGCCTTCTATCTGGCCATGACAGGCGCGTCCTTTGGCGCCGGGTGGCTCGCCGACCGCTGGGGCGTTCGCAATACGACCTTGCAAGGTCATTTCTTCGTAGGCATTTGCATTATCGCGGCGGCGGCGTCTCCATCCTTCGCGTGGGCGTTTGTCAGCTTTTTTTTGGCCGGATTGGGTTACAGCTTTTTTAATCCGGCCTCCACCATCGGCGTCATGGCTTGGTTTCACCGCGACGAACGAGCGACGGCGATGGGCACCAAACAGACGGGTGTTCCAGCCGGTGGGGTGCTGGCGGCGGTTCTCGCGCCATCTCTGGTCCTCATCATCGGCTGGCGCGGCGCTTTGGCCGCCTTAGGTGTGATCAATGTGCTTTTTGCGTTTGTCTTTTCATCATCCTGGCGCGAGGCGCCCCAGGGTCTCGACGACTCGTTCGAACCCGAATCAGCGGCGAGCGCTGAACCAGCTGCGCGAATCTACCGGGCGTTACTGCCGGTGAGCGTGGCGACGGCAATTTATCTCGTCGGCCAGATGGTGTTGATTACCTATGTCCCGCTTTATCTAAAAGAAGCCATGGGCTTCTCCGCCTATTGGTCGAGCCAGGCGCTCGCGCTGACGCAAGGTGGAGCGATGATTGGCCGCGTCGGCTGGGGCGTGGTAAGCGACCGGTTGTTTGGCGGGCGGCGTAAAGTCGTATTGCTGTTGATCGGCTCGTTGTCGGCATTGCTCGTGACCGCGTTGAGCTTCTTGGGCCGCGAGTCCTCCTATTACCTGTTGCTGCCGATTCTATTTCTGTCCGGCGTTTGCTTGGTCGGCTACCAGGGTGTCTCTTACGCGCTCATCGGCGAGATCGCCGGCAAAGCCAGAGCCGGCGCTGGATTAGGGATGATGATTACGATCAACGCCGCCTGCGCGACACTCGGTACACCGCTCTTCGGCTACATCGTCGATCGCACCGGCTCATATCCCGTAGGCTGGCGGGTTGTAGCGGTAACCCTCGCCGTCGGGGTCTTCGGCCTTGCCACCTTGATTCGAGAGCCGCGCCGAACAGGCTAGCAAGCTGCTGAAAAGACTCATATGCCGATTGCCCTGAGCATAGTCGAAGGGTGCGCTCAATGATTCCCGGATTCCTCAGTAGCAATTGACGCAAAGAGCGAGGAGCGAACCTTCCGTAGCGAAGCCAATGGGTTTTTACCTCTAAGCGGACATCGATCATCGGTGATTTTATCAGAAATCAAAAGCCCACAATCACGGGAAGCGAAAAAGCGAAAGCGACTTTGAAACTGGGCGGTTGGGTGTCTTCGCTACTCCAGGCTCGCCCCTCGCTCACGCCGACCCGTAGATTCAAGTGCGGAGTTCGGGATGATTCCCGGCTCAAACTCCGATCACAGTTGAAAAAACGAAGGGCATCCTTTCCGCAAAGGATGCCCTTCATTGCGCTTGTGGCGCTTGCTGTCTGTCTTCTTTATTGAATCCCGCCTATCGGCGAATTAGCAGTGTCTCCTCTGGATTGCACTCACAATGATCGACAGCGGAGCGTCGTTACATCTACGGCCTTCCTAGGTTGGTCGCCTCAGCGATCCGTTCTGCCTTCAGGCAGTTTAGTTGAGGTCTAGCGCCGACAACTCCTTTGCGTGAGACCATACTTTAGTTCCGAGAATTCACTGCCCGCAGACGGCGGGCCTGCATTGTCAGGTGGAGCACCGTCATTCATGCTGAACCCTCCTTTCTCCTGTGGGGGCTCGATGCCTGTGCGATCCATCCGGCCCCCTCGCCGGGCGGCGATCAATGGATCTATTTCAACCTCTAGACCTCGCGCGATTCGTTGTCAAGAGGGAACGTTGCGCGAGATGGATACGTAGTGGTTCATTTAGAATAGTGCTACTTTCATCAAGGAAGATTCCTTGGCTTCGCCTGGAAATGAAAATGTCATCCTGAACGAAGGGCGCGATCTTCGCCGCAGTGAACCCCTACTGATGGATATTTCAGCTTGTCGTCGGTTACGGCGAACGGTAGAATGAGTTTTGCGGGAGAGTATTGTATGCCGCGAAGCATTGTCCAGATTTCCGGTCATATCATCGACTCGCTGATCCTTCCCAAGGTTCTGGACCTGATCATCCACCTCGGCGCCGAGTTCGAAATCCTCGACATTCAGATCGGTCAGCGGCGCGCGGACCGCAGCCAGGCGCGGATTCAAGTGGATGCCCCGACCCAGGAGCTGCTCGAGCGTGTGTTAGCGAAGATCAAAGAGCATGGCGCCTTACCGGTAGAGGCAGAAGCAGAGTCGGTCGATCTGCAACCGGTGGTCGCGGACGGGACCTTTCCCGATCGATTCTACGCGACCACGAACCTGCCCACCTGGGTGCGCGTGAACGAGCAGTGGATCGAAGTCGAGGGGGCGGAGATGGACTGCGGCATTCGTGTTGATTTAGGAACGATGCGAGCCGAGTGTGTTCCCATCCATCGCGCGAAGCGGGACGACCTCGTCGTCGTCGGCCATCGCGGCGTGAAGATTCTGCCGATGGAGCGCCGGGTGCCTCGGGAGGCGTTCGAGTTCATGTCCAGTTCGGTCTCCACGGAGCAGCCCAAAGGGTTGTTGATTCGAGAGATCGCGGCATCCATGAAGCGGACACGCGCCGAAAATGGCCGCATCCTCGTGGTGGCCGGACCCGGCCTCGTCCACACCGGCGCCGCGCGGTATCTCGTCGAGCTCATTGAAAAAGACTATGTGCAGGTTCTCTTCGCCGGAAACGGGTTGGCCGTTCATGATATTGAAACCGCTCTTTACGACACCTCGTTGGGCGTGTACCTGGACAAGACCATGCGCGCGAGCGAAGGCCATGAACACCATCTTTGGGCGATCAACGCGGTGCGAAAAGCCGGCAACATCCGAAAGGCCGTGGAACAGGGATTGATTCAGCGCGGGATCTTTTACAGCTGCGTCAAAAAAGGCGTGGACTTTGTTCTCGCCGGCTCCATCCGCGACGACGGACCGCTGCCGGATGTCATTACCGACACATTGAAGGCGCAGGATCTGATGCGCGAGAAGGTGCGCGACGTCAGCTTCGCGCTGATGATGGCCACGACCCTCCATGCGATTGCCACCGGCAACCTCTTACCCGCCACGGTGAAAACCGTTTGTGTCGATATCAATCCCGCGGTGGTCACCAAGCTGACCGACCGGGGGACCTTCCAGGCGATGGGGTTGGTCACCGACGTGGAGCCTTTCTTACGGGAGCTCAGCCAATATCTGAGTCCAGCAGAGAACGCGGCGGCAAAGGCTTGAACCTGGTGAGCGACACTGGGCGAACGATGGGGCCGCGATGCGCCTGTTAATGTGTTCTCCCGAGTATTACGGGATCGAGTACGAGATCAATCCTTGGATGAGCCGGAGCCGCCAGGCCGACGCTCGACTCGCCCGGGAACAGTGGAATCGGCTGCACCGGTTGTTGCGGGAGGAGCTTGCTGCGGAGGTTGAGACCATCGCCCCTGCGCCGGGGTTGCCTGACATGGTTTTTACGGCCAACGCGGGCCTTGCCTGGAACGGGAAGTTTATTACCAGCAATTTCCGCCATGAGGTCAGACGGGGCGAGGCGGCCCACTATGAGGCATGGTTCAGCGATCACGGTTTTGACATCGTGCGGCTGCCGGAGGAATGTTATTTCGAGGGTGAAGGGGATCTGCTCAAGTGCGGCGACACATGGTTTGCGGGGTATCACACCCGTTCCGATATTCTGTCTCATCAAAAGGCCGCTGAAATCATCGAGCAAGAGATTCTTTCGCTCGAACTGACTAATGACTGGTTCTATCACCTCGATACCTGCTTCTGTCCACTTTCTCGCGACCAGGCGCTATTTTATCCGGCCGCTTTCGACTCCTACGCGCGCAAGGTCCTGGAAAATCGCATACCCGATCTCATCCCCGTTTCAGCTAAGGAGGCAGAGCGATTTGCGTGCAACGCGGTGGTGGTGGGCAGTAAAATCGCTATGAACGATGGCTGTCTGAAGCTCCGTAAGAAGCTGGAGTCGGCCGGCTTCACCCTACTCGAAACACCGCTGGGCGAATTCATCAAAGCCGGGGGTAGCGCCAAATGCCTGGTCTTGAACATAGGGTGACACCGCCGCGACCCGTCGTGTCTTTTCAAGTGGATGAGCCGCGCCGGGCATAATCTCGGCTGCGAACCAAGTACGACCTCAATTGATTTAATCCGATTGACAGCGACCAAGCCGCGCGGTTTAATTCCTTGTAGCGAAAAGCGGCGCGGGAATGGAGGTCTCTATGCGAAAGCAGCTTCTGCTAGGATCTTTGCTTTTCTTTTTGTTGGCTGGTGGATCGATCAACGGCGCGGAGTTCGCTCCTTCCAAAGCCGCGGTTCCCGACGACTTGTCCGATGCTTGGGAGCGCATGCAGCGGGCGCTCACGGAATGGGGCGGGCGGTTGCGCGAGCGCTTCGGGGGGCGCGAATCGCGCGAGGACCGGCCGCTGATTACGCTCATGCTCAACAACAAGGAGCAGCTAAACTTATCGGCCGATCAAGTTAAAAAGCTGGAACAGTTCAGAGACGAATTTCAAAAGCAGTCGATTCGCCATGACGCCGACCTGCGCATCATCGAGCTCGATCTCGCCGCGTTGTTGGATCATGATTCGGTGGATATGAGTAAAGTCGTAGGGAAAGTGCGTGAGGCCGAGAAAATGCGCGCCGACTTGAGAATCGCGCGTATTCGCGCCATCGAGCAAGCGAAGGGCGTGCTCAATGCGGAGCAGAAAAAGAAGCTACAGGAGATCACTCCGGAGTCTCGCCCGCTGCGGCCCGCGCGCGACGGGCTCAATCCGCCCGCTAAGGAATAAGAATCACTTTCCCCGTCGTCTTGCGCGCTTCCAGTTGGCGCTGCGCTTCGGTGGCGTCTCTCAATGGATAAGTGCGCTCGACTCTGAGCTTCAGTTTTCCCGTCGCTGTCCAATTGAAGAGATCGTCGGCGCGCTCGAGCAGCTCGGCGCGGGTCAGCGTGTAGTGTGCCAGGCTGGGTCGGGTGAGGAACAGCGAGCCCTTACTCACCAATGTGCCGGCGTTGACCGGCGCCACCGGGCCGCTCGATTGGCCGAAGAGCACCAAATAACCGCGTGGCCGCAAGCAGTCCAAGCTCTTGTCGAAGGTCGTCGCGCCGACGGAATCGTAAACCACATCGACGCCTCGGCCGTCGGTCAACCGCTTCACCTCAGCAAGAAAATCAGCCTGCGTGTAGATAACGACTTCGTCGGCGCCTGCCTCCTTGGCGAGCTGCGCCTTCGCTTCGGTCGAGACCGTGCCGATGACACGGGCGCCGGCGATCTTAGCAGCCTGAACCAATAACAACCCGACTCCGCCCGCGGCGGCGTGGACGAGCGCCGTTTCGCCGCGCTTGAGCGGATAGGTGCTGCGGGTCAAGTAATGGGCCGTCATCCCCTGGAGCATGAGGCCCGCCGCGGTCTTCGCATCGATATTGGGAGGCAACGGAGCGAGCTTCGCCGCCGGCACGACGGCATATTCGGCGTAGGAGCCCGGAATCATCGCATAGGCGACGCGGTCGCCCTTCTTTACTTCCGTGACGCCTTCGCCGACCGCGTCGACGACTCCCGCGCCTTCCATGCCCAGGGTAAACGGCGTCGGTAACGGGTAGAGTCCGGTGCGCTGGTAAACGTCGATGAAGTTGAGGCCGATGGCTTCGATCTTCACCCGTGCCTCGCCCGCCTTGGGTTCCGGCACGGGAATTTCCTCGTAGGTTAGGACTTCGGGTCCCCCGCAGTTGTGGACACGCACTGCTTTCATTTCTCTCTCCCTCCGTTGGTTCAAATTGTTCAAGCCGTTCAAAACGTTCGATTCGGACGCCGATGGACCTTCGCGCGCGATCATTTTGCCGCAACCGGTAAAAATTCTGCGTCGACGAAGGTCACCCAAGATTTTCGCTCGGGGATTAGATTGTCCGACGCGAGCAAGCGGATCATTTCGCTTAGGCCGACCGGATCGATGAACGCTTCGCCGCGGTAAGAGCGGTTCTCCGGGACCATGAACTTGAAAGTCCGCGCGGCGACGGTCTCGTCGATTTTCAGGCGTTCCATCATCACGCGCACCGCTTCGCGCTCGTTGGCGGGATCGTTCAACCAGCGCATCGCTTGGCCGATGGCGCGCATGAAGCGCACCAGCACGGGGCGCATTTGCGCCAGCGATTTGCTCGAAGCAAAGTAGGAACCGTACTGCAAGCTTTTAATGTCGTCGGAATAATTGAGCAGCACTCTTTTGCCCGAGTCGATGGA
>ORMF012503775.1_pt1 | contig 36022 bp, 43 predicted proteins | sample 1779871 | NCBI WGS metagenome assembly ORMF01 (sample SAMEA104232316, study PRJEB22302) | groundwater metagenome | biome: forest; feature: aquifer; material: groundwater | place: USA | collected 2011-08-07 | depth 5.4 m
CGCAGCTGGCGCGCCCGCAGACGGCTCAGTGGGAGCGCGCTCCGCCGACGCCGTGCGCGGCTCCAGCGCCATCCCGCAGATTGGGCACGACCCCGGCACGTCCCGCGCGATCTGGGGATGCATGGGACATGTGTAAGTTGTCGCGCTTGCGTGGAACATGTTAGTCTCCAGACCTGTCGAGGCGGCCAGGACACACCCGGCCGCCTCGCTGAAAACGGGATTGTTATTTGCTGCTGTTGTCCCGATGTTACCTTGCGCCTGCGTGTCCGGCAGGTCCGCCGGCCCATGGGCCATATCCCGATGGGGACTTGTCTTCCTCGTATGCTCCCAGGATCAATTCTTCGGTCCGCAACCGGTTGTAGAGCCATGCCGCGATACCGGCCGCGAGCGCTCCGAAGCCATATACGAACGCGAGGCCCACGAAATAGCCCGTCCAGGTTATGGGCTGCATGATCGGCCTCAAGTCGGCGTGCATGACCATGCCGAAATACCTCATGCTTTCGCCGGGCGCCAGCGCGAACAGGACTCTGCAGAGCGTATAGGCGACGGCCCATACGATGCCGATGGAGTGCGCGAATGCGCGAACGTCGAGTTTCACGATACACCTCCTTGTTTGTGCAATCCCGGGCTTCCGCCTATGTGCGGAAAGAACGCCGGCGTGACTGCGGCGTAGCGGGCGTACTCCGATCCGAACTCGGCCGCGATCTCTTTCTCCTCCTGCCGCGCCAGCCGTACGTACATAGTGACCAGGATCGGAAACATGGCCAGCGTGATGAGCGTGGGCCACTGGATCAGGAACCCGAGCATGATGAGCACGAAGCCGGCGTACTGCGGATGCCGGATCCGTGAGTACGGCCCGTCGCTCGCAAGTCGATGCCGGCTCTGGGCCTTGTAGAGGACATCCCAAGCGGCGGCGAGCAAGATGAAGCCGCCGAAGATGGAGACGTCGCTCAGCAGGTGGATGGGATTGAGGTGCGGGTTGCCCTTCCACCCGAGCAGCGTCTGCCAGAGATGCCCTGCGTTATGGGTCAACAGGCTCGCGCCGTGGAACTGGTTCCCCACCCATCCCGCCAGCAGGTAGATCGTCAGTGGGAACCCGTACATCTCCACGAATAGCGCCACGATGAACGCGGCGAACGCCCCGAATGTCCGCCAATCCCGCTTCGTCCGCGGTCGGGTGAAGCTGAAGGCGAAGATGATGAACACCAGAGAGTTGATGATCACCAGCGGCCAGAGGCCATAGCTTGCAGTCTCGTGCATTTCAGGGTCCTCCGCGGACCTTATCGTCTTCGTCAGGGCCGCTATAGTCATGCCCCTCCGAGTGCCCGTGGTGCATGAACAGGTGCATCAGGGGGCACGCGAGGAGCAGGAGATAGGGCAGTATCCCAAACAGGTGGGCGCTGTGCTCGGTCACCAGGAAGAAGGCGGCGATGGCGAGGAATACGCAGAACGCCATGCCGACTGGAGTCAAGAGCCAGCTCGTTTTGTGAGCGTTTTCATGGTGCGGGTTCATGGTCTCCTCCATTCTTGTCGAGCGGTTTCAGCCGCCGGGCCGATCCGTTTCGCAGGGACCGGTTTCTTCGCGGGAGCGCTCTTCGGGTCTCCAGGCAAAGTGTCCGCCTTGATCTCGTCGAGGTTTGTTACGCCGTCCTTATCCGAGTCTAGACCTTCGACCTTGCGGAACACGGCAGAAGTGAGACTGTCGCTCTTCGCATCCGCCAGCGTCTTTGCGAGGTCATTGCCGTATGGGTTCAGTTTGACGGTCTCGCCCACATGGCAGACCGCGCACCCGGCCTTCTCGATCTTTGATCCCTTCCGGATCTTGTAGTTGCCGCTGAAGTCCGTCGTGTAGGAAGGCAAGCCGACGGCGACCGCAGCATACACCAGCAGGCCGGCTATCGCAATTACTCTGTCGGCTTTCATTTCAGCCTCCAACTTCCATTGATCCGGAACCTAACGGCAGCAGCAGGCAGATTTGGGTGTGCCCTGGGCTCCGCGCTCGGCTTTGAGCCAGTCGGCGAATGCCCGTTCCAGGCCCTTTTGAATGACATTCACGCGCAGGTCTGCTCGCTTTGCGCTCAGCGACTGGAAATCGGCCATGCGCGGGTCGTTCTCTGTTGCCGGCATTGTGCAGCAGTTCTTCGTAGCCGCTGTCTCCGCGTGATGCGCTGCGTGCTCGGCCGGTGTAAGACCGGCTTTTTGGAGCTCCAGGGGATGCTCGCGATGGAACCATTCCGAGAAAGCAACGTCCAGTCCCTTGCTCGAAACGGCTGAACGCAAGTCCGCCCGCTTCGCGCTCAGGGACATGAAGTCGGTAAGATACGGGTTGCCCTGCGCGCGAATCGCCTTCGTTTCGTCGGCATAAGCGTTGAGACCGATTCCGATTGTGGTGGCGGCAAGCAACGCCGCTATAGTAATGATGCGTTTCATGGTTCTGTTCTCCTCTGACCTTGGGATGACTTCACCGAGTGAGCCACCGAGAGTGTGTGAGCGCGCGGGGCGCCCACAATAGCACGATCAGAAGAAAACGGGAGGGGCGCGCCCGCTCATTGGGCGCAGAAATCTGAGAGGGTGGAACTCGGGTGGGGTGCAACCGAACCCATATTCCGACTGAGCCGGGGTTTGAACAAGCAACCCGAATGCGAGGGCGATGGTACTCACCGGGCCGCCGCCACGTTCTTGCACTAACGTGGCTGGCCGATCCGCCATGGAGGTTCTGCAGCCGCCGGAATGGCAACCGTGATCGTCTCGCGTAGGAGGGACCACGGCACGTTCATCCAGACAGCGAGAGCAAGGACGCGCGGTTGGAGATGCAACAAGTACGGACCTATCCATGCTCTTGCTGTCGAGCATGGGGCAGTTCGCCGGACAGGGCGTGCCGTCCAGGCATGCGCGAGCCATTGCGGAGTGGACGGTGAGCAAGGCAAACGCGATAGAGACCACGCTCGCTGCAATTCTTCGGCTTGAATTTGATCGGTGCATCATCTTATCCGGATGGACGGCCTCGGTTGCGCGTCCAATTCTCCGCTGTTATCTCCGTATCCAGCGTTAGTATAGGTGTCCTGACGCGGGGATACATCCGCTAAATGACGGATTGTGATCTGAGGCACAAAATGTTCTTGTTCGACGATTGGAATTGGTCGACCGGCACGAAAAGCAAATTCCCGTCCGGAATCAGCAAGAACTGGTTTCCAAATACGCCGTTTAGCGGATGACCGCGCCCATGTACGAGGGCATACTCCAGACATATCTCCGCGCCGCGCAACGACCAGATCCACGCCGCTCACGGAGCGAAGAGAGTCCGGGCCCCGATGCCCGGACCACATCCACCAACGAAGGAGGATTGGAGAGATGGTCAAGACATTTGGGGAAGGTACAGCGGTGACTCGAGTCCCGGAAGGCGGATTTGCCCGCTGGGGCGTGTTCGACGAGTTTGCCGAGCTGCGCCACAAGATGGACGAGCTGTTCTCCAGATCATTCGGTTACACGCCGCTCTCACGGCTGCTGCCGAATGAGCCGTACGTCTACGAACCCATCGTGGACATCTATGAGACCGAGAATGCCGTCGAGCTGTTCGTGGGCATTCCGGGATTCTTGCCGGAAAGCATCAAAGTAGAAGCGCTGCCGGAATCGATCTCCATCGAGGGCGAGCGCAAACCGCTCTACAACGAGAAGGCGATTCCGGTCCGGCAGGGCTGGGTGGCATTTCCGGTCAGTTTCTGTGTGAACTACGCTCTGCCGTCTAAGATCGACCCGAACCTCGTCACGGCAACGTTCCTGAACGGCATTCTCCACCTGATAATGCCGAAGACGGAGCTCGCGCGCAAACACGCGGTGCCGGTGAAGGTCATGCCGAGCTAACGGCGCGCTTCTGACCGAGCGCACGGTCGTGGGAAGACCTGTCTGTCATTCAGTATGTGGGATCCACGGCCAGCGACGGGCGACGAGCGGAGCGGCCACGTAAGTCCTCCGCTCATCGCCCAAGAAGATGAGGAAAACAAAGTGAAACTCAACGCATGGGCATTTGGCAACGCGGCCGGATTCGTCATGTGTGTCTACTATGCGATCTGCGCTGGGTTCGTGATACTGGCACCGCAAGCTGCATCACAGTCATTCCGCTATCTCTTCCGGGAGATCCCGGCGGATGCTGCGGTGACAATCACACTGTCCAATTTCCTGATCGGCCTGGTGTTGATGTATGCCATTGCCGTGGTTCTCTTCTGGAGCATCGCCAGGGTGTATAACGGGCTGATAGCCGAGGAGAAGCCCGAGAAGCTTTTGAAGGCATCATACCCGCCTGCCGTTCAGGCGAATTAACCTTGTGAGACCGGAGCCGTCGCCGGCCGCATTCGGCCGGCGCGCGCAGGAAGAAGACTACCATGAAAGCAATGTGGAGTTTCATAATTTCGTTTGTGATCGCCTTTGTAATCGCTATTGCGTTGGTGATCGCTCTCGCTCTCGTGCCGGGCCGTGCAAAGGCAGACACGCAGATCACACTCGTATCCCCGCAATGGGTTGCCGCTCATTGCAACGATCCCAACATACGGATTCTGGATGTGCGCCAGGATCCGCACGACTACTTCGCCGGGCACGTGCCGAACGCCGTGCATATGCCCGACAACTCCTTAAGAGGTCCCGCGTTCGGACTCCCGAATCAGTATCTTGGTCTCCGTGCGCTCGCTGCCACACTGGCGCGCGCCGGTGTTCGCGCCAATCAAAAGGTTGTTGTCTATAGTGAAGGCGCGGATGTGTTGGGCGCTACCATGGTGGCCTATATCCTAGAGCGGATTGGCCACCCTCAAGTAATGGTGATGGACGGCGGGTGGAAAGCGTTCGATGCGACGGAGGTAGGTACGCAGGCATTCACTCTCTACGTTCCGAGCTTGCTTGTTCCGATTGACAACTCCTCGTGCCGGATCACCCTCTCCCAGGTAAAACGGCTCGTCGGCAAGACGGGTGTGACCATCATCGATGCCCGGCCGCCAAGGGCGTATTGGGGACAGACGACGACCTGGATGCGGAACGGGCACATCCCGGGCGCAATTACCGTGGATTGGCACCTCTTGACCGATCCGCAGAATCCGCACAAATTCAGAACGCTGGCTCAGCTGCAGAGGTTGTACGACAACCGCGGTGTACGAAAAACGGACCAGATCGTTCTCTATTGCGGTACGAGTCGGGAAGCCAGCATGGAGTACGTGGTACTGAAGCATCTCCTAGGTTATCCGAAGGTCCGGCTATATGAGGGCTCATGGACCGAGTATAGCGCGCACCCGGAGCTGAAGATAGAGTGCGGGTCGTCTAATCTGACGGCTAGTCGATAATCGAGCTGAGGCGGATGTCCGGATCTCCAAATACGAAACCAGACCGGCGGGACATCGGGGCATTGCGCTCGAACCACCGCCGGTTTGGCTTCATATCAGAAAATAGGCCGTTCGGCCCAGGCGAACAAGTTGGCAGTGTAACAAAATGGAACCAAGAGAGGAGGTTACGACGATGAAACCTAAATTTATCATCAACTTTGGGCGGGCGATCTCACTGCTTTGGGTGGGATTCTGGTCATGGTTCATCATCTCGGTGTTGACCAGTGAGAGATTCCCCGTCGACGGGCTTGTCCATGGCGGCATTCCTCTCGCGCTGGCCCTGATTGCCACAAGTGTTGCCTGGCGATGGAACCGGATCGGCGGCGCTCTGCTTGTCTTGGAGGGCCTGACTCTGGCGTCCATCATGGCGTCGGGCTATCTGCACCCGAATTCCCCGTCCGCGGCGCTATTCATGGTTCTGACCCTGGTGGCTCCGCCAATCGCCTCCGGACTCCTGTTCCTGGACGGTTGGTGGCGAGGCCGAAGTCCTCTGCCGGCAGCATGAAGTAACCCACGCGGGATCGCGAGGTGAAGAGATGGGGCGCCGCTCGATCGGACGAATTCTCGGCATCGCCTGCGTTATGTTCTCGGCAGGCGATGCCCGAGCACAAGACTCCCTCAAAGACCGCTTCGTACTTGTCGGCACCGAGGCGATCGGCCTGATGCCCCCGGAGCTCGTTTGCGGTCCATCGGTTACACAAGCAAAATGGTCCGAGGACGGCCGCTGGGTTATGGCTGTCTGCCGGGCGGAGCGCGTGGATCCCGCGCTTGCCCGAACACGGGCGCTGACTCGTGACCCCAAAGACCCGCCCGGAGACCTAAGCCTGGTCGTATGGAGCAGAGACTCGCACCGCGCGCACGAACTCTGGCGGCGCCCGCTCAGTCGGGCGAATGTCGAAGAGATTCGATGGCTGCCGGATTCCACCAAGGCCGTGGCGATTGTCTCAGAGTCGATACCGCTAGTACCGGGATTCCAGTCTCGCCGGGAAGTCCTATGGCTGCGAGCCGACTCCGACTCGGCCCGCATCGTCGCCGAGATTCCCTTCGACGACCATCCGCCCGGCTGGATCGGCTCGCCCGACGCTCACTATCTCGACATTTCGCCCAGCCGCCCCATCGTGCTCATTACGCACAATTCTGTGACCGAACGTAAACTTCAGATGACGGACGGGAAGACGCGAACACTGCACTCCAGCCGCATTGACCTCACGCCCATTCGCGATGACGGTAGGATCGCGCCGATCGTGCAATTACCGCAAGACGTGGAGCCGATAGTCTGGTCCGAATCCGGATCCACCTACTACCTGCAGCGGATCGACTATTCGCCGGATCCCGCACAGAGGCCGGCCCGAGTGTGGTTCGAATATGATCCGCGATCCGGAGATATCAAGCAGCTTCCGGCCGAGCCGCCGACCTTCAAAGCGCTCATGGAGGCGCGACACCCGGTGACGAGAGGGGATGTCCCCGCGCCCACAGGTCCTGTCCATCTGGTGGCGGAGAGCGCCGAAGTGAAACGTGAAAGTACGGCGGCGAGATCTCGTCCGCTCTGGTTGGAGGCGGCCGGTCAAAGCAGCCAACCGCGCGCTCTTGTCAGTCTCGACTCGAGCTGGTCCAGTCTCTCCCCACGCGGCGATGCCGTTCTGTATTTGAGCGGTGGCTCAGCTTGGGTAAGGCCATTGATGCGTGTGACGGAGGGAGACTACGCAGCAATGCTGCATGAGGAGCGGCGGCGCCAAGCCGTCGCCGATGCAGGCGAGCTGGCGCGTGCCCTACAGAGGCAGGTTGGGGACCGCGAATTCTATCCGAAGCCAGATCAGGTAGCGGAGTGGCTTGGCCCCTACGTTAAGGACAAGGATCTGTTTGCGCGTTTGGTATACACGTTTGCTGGAGGATTGCCGCCAAAGAACCCGGAGGACTGGGCTACTACGCCCCTGGGATTCGTTACCGGTCCCGGCGGCCGCGCGATCATCTTCGCGGACGGCCACGCCGCATGGCAGGATGACTGAGCGTACTTCCATGATTTTCTCGGACGAGATCGCCAGATTGATATCTCAACGATTGGTGGCGGGGGCGGAGCATGGTTCCTGCATAGTGTGTTGCCTGGCACATCATACGGCAGTTTCGCAATGATGGAACTCCCATGAGTAGACTCAAGAAATCGACTTTGATACGGGTGACGTTAGTTGTATGGGGGGTCTTGACGCTCTCCCTTGCGTTTGTCGGCAAGGGCGCAGGCGATCGGCCCACGGGCCTAACATTCGCGGACTGGTTCATACCGGGGCTCATTGGGACTACGTTCGTTCTGATCGGCTGCCTGAAGCTCTATGGCCTGCGGATGGGAAGCGTAGGAGGAGCCGACAAAGCGTTTGCCCAGCGCCTTTGCGGAACGTGACCGACCTGGCACAGTCGCGGTCTGCGGCTGTGGTTTCCGCTGTTGTTACTGGCCATCGGATTGGCGGAATTCGCCTGGTTGGCGCGCACGGTGTATCAACTGCCGGGCGTTCCATGAGTAAGAACCGCTGCACAATACGCCGTTTGGGGGATGAAACGCCCGCAATAGCAAGATAGAATGGGATTGTCTTTCGATTTATCGGAGAACTCGAACCGCAACACAAATGGACGGACGCAAAGCGTCAAAGCGGCAATCAGGGCCGAATGTTCCACCTCTGAAGTGCGGGAAGAGACGATCCGATCGAGCAGCAAGAGTAGTGGAGTGACGGAGTGAGTGACCGCACCCTCCGTCACTCCACTACTCTTTTCAACGAGAGGAGTTTCAAATGGCAACATATTTGGTACTGGGGAAGTTCACCGATCAGGGTATCCGAAATGTGAAGGACACGGTTAAAAGGGCGGCCGCCATCAAGGAGATGGCAAGAAAACTCGATGTCGTCGTCAAGGAGAACTACTGGTTCTTGGGCCAGTTCGACGTGGCATTCATTGCCGATGCTCCAGACGAAGCCTCTATGACCGCTCTTGGATTAAGTGTTGGTGCCTTGGGCAATGTAACGACGCAGACGCTGCGCGCGTTCAATACCGAGGAGATCAACCGGATTATCGGCCGGATTGCGGCGTAGGCTCGACGCGCGCCATGTCCAGATTCCGATTCCCCTTGCATAATCCGCCGTTTCGCGGATGTGCGTCCCCGTCTGGCTTGGCATAATACTCTTGTAGCGTGGCGGACACGGAAACTTTACTATTGGGCCAAGAGCCCGCCGTGTCCGCCCGTACAATTCAGGAGTCAGCCATGGCCCGCAGCTCGAATGAATTGCCGGATGCAGATACCATTCGATCCGTAGAAGCGCTGGACGAAGCGCTTTATCTGGCGCTGCTGCGAGGATCGCTGGGGCAGATCCGGGCAAAGCGGTCCAGGCTGGTCAGGGAAGGGAGAGCTACCTCGAACAACGAGGCGCTCTCCCTTTCGTTTCGGGAAGCCCTGCGCCAGGGCTTGCGATAGAAAGCGTCTGGGACAGAGATTCCGGCATGAATAGAGCGCAATTGACGATCGATGGCAATGAAGCAGCGGCTTACATTGCCTACAAGACCAACGAAGTCATCGCCATCTACCCGATCACCCCGTCTACGCCGATGGGCGAACTGGCCGACGCTTGGGCGGCCGCGGGAGAGAGGAATCTCTGGGGATCGATCCCCCGAATCCAGGAGATGCAGTCGGAAGGTGGAGCCGCAGGGGCCGTGCACGGCGCCCTCCAGACCGGCGCGCTGACGACCACGTTTACCGCAAGCCAGGGCCTCCTCCTGATGATCCCCAATATGTACAAGATCGCAGGCGAACTGACAAGCGCCGTCTTTCACATCGCCGCGCGCTCCGTAGCTTCGCATGCCCTGTCTATTTTTGGCGATCACAGCGACGTGATGGCCGCGCGATCGACCGGCTGGGCGATGCTCTTCGCAAGCTCGGTGCAGGAGGTGATGGACTTCGCCCTCATCTCTCAGGCGGCCACGCTGGAATCGCGCATCCCGTTCCTACATGTATTCGACGGATTTCGGACCTCGCACGAAATAGCAACGATCGAGAAGCTGCCTGAATCCACAATCCGGGGGATGATCGAAGACGATCTGGTCCGGGCGCACCGCCGCAGGTCCCTTTCGCCTGAGCATCCCGTGATCCGTGGCACAGCCCAAAACCCGGACGTGTTCTTTCAGGGTCGTGAGGCATCAAATCCGTTCTATTTGGCGACGCCCGTAATCGTCCAATCGGCCATGGACAGACTTGCCGGTCTTACCGGCAGGCAGTATTGCCTCTTCAACTATGTCGGCGCTCCGGATGCAGAACGGGTCATTGTACTGATGGGATCCGGCTGCGAAACTGTCGAAGCGACGGTCCATGCACTCGTAGAACGGAGCGAGAGGGTCGGCGTATTGAAGGTCAGACTCTACCGGCCTTTCGCATCGGAAATCTTCTTGGACACGCTGCCGGAGACTGTGAAGGCCATTGCCATACTGGACCGCACCAAGGAGCCGGGAGCAGCCGGCGAGCCTCTGTATGAAGACATCATGACAGCGCTCTCCGAGCGCGAGAACCGCACGCTGGGCCGACGAATGCCAATCGTTATTGGCGGCCGTTACGGGCTTTCATCCAAAGAGTTCACGCCGGCAATGGCCAAAGCCGTCTTTGATGAGCTGGAGAAGCCTGAGCGCAAGAACCATTTCACCATCGGTATCAACGACGACGTCACCCACTCGAGTCTGGAGTACGATCCGTCATTCAGCATCGAACCCGTCGACGAAGTTCGCGCAATCTTCTGGGGTCTCGGCGCCGACGGAACCGTCGGTGCAAATAAAAACACGGTCAAGATCATCGGGGAGCAGACCAAGAACTTCGCGCAAGGGTACTTCGTCTACGATTCCAAGAAGTCCGGTTCGGTCACCGTCTCCCACCTGAGGCTCGGTCCCCGCCCAATTCACAGCCCGTATCTCATTCGATCCGCCGGCTTCGTGGCGGTCCACCAGTTCGACTTCATGGAGCGTATGCCGGTCCTCGAAAATGCGGCTGAAGGCGCAACCTTGCTATTGAACAGCCCCTACGGCCCGGAAGAGATCTTGGACCACCTTCCTTCAACCGTGCGGCAACAGATCACGGACAAACGGCTCAACCTTTACGTCATCGACGGTTACGCCGTGGCGAACGAAGCCGGGATGGGGAGACGCATCAACACGGTCATGCAGGCCTGCTTCTTTGCGCTCAGCGGGGTGCTGCCTCGGAAGGAGGCGATCGCGCAGATAAAGGCGGCGATTAAGAAGACCTATGGGAAGCGGGGCGACGCCGTCGTTCACAAGAACTATGCCGCGGTGGACGCGGCGCTGGCTCATCTGCACAGAGTGGACTTGCCGCTAAGTTACGATCAGTCCGATCAGTCGGGTCAGTCGGATCAGTCCGATTGGGTGGATGCCCCGGACTTCGTCCGCAATGTAACCGCCGAGCTGATCGCCGGGCGCGGTGACAGCCTGCCGGTCAGCGCGCTTCCGGCGGACGGAACGTATCCAGTGGGCACGTCCCGGTGGGAAAAGCGCAATATCGCACAGACTATTCCCGTTTGGAATCCCAATCTCTGTATTCAGTGTGGCAAATGTATACTAGTTTGTCCCCACGCCGTCATTCGGGCGAAAGTCGCCGACTCCCAATCGCTAGAGGACGCGCCGGCCGGATTCAAGACCATGCCCGCCAAATGGCGCGAGATGGCTGACCAGCAGTACACCATTCAGGTCTCAGTGGAGGACTGCACGGGATGTGAGCTCTGCGTCGAGGTTTGCCCGGGGGTTGACAAGGCCGATTCGTCACACCGGTCATTGAACATGGAGCCGCAGCGATCGCTGCGCAGCGAGGGCGCTAAGAACTGGGAGTACTTCCTAAAACTGCCGGAAGTGCATCGAACGAATGGGCTTCGGTTCAACACCATCAAGAACGTCCAGCTCCTCCAGCCACTCTTCGAATTCTCCGGGGCCTGCTCCGGCTGTGGCGAAACTCCCTATCTCAAGCTGCTGAGCCAGCTTTTCGGAGACCGCGCCGTGATCGCTAACGCGACCGGCTGCTCCAGCATATTCGGAGGTAACCTGCCGACAACGCCCTGGACGACGAACAGACAGGGCCGCGGCCCGGCATGGAGCAACTCCCTTTTCGAGGACAACGCCGAGTTCGGCCTGGGTATGCGTCTTGCGCTGGACCAACAGGCCGCTTATGCTAGGCGGTTGGTCGAAGAACAGCGAGAGCGCATTGGCGCTGAACTCTGTGACAGTCTATTATCCGCGGATCTCTCTGACGAGTCCGGGATTGAAGCGCAGAGAGGGCGCGTCGTGGAGCTTAAGGCTCGACTTGCATCGAGCGATGAACCCTCAGTCAAAGATTTGGTGAGTCTGTCAGATCACCTTGTCAAGAAAAGCGTCTGGATCGTGGGAGGCGACGGATGGGCATACGACATCGGCTACGGCGGCCTCGACCACGTCCTGGCAAGCGGAGAGGATGTGAATATCCTCGTGCTGGATACCGAGGTCTACTCTAACACGGGCGGCCAGGCATCCAAGTCCACCTCACTCGGCGCGGTCGCCAAGTTTGCCAGCGGCGGGAAACCCAGGCCGAAGAAGGACCTGGGTCGGATGGCAATGGCATACGGGAATGTCTACGTTGCGCAAGTCGCCATGGGAGCGAACGACTCCCAGGTTGTCAAGACATTCATCGAGGCGGAAGCGTACAAAGGGCCGTCCCTGATTATCGCCTACAGCCACTGCATCGCCCACGGGATTGAAATCTCGAAGGGGCTGACGCAGCAGCGCCTCGCAGTCGAATCCGGATACTGGCCCATCTACCGGTACAATCCGGAGCTCGAGGGCCAGGGCAAAACTCCGTTCCAGCTCGACTGCAAGGCGCCAACCATTCCACTGACCGATTATATCTATTCCGAAGACCGATTCCGGGTTCTGCTGAAGAGCGATCCGGAGTCGGCCCGACGGCTGGCCGAGATCGCCCAACATGACGTCGACCGCAGATGGCAAGCTCTCGAAATGCTTGCTGCGGCGCCGGCAGCATCAGTTCATTGATCACGATGGAAGGAGACATCAGCTATGGCTATGCGAATTAACCAGGACGCCTGTACCCGATGTGGGAAATGCAGGGTCGTTTGTCCCAACGACGGGATTATCGACTATGCCGGGATGTTCGTAGTCGACTCCGAGAACTGCACGGAGTGCTTCGGCATCTCTCGCCCCAGCAGATGCCTTTTCGTCTGCCCATCCGATGCGCTTGAACGGGATCGAACGTTTCCACTGGACATTCACGTTCTCGGGTTGAAGGCGTTCATGCTGCGGCCCGATCTGTTCCCACAGGATTAATTCCAATCCGGCACAATACGCCGTTTCGCGGATGTCCGCGTTCTCCCTTTCCCCTACAATGTAAGTGGTCGATCCAAGCGTTTGACCATGTCGCACGCGATCCGCTGCGGATCCAAGCGAATCTAATCGACCTGTTGATTGCGTGGAAGGAGGGCTTCGAATGATCCGCGTCAGCGACTTACTGTGTGGCCATGAAATCGGAATTGAGCCTCGACGCTATGGCCAAGTCGGCGACAATGCAACCGGGCAGGATGGAAATGATGAAGTGGCCGCGTTCGGAACCCGCAATGGGGCCGGAACACTCTCGATTTCAAATTCATTTCCACGAAGCCGGCCTTCCCTGTTTCCCGCCGCACCGCGTCCTATCGTCGAATGGGCGGTCACCAGGGCCAGTAACCTCCGATGCACTCAATGTGATGAACCAGCCATTCCCAGCGCTGCCGACGGCGAGCTGACATTCGAAGAAGGAATCGCGCTGCTGGACGACCTGAGGGCTTTCGACGTTCCCGAGGTTCTCTTCAGCGGCGGCGAGCCGTTGATGCGGCCGGATACGCCGGATCTGATCACATACGCGCAATCGATTGGTCTTTCGGCCGCTCTATCCACCAACGGGTTGCTTATCGACGATGCCATGGCCGATCGATTGGCCGGACTCGGCCTCATGCATGCGGAAATCAGCCTGGAAGGAGCCAAGCCGCGGCACGATGCGTTCTGTGGGATAAAAGGAGCGTTCAACGAAACTCTCGCAGCCATCGATCTCTGCCGGGAACGCGGGATTGATGTAGTCCTGCGGTTTACGGTAAATGCGAAGAATTCCGAGGACCTGGACGAGATCTTCCAGATATGCTTCGATCACGACGTGCAGCGGCTTTGTATCTACCACTTGGCCCCCGCGGGTCTCGATGGCAAGAAGCAGGAGGCGGACCTGAGCGCTTTTGACACTCGCAGAGTAGTGGGCAGGATATTCAGGCTTACGGCCAAATTTCACGAAGAAGACCGGCCGCTGGAGGTGGTTACCATCGGCAACCACGCAGACGCGGGTTATCTAGTCCTACAGCTCGAGCGGATAGATCGGAAGTGGGCGGATAGAGTCGAAGGAAAACTCATACGCTCCGGCGGCAACCGTTCCGGCTGCAATATTGCGTCCATCGATCCGATCGGCAACGTCCACTACGATCAGTTTAGCTGGCGCTACAACTGCGGAAACGTCCGCGAGCAGCGTTTCAGCCGGATCTGGGGCGAGCCTTTCGACGAGCGCCTGCAGATTCTGCGCGATAGATGGTCCTATCTGCCGGTCAGGTGCCGCGCTTGCCGGTTTGTCCCTGTCTGCAACGGGAACCTTCGCACCCGGGCGGAAGCAGCAACGGGTGACTGGCTCGGCGTCGACCCGAACTGCTATATTAGCGGCGTGGAGAGACTCTCGACGTAGGGACGATGGAATACAGTCATGCACGATACCAGGACGATCCACCGCGTTCTAACTAATACGCTGGAGTTCGGCCTCGCCGCACTCCGCGACCGCGGGCCGGTTGGATTGTATTTGTGATGCCATCCGTTCCATTTATTGACATCGTTGGTGGTCATCGGCGAGCCGGCACGAACTCCGCTAATGGATTGAATTACAGCTCAAATTGTCCTCGGCGCCGCATGATGATTGTCGGCAGTCCGAATGTCGGCAAGAGTGTGCTGTTTAATCGCCTAACCGGATCGTACGTCGTCGTCTCGAACTATCCAGGCACGACAGTCGAGATCTCGCGCGGCAGGGCTAAGTTCGGCGGATCGGATTTCGAGGTTATCGATACGCCCGGTATGTATTCGCTCCGCCCCCACAGCGATGAGGAGCGCGTTGGGCGAAGTCTCCTCTTGCGCGAACATGCCGACATCGTGCTTCACGTGATCGATGCCAAAAACCTGGAACGTATGCTCGTATTCACGCTAGAGCTGGTGGAGGCCGGTCTCCCGGTGGCGCTTGTGATCAACATGATGGATGAGGCAGAAAAGATCGGCCTGAACGTCAACTTGGAGCGTCTGAGTGAGATGCTCGGAGTACCGGTTACCGCGACCGTCGCCGTGACAGGACGGGGGATCCCGGACCTGCGGAGACTTCTCGATGAGCTTGTCCGCATCCCTGATTAATCACCCCTGCGAATACGACGGCCGGATCGAGCTGGCCGTTGGAGCGATCGTGGGTCTGCTCACCGACTCCTACCGGCTCACCCCGCGATCCGTTGCTCTCCTCCTCCTGCAAGGGGATACGGAAATTGCGGAGATGGTGAGGGATAACAATCGCACGCGTTACGGTGAAATTGAGAAGGCAATTGCGTCTGCGCGCATCGAGAACCCGGACGCCCTCGACACGGCCATAGCGATCCAGCGTCGCGACGCAGTGAAGATGATCGCCGCGCTTACGACCACGATTCCCGCTGCAACCGGCCCTTCAACGGCTGAACGCATGAGCCGGCTCTGCATGTCGCCGATCACCGGCATTCCAATCCTCGCGCTGGTACTCTGGTTCGGCCTCTATCAATTCGTGGGTGTGTTTGGCGGTAAGACGCTGGTTGACTTGCTTGAAAACCGGCTTTTTGGCGAGCAGATTAATCCCTGGATGATTGTCCACGTCCAGAAGCTGCTGCCTTGGCCCTGGGTATCGAACCTGTTCGTCGGTGATTACGGGATGTGGACTCTCGGCGTGACCTACGCGGTCGCATTGATCTTCCCGATCGTCGGCACGTTCTTCCTCGCGTTTTCGGTCCTTGAGGATACAGGTTACTTCCCTCGTCTCGCCATGCTGATCGACCGGCTGTTCAAGCGGATCGGCCTGAACGGCAAGGCTGTCATTCCCATGGTGCTCGGGTTTGGGTGCGACACCATGGCAACAATCGTTACGCGAATCCTGGAGACCCGACGAGAGCGGATCATCGCGACCTTCCTGCTTTCGTTGGCCATCCCATGCTCCGCCCAGATCGGTGTCATGACGGCCCTCCTTGCCGGCCATCCGAGCGCTTTTGCTATTTGGATTGGTGTGATGACGGGGATATTCCTGATCGTGGGGTATCTAACCTCGAAACTGCTGCCCGGGGAATCTGCCCGCTTCACAATGGAGATACCGCCGCTCCGCTGGCCCAGTCTCGGGAACATCGCAACGAAGACCCTGGCCAGAATGCAGTGGTATTTCATGGAGGTCTTTCCGCTATTTCTCATCGCAAGTGTCGCGATCTGGATCGGACAGTTGATCGGCCTGTTCAATCTGGTCGTCAGGCTCCTGGTACCAGTAGTTCATCTGCTCGGACTGCCGGACAAGTCCGCGGAGGCGTTCCTCTTCGGATTCTTCCGCCGCGATTATGGCGCGGCGGGGCTGTATCGTATGCAGCAAGCGGGCGGACTCGCCGGCAACCAGCTGCTCGTCAGCGTGGTTACGCTTACCATCTTTCTGCCGTGCGTCGCACAGTTACTGATGGTGCGCAAAGAGCGTGGATCCAAGATGGCGTGGGCTGTCGCGGCGTTCATCTTTCCATTTGCGATTGTTGTGGGAGCCGGGCTGAATGCACTCCTCAATCTGCTGAACGTGCGGCTATGAACGGATAAACCATGAAGTGCGGATTCTGTGCACACGAATTCACGGAGGAAGAGGGACAAGCAACCTGCAGCCGCTGCGCGCTGTTTGGCGGCTGCAGGTTCATACGCTGCCCGAGCTGCGGTTATGAGATGCCTCGCACACCCGGTCTTCTGAAGATGCTCCAGCGCTGGGCAGGACGCAGAGCATCGGGCGGCGCTCAAAATACTCGTGCGGACTCTAATCTGTCGCTCGCTCGGCTCGGGACCGGCTGCAGCGCGGTAGTGCTCTCAATCGACGAATCCACGTCGCATGAGCGCTCAAAGCTAATGTCACTGGGGATAGTGCCTGGAGCGGATTTAAGGCTTCTTCAGAAGTTCCCGTCGTACGTCGTCACGGTCGGGTTCACGCAGCTCGCGCTGGATAAGGAAACGGCTGGCCTGATTCAGGTCCGTCCATGGTGAGATGGATATGCGCGTACGAATCAGCCACCTAATCAACTCCCTTACCCGCCAGGCTCTCTTCGAGACCGTTCCGGGATATGTGGAGAAGGAGGTCGACTTCCCGGCGTTGGAACAGGAGGCGCGGGCGAAGTACGGGATCGATCGTCTTTACCGATTCGACCTGGGCGAGAATGCCGACGGATGCACGCCCCGCGTCCGCCAGTTTATGGCGGGTTTGTCGCAATCCGATCTCCAGCACTATCTCTCCGGCTACCCCGAAACCGCAGCTGAACTCAAGCAAGTCCTCTCCGAGTTGAACCGGGTGCCGCAGGAGTGGATCGCACTCGGTACGGGTGTCGTCTCTTTCATCTCTATCCTCTGCCATACGTTCTACGAATGGGGCGACCGAGTGGTTTTGCCCACGCCGACCTTCTTCGTGATCGAAGAGTACGTCTTGAGGTCTGGGGCGCTGCCGATATACATGCCGTTCTCATATGACGAGGGATTTGCCTGGACGCAACGGATGACGGATGAGATCATCCATCAGATCCAGTGCGTCCCCGTGAAGATGCTCTGGCTCTGCACACCCAACAACCCCACTGGGCAGGCCATCCCGGCGAACCAGATCGAGGCCATCGTCGGCGCGGCGGAAGAGACCTTCTCGATGGTAGTGGTCGACGAGGCGTATGGTGAGTTCACGGACGATAAACCGGAATTCGCATCCGCCGCGCGGCTGCTGGACCGGTTCGAAAACCTCATCGTCCTTCGCAGCTTTTCAAAGGCTTATGGCATTGCCGGGATGAGGATCGGATACACCATGATGTCATCGAAGATCGTCCACGACGCCGTGGCACGCCAGATGGAGTACTTCCCGGTTACGAAGCTCTCCATTGAGCTGGCGCGCATCGCCGCCCAGGACCAGGACTACATCGCCCAGACCCGCCGCCACACCCGCGCTCGGTTGACCGCGATGCAGGCGGAAGTCTCTGGGCTGACTCCGTACGAATGCGTCCGCTCCGAGTCCAACGTGTTCCTCCTCCGCCGGCCCGGAACTTCTTCCGGCGAGCTTCTTGACGCTCTCATAAAAGTTGGGGTCCTTACCGCCTCCGCCGATATCGAGGGTTTGTCGGGTCAGGGATGGGTACGAGTGACCTGCCGGGAGCCGGAGGGAAACGCCTATCTGATCGATGCGCTTGAGAAAATCGGCGATCAGCCTGTGGTACCGTTACCGTCCATTCGATAGCGAGCCCAAGGCCGCTTCGATCCGAGCGCGTGCCTCGTTGCCAATTGGTCGCAGAGCCTCGTTGCCGACGAACTCCATCATCTGCGCCGGGTCCTGGACCGTTACGTGGACCATTCCACCGCATTGGTGGACGATTACATTGCACGGCAGAAACAGACCGATCTCATGTTCGGCCTGGATAGCACGATGCGCGAGTCGCGGGCTGCACATTCCCAAAATAACGTACGGCTCCATATCCTCGCCAAGCTTTTCTTTGAGCGTCTTGCGCACGTCGATCTCGGCCAATGTGCCGAACCCATGGTCCTTGAAGGCAGCCTTGACTCGGTCAATCGCCGATTCGAATGGAATGTCCACCGACACGCTGATACCATACGTTCTATTTGACGCCATACCGTTTTTCCGATCAAGCCGCTTTCGCGCGGGCGACTTCCTTCTTAGTCCTGCGATCCAGCGATTTGGTCCAGCGCCGATTCGAGTCCTCAGCCAGATGCTTTATCGTCCGCAACATTTTTCGCTCCATGATGAAGTGGGCGGGTTCGAACAAGGCGTAGTTGACGAAATTCATCAGCACGGTCGACTTCCATTCGCTCCGAACACGCGCGATCAGCCGCGTCGAGTTCGGGCCGATCGGTTTGAGATATATGCCCCAGGTGCATGGATCGAGCGTGTTGCTGCCGACCACGATTGCCCGTTCGGGCTCGACGATCGATACGGGAAGAGGGGGATAGCTGGGATGCAGCCACAATTGGTCGCCTACTTGCAGATCCTGATACTCCGGAACAATGTGATCCGCGTTATGCATGTTGCAGCCGAGCAGGTTCTCCAGCCAGGAGTAGCTGTAGAAGCCTGCTTTGTTCTGTCCGACCTGTACCAGCCAGGGCCACACTTCCGAGACCGGCGCGTTGATGGTAATTGCATGCGTCGCTTCGCCGCTCACGTGAGGCGTCAATTCGTCGCCTGGCAGCGGCTCTATAGCTTCTGCTTGCGTTGCGCCCCATCGAAGATGGCGCGGCCGCAGCCATAGCGCATATGCCGCTCCGGCTGCCGTCAGTGCGCTTGCGGTAAGCAAGACTTTTTCTCGCTTCATTTGCCCATCCTCCGCGCGACAGCGGATTGTCGCTACGTCTTGATTATGAGGATTCCGAGGAATGCACGCATCCGCGAATCGGCGTATTGACGGTTCTTTGAGGCCTTCAGGATGGCCGCCCATTCAAATAAGATGCGAATTCGCGAATATAGTTGATTTCGTGGTATGGTATATGCGCAAATAATCTCGTGGAGCAGGAGACTTTCGCGCAAATGCAGGATCAGCTGCGTAGATTTAAGGCTGACATTTTTCAAGCCCTCGCGCATCCCACGAGGATCGCAATCGTCGAGATGCTTCGGGAGGGAGAAGTCTCTGCCGGAGTCATCTTCGAGCGGTTGGGCGTCGAGCAGGCGAACGCTTCCCAGCATTTGTCTGTTCTCCGCGCCAAGCGTATCGTGGCCAATCGCAAGGAAGGCAACCAGGTCTTCTACTCGATCCGCAGTGCCCTCCTCATCGATGTCTTAGATATCATGCGCCGTTATTTCCATGGGCAGCTCGCCGAGGCACAGGCCATGCTCCAGGAGATGGACTCCCCGACTTCCGGCGCCGGTGCCACATGACACCAAGCCTCGGCCTTTGGGCTCTCGGCGCTGCGGCTATCGTTTGGGCGGGGTTTATTCTCGCAGCCGTGTTCGGCGGCCGTGACAGCAACCGCGCCGGATGGGCCGTCGCGTTCGCACTCGGAACCCTGTTGCTGGGAATCGCCGGATGGGTCGGGATCGGTGAAGTCGTAGAGTTACTGCTGCGCCTACCTTCTTTCGGGCTCTCCCGAGCCCTGTTCCGGCTCGATCCTTTAGCCGGCTGGTTCCTTCTTGTCATCGCTCTTGCCGGACTTCCACTGGCCGCATATTTGCCGGGATACATGCAGCACATACGTGAGCGGGTGGACATGCGACTCTTCTGGGCCTCACTCGCCGCGCTTCTCTTCAGCATGGCCGGGGTGGCGCTTGCCGCGAACGTGCTGACATTCCTGGTAGCCTGGGAGATCATGTCCATCAGCTCCTTCCTGCTGGTGGCGACAGACCATCGAGAGCAGTCCGTACGGAGCGCAGCGCTCTTATACCTTGGCGCTACACGAGTCGGAACAGCTTTCTTGATGGCCGGTCTCCTCTGGGCGCACAACATCACCGGGAGCTGGGTGTTCCACGACTGGCACCTCGGGGGCAGACAGGCGCTCGGTCCCGGGCTTTTGATTCTCATCGGACTGTGCGTAAAGGCAGGGAGCTGGCCCTTTCATCTCTGGCTGCCGGCAGCACACCCTGCCGCGCCGGCTCCGGTATCCGCGCTCATGAGCGGCGTGATGGTCAAGGTAGCCGTCTGCATGATCGTCCGCCTCTTCGCCCTGTCGCCCGCGTTCAGCCACCCGGTCTTGGGCTATACGATCCTCGCCCTCGGCGCCATTTCGGCTTTCTGGGGAGTGCTATTCGCACTGCTGCAGCATGATCTCAAACGTCTGCTGGCATACCACACGGTCGAGAACGTCGGGCTGATCCTGATGGGAGTCGGCATCTCCGAAGTCACACGATTGCACGGCTTTCACTCAATAGCCAGCGTATCGCTGGCTGCCGCCCTTTTCCATGTCCTGAACCATGCGCTGTTTAAGACGCTCCTCTTCCTGGGCGCGGGCGCTGTGGACGCGGGATTAGGCACACGTGACCTGGAGCGCCTCGGCGGATTGGGCAAACGGATGCCCGTCACATTCGCCTGCTTCGTGGTGGGCAGCGCGGCAATCTGCGCACTTCCACCTCTCAACGGATTCGCGAGCGAGTGGCTGCTCTACCAGTCTCTCCTAGGAGCTGCCACGAGTCCAACATTGCCGGCGATCCGTTTCGGCTCGATGCTCATCATTGCCTGGGTTACTCTGGTGGGCGCACTCGCGCTTGCCTGCTTCGTGAAGGCCACGGGAGTGGCCTTCCTCGGCCGCCCCCGCACTCACGCCGCCGAGCACGCACACGAAGCGTCACTTGGCATGCGAGCCGCTCAGATTGTACTTGCGTTCATGTGCGTTGGGCTAGGACTCGGCGTTTCACTCGTGCTGCGGATTCTTGCGCGGGTCGTCGCCCCGCTCGAATCCGGCGGCAGCACTGTAGTGTCCGCCTGGACCCTGCCCGTCGAGGCGACGGCTGTCGTCCTGGCCGTGACTGCGGTCGTCATCGGGCTGTGGATCAGATCAGCAGAACGCGTGAAGCCCGCCCGCCGCTTTATTACCTGGGAGTGCGGCTTCGGGAACCTGACGCCGCGGATGCAGGCGACCGCAACGAGCTTCGCCCAGCCCATCGCCCGGATGTTCGGACTTCTCTATCGGTACGACGTGACGCGCGACATCAAGGGGGAGCAGCGTCGGCTATTTCCGGATGAGATCCACGTCGAGCCGGTATCGGTCTCATTTCTGGAATCCGGCGTTTACGGGCCAGCCCTTCGGCTGGTAAACCGGCTCGGGGGGTTGATTCAGAAGGTCCAGGCCGGGAGCATCCACCTATATCTGCTTACCATGTTCGGCACGCTACTGGCGCTGCTTGCCCTGGCGAGGTTGGCTCAATGACTGCCACCCTTTCGCTGGGCATCTACCTGCTCCACGGGCTGTTACTTCCGCCTATTCTCGTCGGCTTCATTCGAATGGCTAAGGCGCGGATTCAACAGAGGCGCGGGCCTTCTCTCTTCCAGCCGTTCTTCGACCTGGCCAAACTTTTCCGCAAGGGCGAGACAGTGAGCGAAACGACGACCTGGGTCTTCCGCTGGGCGCCCGTGGCGAATCTGGCGAGCCTGGGTGCAATCGCGCTCATGACACCCTGGCTCGGTATTGCGTCCCCAATTCCGGGCGATCTGTTCCTGCTGATCTATCTTCTGGCGCTCGGCAAGTTTGCCATCGGTCTAGCGGCCCTGGATACCGGCTCTGCGTTCGGGGCGATCGGCGCCAGCCGGGAGGCGGCGGTATCCGTGCAGTCAGAGCCGGCGATGGTGATGGGGCTCGCTGCCCTCGCCGTACTGGCCCGCACGAGCTCGCTGCAGGGAATGCTCACGCCGGGGCATGGCGGTGACGTGATGGTCGTAATCGTTCCGCTCGTTCTCATCGCCCTCTGGCTTGCCGTCACGGCGGAGCTTGCGAGGATGCCCTTCGACGATCCCACGACCCATCTGGAGCTGACCATGATCCACGAGGCGCTTATTCTGGAGAACTCCGGGCGAAACCTGGCACTAATCGAGTACGGCGTCGCGCTCAAGACGACGCTCCTGCTTGGACTCGTGGCGCAGGTGGTGCTGCTTGCCTGGCCGCCTCTGCCGATGGCAGTCCGCTACGGCGCGACGCTGGCCTGCATGGGGGGAGCGGCGGCACTGGTCGCGGTCGCCGAATCGGTGCTCGTCCGGCTGCGCTGGCGGCGGATTCCAAGCCTGCTCTCGTTCGCTCTGGCGGCTGGAGTGCTCGCCTGTCTCGTCGTGGCGGTTAGGGGATAGAAGTATACATGGCGCAATCGGAGCCCGCGGCCATCGGAGCCGTGCTGCTGGGACTGTGGATGGTGGGCATCACTCTGATGCGGACCAAGCTGACCGTATATGGTTTTCAGACGGTCTTGCTTGGGTTGCTGGCCGCGTGGATCGGCGTGCGGCAGCACGAGACCGCCCTGGTGATCGCGGGCCTGGCGGTAGCGCTGCTCAAGGGAGTCGGCGTCCCGATCTACCTGGCGCGGGTGGCGCGGAAGATCGGCTGTCGACGGGACGAAGGGATGCTGATCGCACCGCCATTCCTGCTCTTCCTTACCATCGGCGCGCTCGCCTCGCTAGCGCTCTTCCGCCCGTTCGACGAAGCGTTGGCGACGGCCGGTCTGCCGGCCATCGCGCTGATCATGGTGGGCATGGTGCTCATGGTCTCGCGGCGGCTGGCGATTAGCCAGATACTGGGATTTCTGGTGATGGAGAATGGGATGTTCCTCTTCACGGTGGCACAGCCTCGCTCCATGCCGCTCGTTGTGGAGCTCGGGGTGCTGCTCGATGCTCTGGTTGCGACAATGCTGGCCGGTCTCCTGGTCTTCAGGATTCGGGACAGCTTTGAGCATATTGACGTCAGCGAGCTAAAGCAGCTTAAGGGATGAGATGGAATGACTGAGCTCCTGACGCTGATTCCATTGCCGCTCACGATAGTCTTGCTCACACTGACATCCTTGAGCCCGCGACTCCTGACGCGGGTGGCGGCGGCGGTCATGGCAGTGCATCTCGGAGTTGCGGTCTGGCTGTGGGGACCGATCATTGGGAGCCATGTAACCGCGCGGCCGTGGCACGGATTCACGAACGATTCGACCGCCGCCCTGTTCGTACTGTTAACGACCGTGGTTGTCGTCTCCGCGCTCGTCCACGCCGTGGGATTCTTCGACCGGGAACAGTCGTCCGAACATCCGCCCTCCCGGCGATCGATCCGGGAGTTCTATTTCTTTACCGCGCTGTTTCTGCTTTCGATGTATGCGGTCGTCACTGCGGACAACCTGGGATTCCTCTGGATTAGTATCGAAGCCACCACGCTTCTGTCAGCGCCGCTGGTCTATTACCACCGGTCAGGCACTGCGCTGGAGGCGACCTGGAAGTACCTGATCGTGTGCAGCGTCGGGATCGCCTTCGCGTTTTTCGGCTCCGCGCTCATCTTTGCCGCCTCCCAGCGTGTGCCCGCGCTCAGTGGCGGCACGCTGTCGATCTCGACCCTCTCGTCGCACGCCACAGTCATGTCGCCGGGTCTGCTCCGTATCGGGTTCGTCTTCATCCTGCTCGGATACGGCACCAAGGCTGGGCTATTCCCGCTCCATAACTGGCTCCCTGACGCCCACAGCGAGGCGCCCGCTCCGGCGAGCGCCATGCTCTCCGGTGCGCTCCTCAACTGCGCCCTGGTTGCGCTGTGGCGCACCTCCGGCCTGTTGGTGCGAGCGGGCGAGGAGAGCTTCATCCATGCGACCCTTCTGCCACTGGGCGTGGCGACGGTTGTCGCCAGCAGTCTGTTCCTTCTGCGCCAGCGTGACCTTAAGCGGATGCTCGCCTACTCCAGCATGGAGAACTTGGGGCTCATGGCCGTGGCTATCGCCCTGGCTTCTGGATCGGGTTTCGCGCTACAGGCGGCCAACCACAGCCTCGTAAAGGCTGCCCTCTTCCTGTTGGCAGGTAACCTCCTGCAGCAGTATGGATCGAAGCGAATCCGCGACATCCGGGGCGAGCTTACGTCGCGGCCCACCCAGGCCCTGATCTTTCTCGCGGCCGTGCTGGCGGTTGCGGGATCCCCGCCGTTTGGCAGCTTCCTGGCAGAGTGGCAGATTCTCTCGGTTGCCTTCCGAAATGGTCAATATCTCGTGGCCGGGACCGTCCTGGTCGCGTTAGCGATCGCCTTTATCGCGCTGCTCAACGTGACGGCCGGCATGGTCTTCGGTGAGCGTGCGGAAATCGACAAGGGCACAGACGAACGGTCGTCTCCTGGCTTCATCTGGGTTCCGGCCGTGATGCTCGCTGCCTCCCTCGTTTTGGGTGTTGCGCTACTGCCCGGCATCTTATCGCTGACCGAAGGGCTCGCTCGATGAGCAATGCGGCATTCGACCAGACAACCGTTCATCGCCGGACAGTGCCGTTGCACGACCTGACGCCGGGATTGGAGAAAATCCTAAAGGCGGGCAGCCGATTGGGGACCCTCACCGCGCGTCGGGCGGAGTCCGGCGGGCTTAACCTCTGCACGCTGGTACTGGACCCGGCCGTCGGGAGCATGGAGCTGTGGGAGACTCCACTGGGAGATTCGCGCGAGTTTCCCTCGCTGACGTCACGCATCCCCCAAGCACACTGGTTCGAGCGCGCCGTTCACGACATGTTCGGGGTCCTTCCTGTCGGCCATCCGAGGTTCAAGAGCCTGATCTTCCACGAGGCCTGGCCGGCCGGATTCCATCCTCTGGCCACCGAAGGTCCGGTCCCGCCGGGTCGCAGCGAGGAGCCGGGGGAGTACAGATTCCTGACCGTGGGCGGAGAGGGTGTCTTCGAGATTCCGGTCGGCCCGATCCACGCCGGCATCATTGAGCCAGGCCATTTCCGCTTTAGCTGTCTAGGGGAGATAATCCATAACCTCGAAATCCGTCTCGGTTATCAGCACCGCGGGGTGGAGGAGCAGTTGACTCGCATCCCGTGGCGTCACGCCCGTTTTCTGGCTGAGGCTGCGAGCAGCGATACGACTGTCGGCAACGCCATCGCCCACGCACAAGCTCTGGAACAGATCCTTGAGATCAAAACGCCACCGGAGGCCATTCAGCTGCGCGGATTCGCCTTAGAGATCGAGCGCGTGGCCTGCCACCTCAGCGACCTCGGAGGTATCTGTTCCGATATCGGTTTCGCGGCCGGATCGGCGATTTTCGGGCGCCTGCGAGGCGTTGCGCTGGGTCTGGGGGAGCGGCTGACCGGCAGCCGATTCCTTACTGCCTACGTCCGCCCTGGCGGGGTGCGCAGACCGCTCCCTCCGGACGAACGCGACGCGTTGCTGATTCAGGTCAACGCGCTGGAGTCCGAGTACGCACGGGCGGAGCCGCTGTTGCTGGATAACCCCGGCGCACTGGAGCGCATGGAAGGTACCGGCCGCGTCCGCCCTTTCCTCGCCCGTGACTTCGGCCTTTCAGGTCCTGCCGGTCGGGCAAGCGCAGTGGTCTATGATGTGCGGAAGGCGTTCAAGCAGGAACCCTTCGCCTCCGCCGAGTGGGAACCGGCAGCTGAGTCCGAGGGGGACGTGAACTCTCGTGTCCGCATCCGCGCAAGCGAGGTGCGAACGAGTCTGAAGATGCTTGTAGACTTGCTCGCGGCCGTCCCGGAAGAAAACAAAACGCTTTCGCCACTGCCGGATGCGCTGCCGCCGGAACGGGTAGGCGTGGGGATCGTGGAGGCCTGGCGGGGCGAACTGATTCATCTCGTTTTTACTGACAGTGCAGGCGGCATCTCTCGCTATCACATCAAGGACCCGAGTTTCAACAACTGGACCGGACTCGCCATCGCCGCACGGGGGGAGCTGGTATCTGACTTCCCGCTCTGCAACAAGAGTTTCGGCCTGTCCTACAGCGGGAATGACCTTTAAGGAAGGCGCTCCTTCACGCAATGATCAATTCGCTCATACAGTTGATCCGATCCGGACCGGCGACTCAGCGAGAGCTGTTCCCGGACTTGCCGAAATATGCACGTGGTCTCCCCGCCGTGACGTCAGCGCCTTGCAAATCCAGAGACGGCTGCCGGGCCTGCATCGATGCCTGCCCCACCAACGCAATCACCGTGACGGAACCTGGACAAGTAACCCTGGACCTGGGACGATGCATCGCCTGCGGAGAGTGTGTGGAGGCATGCCCGACCGGCACGCTGGTCGAAGACCGCGGCACGCGCGTGGCCGTCCGCCGCCGCGCCGATCTCATCCGAACGAACGACCCGAGCGTGCCGCCCACGGTACCGAATGGCGAGTCTGCCGGCAATCTATTCCACCGCTCGCTCCACGTCCGCGAGGTCTCGACCGGCGATAACGCCGCGGACTTGGAAGCGTCCGCAAGCACGAATCCGATCTTCGACTCCAGCCGATTCGGAATACACGTCGTCGCTTCACCGCGTTTCGCAGATGCGCTATTGGTCACGGGCCCGGTGGGCCGCGCCATGCAGGAGCCGCTCCGCCGATGCTACGACGCCATGGCCGAGCCGCGCCTGGTAATCGCAGCAGGCGCTTCCGCCACCTCCGGAGGGCTACACGCGCGCGGATATGCCGAAGGCAACGGCGTGGACGCAATCCTTCCGGTCGACGTCTACATCCCTGGCCATCCGCCCCACCCCTGGTATCTCCTCCACGCCCTCCTACTCGCGATGGGCCATCCCGATACTACTTCGCGATCATGAAATGAAACGCATTGGCCGGGGGCTGAGGGCTTATTCGAATTCGCGGCCATTCTGGTAGGTCTCGTCTGCGAATTGCCTTATCGCGCCCGCAGCGCGTTTAGAATGGCTGCAAGATCGATCATTTCCTGCAGAAGGGCGCCGACTGCGGGAGGGAATAGGCCGAATGTGGCCAGGATCATGAGGATGAAGCTTGCGCCGATGCCGAACAGGATTCCCTGTTTGGCAACGCGCACCATACGCCGACCGATATCGATTGCATCCGCGACCCGCTCTACGTTCTCGACCGTGATCACCATGTCCGCCGCATCGGTCGCGATGCCCGCGCCGTAGCCGCCCATTGCCACTCCGACGTGGGCTGTCGCCAATGCTGGGGCGTCATTGATCCCGTCTCCGACCATCATGACGTGGCCGGATTGCGAAAGCTCTGTAATCGCTGTGACTTTGTCGTCCGGATGCAGGCGTGAGCGGACGTCCCTAATACCGATCTGGGCGGCCACTGCGTTGGCGGTTTCGGGTGCGTCGCCTGTCAGCATCACAGTCCGTTTGATACCAATTCGATCGAGACGATGGAGAAGCGCAGCCGCTTCAGTCCGTACGCGGTCCTCGAAGATAAGCAGTCCGGCGACGTTAGAGTCTCGGGCGACATAAGCGACCGTTTTTCCCCCAGTGCCATGTCGGGCGCGTTCCTCTCGCAGAAGATCGGGCACACGCACACCTTGAGATTCCAGGAACTTGCCGGAACCGATGGACACCCGATGACCCTCCACGATTCCGCTCACGCCGGTACCGGGCGCTTCCCGCACATCCGTCGCCGCCTTGACTGCAATATCCCGACCGCGAGCTGCGTTGAGAACAGATGTGGCCAGGATGTGGACCGAATGCAGCTCCACGGCCGCAGCGTCCTTCAGCAGGCTATCAGCTCCATTCTGCACTCGGTTTAAGCCGTCGTAACATACGATCTCCGAGATCGCAGGCTGTCCGCTGGTCAGCGTCCCGGTCTTGTCGAATACCACTATGTCCACTTCACCGACCATCTCAATTGCGGCGCCGCTCTTGACGATGATGTTCAGGGATGCCGCGCGGTTGATAGCCGAGAGCACGGCCAACGGGGTCGCGATGATCAGTGGGCAGGGGGTTGCCACAACGAGTACCGCGAGCGCGCGATGAGTGTCGTGAGTAACAAGCAGCGCGAGCCCGCTCACGAGCATGGTCAGAATCGTGAATGCCGGTGTATAAGTATTAGCCAGCCGGTTGATTGGCGCTTGTTCGCCTTCTGCCTGCTGCACCATGCGGACGATCAGCTCGTATTTGCTCTCGGACGCCGTGTTGGTCGTGCGGACCTGAAAACTCCCGGAGAGGTTGATCGTGCCACTGAAGACCTTGTCGCCCGGCAACTTGGCGAGCGGGACCGGCTCTCCCGTCATCGCGGATTCATCAACGCTCCCGGTTCCCTCAACCACCAATCCGTCGGCCGCGATTATGTCGCCGGCACGGACTAGGATAATATCACCAATCGCCAGGTCCGCTGCCGGTACATCTACATAGTTTCCACCTGATTTTCGGTGGGCAATGGTCGGAGCCCGGCGTAGAAGATTGTCGAGACTCCGGTTGGCCCGCCGCAGCCCGTAGTCTTCGAGCGCCTCGCCGCCTGACTGCATCGATACTACGAGCGCGCCGGCTAGGAACTCTCCCATGGCGACAGAGGACACAATAGCCAGGGCTGCAACGATGTCGACGAAAAAGCGGCCCTTTAGCATGTTTCGGGCTGTAGACCATATAAGCGGGATTCCGCATCCAATGGAAACGAGGGCAAACGCGCCGCGTGCAGCAAGGGGATTAATGGCCAGCAGCACGAAGCCTGCCACAATACCGGCCGCTGAGATTGCGGCGATCGGATATTGGCTAAGAAGTCTAAATGCCATCGCTATGTTTGTAGCCGTGGACGTTGACTTGACAAGAGGATCACTCAAAGTCAAGCACCTCCACGGCGGTCATGCCGCCCGGTCAATTACTCTGTGCATGGTCGACATACTTTCCGCGGCAGACAATGATGGATTCAGCGACCGCTTAACGACTGCTCGCGCCCGATGTAACCGGGAACGGACGGTTCCTAGTGAACATCCGAACGAATCCGCAATTTCCTGGTACGAACACTCGTCGAATGCGTACTTTCGCATGACGCGGCTGAACTTTTCGGGCATATCGGCGAGTGCCCTACCGATCTCTGCTTTCTCCACGGCAGATATCGCCTGTGCCTCCGGGCCAGCCGATGGATCCTGAATTATGCAAGCCAGGCCGTCAACGTCGCTTCCCAAGCCTGTGTCGAGCGAGCAGGTCGGCGCTTGTCTCTTGCGGCGGCTGCGGTCGATGATCTGGTTCGTGATGATTCGGTACAGCCAGCTCTTGACAGATGCGGACCGGTCGTAGCGCTGAAAGCCGCACCAGGCCCGGATGAATGACTCCTGGACGACGTCTTCCGAGTCCGCCATGTTGTGAAGCCGCCGAAAAGCCACGTTGCGCGCCCAGCGGTAGTTCTCTCTCACCAGCTTTCCGAATTCTATTTCCATCATCGATTTGGAGGTCCCGAACGCAATTGAAGACATTTGCATATCCTCCTCTAGTCCTTCGCTCACCGACGTTGCGACTTATGCCGCATTCGTTCCTTTGTGTTGTCCTACCGCGGGACGCATCAGTACGTAGCAAGCAATTCTTCCGTCGAAGCTCGCGGGCAAATGGTCCACACGATCCAGGTGAATTTCGCGGTCCATTCCGATCTGTTTGTAGACACCCGCCTTCACCAGCTCTCCGGCGAGAAAGATCTCGTCCCCGTACTGTTCGTCGTCAGGTTGTTGCCACATGGGCTGTTGCCTCCTTGATAGGGCGCTAAATGGATTAGCGGACGATGAGCACTGGACAGTGCGCGTGGTGCACGACACCATCGGATACGCTGCCGAGCAGGAGCCTCTGAAAGCCGCCAAGTCCCCGGCTGCCGATGACGATCATGTCAGCCTTCAAGTCTTTGGCCGTCTCAACGATCCGATTGACAGGCTGGCCATACTCGCGTCTGGCACTGTATTTTGCTCCGAGTTTGTCCAGGACCATGCCGGTATTCTGTTGAACGGCTTCGTGAAAGTCTTCACACATGCGCTCATAGGTATCGATTTCGACGTAGGGTGCGAGGCCCTCCGGCGAAGTGATCGGCATCGGCGCCGGACTAAATACACTCAACAGAGTTATCTCCGCCTGAAACTTCGCGGCAATTTCGCCGGCTATCTCCGCTGCTTTCAGCGCGTGACCGGAGCCATCTGAGCAGAGAATAATTTGTGCGATCATGACTTCCCCCCAACGACTGTTCAGACCGAATGGCGCTTGACCTACTAGTGGTACCGACGGGATTGGAAAACGCCCAAGATCAGCAGTGCTACAATAACCAGGAGCGGGAACAATGACATAGCCCAGGCAAATGGGTTGTTCCAAGCAAGTTGCGCGTTCATTTCATCCCCTCCACCTCGCGTTGGCGAGCAGTTTCATTTTGGATTCTATCCGCTTCATCAACTTATTGCATCCGCGAAACGACGGAATTCGATGCTTTCATTTTCAACTATCTCGCGACCAAAACCGGGCAGTGTGCGTGCCGCGCTACCTGATCGGACACGCTGCCGAGCAGCATGGAACTGAAACCGCCCATGCCCCGGCTGCCCACGACGATCAAATCGAACTTCTCGGATTCCGCGATGCGGACGATGGCTTCTGCCGGCGCGCCTTCTTCCTGACGGATGTCCGGCGGCACTTCGGCTGTCTTCAACACAGTTTCCGCACTCTGGGCGAAAAAGTCGATGATCCGGCGTTGTGACCGGCCGCCAAGTTGCTTCTGCGCATCCTTTCTAACAGGGGCCAGAGGCTTGCAAACGTTAAGTATTGTCAGTCGCGCATGAAGGATGTTGCCCAATCCGATAGCCAGTGTGGTCGCCTCGAGGGCGCTCCCGGATCCGTCGGTCCCCAACAGGATCTGGTTGAACGAATCCCTATCGCCGCGGACGACCAGGACCGGGCACTGCGCATGATGCAGCACTCCCGACGAAACGTTTCCCAGGAGCAGCGATTGCCAGGTTCCGAGGCCTCGGCTTCCAACGACGACCAGGTCGGCTTTTGTCTCCCGAGCAGCATGTACGATGCGGCCCACCGGGTGACCCTCTTCCCGGACCGGCTCGCACTTCACGCCGGCCTTTTCAAAGATGGGCAGCGCGCTACGCTCAATCCGGTCAGAAATATCGGCCTTAAGTTCATCCAGATCCATTACCTGGCCGATCACTTCCAGAGCGCTGTAATACGAGAAAGAGTATTCCGACCGATCAAAAATCGTCAGCAACGTCACTCTCGAGGCAAGGTGAGCGGCCAGTTTGGCCGCCACTCGGACTGCCATTAAGGCCTCGTCGGAGCCGTCTGAGCACACAAGCATAGTCTTGAACATTTCAATCCTCCAAAACATCTTCGTACGACAATCGGAAATTTGCGGCCGCGAAAGCCCTCCCGGACCCGCGCGGCCGCATCGAAGCGGGACTTCATCGTCCCGAAGAACTCAGAAGCTGGGATCGACGACGATCTGGTCGAAGACCTCGCTCACTCCGGGCGCGTGCGAAGCGGCGCCCATGACGGCTCGCTTCTCGTACCAGGAACGGACTCGCCCAGTCAGTGTTAGCGCTCCGTCTCGCACCCGGATCGACAGCCGATCGGCCTCCCGGCCGGCCTGGCGTTCGAGCGCGTCCTCGATGGCAGTCCTGACCGTCTCCGGATCCGCCGCAGCTGGGACCACTCTGATCCGGTTCACTACGCCCCGCACGCCCGCTAGATTCTTGACGGTGCGCTCGGCGTCTGCTCGCTGCCTCCAGGTGCTAACGTCGCCATCGAGCGTGATCCAGCCCTGTGCTACCGTCGACTTGATCTTGTCGCTTGGAACGATCACGTCCCAATCCAGCGCTCTGCGCACAGCGTGGGCAATATCGGTGTCTGTCTTGGTCATGTCGCCCGGAATCTTCACGGTGACGTCGTTCGCAACGTCCAGCACCCCGGCAACTCGCAACACGGCGTCGCGGGCAGCGGCTTTCTCCGCATAGCTTGCAACAGACCCAGTAAGTGTCACCACATGATTGTCGACTTCGACCCCAACGTCGGTTTCGTCTACAACAGAGTCCCACTTCAGCTCGTCGATCACTCTGCGATGGAGCTGAGAATCCGTAAAGACTCGCTCCGGTGTCATAGTAGTCATTTCTTGTCCCTCCTTTGGGCGCGGTCTACCATTATCCTCTGAACAGATTATGCGGGGCGGTTTTGGAACGATCATCCCCGAAATGGCGGATTGTGGGAAATGGGGGCGCGATGAGGTGGAGTTCGGCCGACAGAAGGGTTGTAAATAGCGGCGGCATCGATCAGGCCGCGAATTCCAGAGAGACTGGGAATCCGCCTCCACGAAATGACGGATTCTAGGCCAAGTCAAGGCGATTCGACCGCAACTCGTGCTCGTCTATCGCTCGTCATCGAGCAATTCGGCATATCGGCTTGTGGAACTCAACGACAATGAGAAGAAGCGCTGACATGACTTCAAATCATCCTTTTAGCGGATGAATCGATCACCGCGACAATCCACAATTGGCTAATTACTTGCGGATGTCGGCCAATGCCGTTGAGTTCATTCACTAAGCCCCATTTCGGGCGCCGCCATCAAGGAAGGAGAAGAAGATGTATACCCGAGCAGAACCAAGACAAAGGGATTGGGCGACGATGGCACTAGTGCTGATCGTCGGAATTGCTTTCGTGCTGATGCTGTATGCCTTCTGGGCCGCTCCGCCCAAAATCGAGGCTGTTTCTACCGGTCAAGGCCCAGCCGTCCAAACGAAGCAGGCAACGCCCAGCAAGCATTTGCCGCTCAACAGCGGACGGCCCTTACCTTAGAAAGCCCAGGCATCGATAGCTGCACTTCCACGAAACGTGATTGAGAGGTGATACGGATGTTTTCACATCATGACCTCAGGTCCCTGGTGGCATTTCAGCCGGACGGATTTCCGGTCGTCAGTCTCTATTTGAATGTGGACGGGAGGCAATACTCCGTTCCGCAATGCGTTGAGCGTTTACACCAGCTCATCCGCAGGGCTCGAACGGAGCTGTTGACCGCGTATGCGACCGAGCAGATCAGTCGATCCGTTGAACAAGACCTGGATGCGATGACCCGTTACGTTGGCGCAGAGTTCGACCGGGGAATCTGGAAGGGCCTGGCGCTCTTTTCTTGTTCCGCGCAACGGTTTTGGCGAGCGTACCCGCTTCCGCACTCCGTTCCCGATGCGGCGTATGTCGAGCCTCGACCTTATGTTCATCCGCTTGCGCAGCTTCTGAGTGAATGCCCTCGCACGGTTGCCGCACTGGTGGATAGGGAGAAGGCTCGTCTCTTTGAAATCGAGCTTGGCCGGATCATTGAGGTTGAGGGTGTCGAGGACAAGGTACCGGGGCGCTTCCGGCCAGGAACCCATTATGGGCTGGAGGACAAAGACATCGAGCGCTACGTAGACGTACACATCCTTAAGCACCTAGAGCACGCGGCTGCCGCTCTGGAGGACCTCGTGAACCGCGAACACCCGACGTGGCTGGTCCTGGCAGGGACGCCGGACGTCGTACCTCAGTTCCGACGGGTCCTTCCTCACGATATAGAACTGCTCGTCGCGGGAGAAGCCCACGATCTCATGATCATAGCAAATCCAAGGGAGGTGCTGTTAAACGTTGTGAAGGTAGTCGAACGAGCACGCCGTGAACGTGCGTCTAAAATACTCTACGAGATCCGCGAGAGCGCGGGACCAAATGGCCGCAGCGTTATCGGCGTGGACGAGACGCTACGCGCCCTCTACATGGAGGCGGTTTATAAGCTTGCCGTAGACAACCGGCTCCACAGCTCCGGTTTCGCGTGCGTCTCATGTGGCCGCTTGTTCACTGTGACCGGCAATTGCCCGGAATGCGGGCATCCGGAACCAGCGACAGTCCACGACATCGTGGAGGCGGCTGTGGAGTTGGCCGTTTCGCAAGATGCCATTGTTACATTCATATCCGATGGAGTTGAATCGCAAGTGCCTGGGGGGATGGCCGCCCTTCTGCGCTTCCAACCGCCCTCCTTTGCCAACTCCGGAGAGAACGCCGAAACGAATCACGCAAGGTAATGCAGAAAGGTGAGAACAATGCAGGCGAAAATAGCGAAGGACGTTATGACCTCGCAACCGGCGACGTGTACACGGAATGCCAACCTGTATGATGTCGCTAAGCTGATGACAGAAACTGACTGTGGTGCGATTCCGGTGATGGAAAGTGAGTCATCGCGGATACCGATAGGGATCATCACTGATCGAGATATCGTGTGTCGTGGGGTCGCAAAAACACTGAACGCGTATGTCAGCCGGGTTGTGGACTGCATGACGTGCGGCGCCATAACGGTAGCGGCGGACACAGATTTGAACGAATGCCGCAAAATCATGGTGCGCAACGGGATCAGGCGGCTCATCGTAACCGACGATGCCGGCGAATGCATCGGAATACTGTCGCAGTCCGACTTTGCGACTAAGGGATCGGAAGAGGATGCCCTGGCCCTCTTGAAGCAGGTCAGCGCCCATCCGGGCACCCCGTCCAGGTTTTCCCAAGCAGCGTGAATCCGCCAATCGATAGCCGAGCCGCCGCGAGTCCACTGCGAGTGGGCGAACGGGAAGTCCAGCGGTGCAGACCACCGGCTATCTATGTGTAAAGCGGAATTCGCGGGCCGGTCCTGGCGGCGCCTCGAGGCGCCGTCCAGGGCCGGCAATAGGTCGGACAGGAAAGGCGACTAAGCGGAGGTGAAACGAATATGACGACAGCGGCGATTGATATTGGTCATGCCATTGAAGACCAGGGCGCGAAATGTGACCCTTGGGCGATCCGCGAGGACGACTACCCGAGTAGCGGTTCGAAAATGGACCGGTTCACCTTCCTGTTGCGTTATGCGGTACTCGCCCCATCAGTGTATAACACGCAGCCGTGGGTCTTCGCCGTAACCGATCAAGGAATCCGTATTTTCGTGAATCTCTCCGCGTGGCTGAAGGTGGCCGATTGGGACCAGCGCGACATGTATCTGAGTATCGGCTGTGCGATCGAAAACCTCGTGATCGCCGCAGACAGGTTCGGATTTGCCGCCACTATTACCTATTTGCCGGACAGTACCAATCCGACACTCGTCGCTTTCGTCAAAGTCAATGAGAATACCGAGGAAAATGAGAGAACCGGAAACGAGCTGTTCAAGGCGATTCCACGCCGTCATACGCACCACGATCGTTTCGATGCCGGTGAAGTGCAGCAGCATGTCCTGAACGCGCTGCAGGATTGCTGCACTCAAGATGGAGTTCGGAGCTTCTTCATTTCGGATCCTGAAGTACTCCCGCGAATCGCCGAACTCCTCGTCCTCGCGGAAGCGAAACAGTTCGCCGATCCGGTATACACAACGGAGTTACTGCACTGGATCAACCAGGGGAATTTCGGACCGTCCTGGCTCTTGAAGAAACTATCGCGACTGGCGGCCAAAGTTTTGCAGAATGAGGGTCAGCTCGGGCCAAATCACTGGACGATACTTAAGGATGCTCCCGTATTCGGCATTCTCGCGGTCAAGAAAGACAATCCTGAGAGCAGGCTCTGCGCGGGGCGTGCGTTTGAACGGCTTTTCCTAACGGCCACTTCATTGGGCCTGAGCCTCGAGCCAATGACAAACATTCTCCAGGTCCCGAAATGCCGGATGGAACTTGCAAAGCTGCTACCGTCACCAGGTTTGTTTCCGCAAATGCTATTCCGGCTGGGAAACAAGGCCGCGAACCACTTGTACACATCCCGGCGGCCGATTGAAGAAAGCACAGTTGTGTCCCACCCGTACAAATCCCAGCAGCACGCGGTCGTGCGAAATCTCAGCCATGAGTAACCATCGATCCGAGGAAGCCGAGAAATGAAAGCCACAGATCGATCGGTTCTTGCCTCTGCTGGACGAAATGGTCACCAGTGGAGTCGTTACAGTCCAAGACTACCAGATCGTGACCTACGTACCGTCCACGCTGCCGGCGGTTCCAGCATAAC